>LWDU01001130.1_pt1 | contig 10366 bp, 9 predicted proteins | sample 727161 | NCBI WGS metagenome assembly LWDU01 (sample SAMN04566230, study PRJNA314399) | hydrothermal vent metagenome | isolation source: deep sea hydrothermal plume seawater | place: Mexico: Gulf of California, Guaymas Basin | collected 2004-07-11 | reverse complement strand
GCCCGCGTCATGGATGGATCGGTGTCCATCGATGCCGTGCTGTCCGGAACCCACTACATGGTCGCCCTCGCCGATTGGATTCGCGAACATCCCAGGAACGGCTTCCTGCAGGTCGGTGGCGGCATCGCCGGAGACTTCCCAATCTGTGTGGTGCCGATGCTGCGCCAGGATCTTGGCGAGGATGTACCGCTGTGGGCCTGGTTCGCGCAGATCTCGGAATCCTCGGCCTCGTACGGCGGCTATTCGGGCGCCCCACCCAACGAGAAGATCTCCTGGGAGAAGCTTGGCGTTGCCACGCCGAAGTTCGCCATCGAGTCCGATGCGTCGATCGTTCTGCCAATCATCCTCACTTGCTTGCTCGAGGCATAGGCTCAAATCGAGGACAGCGCACCATAGGTGCGATGCGCGTCTTGGCTGTGGTTCTGATCGTCGTGGCGAGCCTCGCCCCGCTCGCTTCCGCACAGGGTCAGCCAGACATCGTTCAGGAGCACTGGTACCATACCTATCCCACCCTGACCGCCGATGTCCATGACTGGATGATTGACAATCCGGACATCGTCGAGATGGAGAGTGCGGGCGAGACCGTTCTGGGACGCGACCAATGGGTGTTGCGCATCTCGGATTGGTCTGTGGACAACAAGTCGGATGGCACGCCCAAGGAGAAGGTGTACATCGATGGTGGACACCACGGCAATGAGCATCTGGGCACAGAGTTGGCCTTCCTAGTCGCCGAGTACTACATCGAGGGCTGGGTGGCTGGAAATGAAGATGCGATTCGGGTCCTGCAGAATACCGAGCTGCACATCATGATCATGCTGAATGCGGATGGCAACGATGCGGATTTCCGCTGGAATACCAATGCGGTCGATCTCAATCGTAATTACGACCACCACTGGACCACCGATGAGACGCGCTCGGGCAGTGGGCCGTTCTCCGAGCCGGAGACCGCCAACAATGCGGCCTACATGAACGAATACATGGTCGATGCCGATCTCTATGTCACCATGCATACCGGCACCTGGATCCTGGCCTACCCGTGGGGCTTCACCGGCGACATGCCTCCGGATTACGAGATGTTCGAGCACATCCGCGACACGATTCACGACGAGATCGATGCCGACCTGCCCGTGCGAAATGCCAATGCCGGCATCTATCCGACCCATGGCACGAGCCGGGACTATGGCTACGGCGTGATGGGCTATCCTACCTTCACCTTCGAAACGGATGACGAGCAATTCCTGCTCGGCACCGGTCAAGCCCTGTCCGACCGGCTCTCGGTCGAACTGGATGTCATGAAGTATCTGATCGAGAACATCTGGTACTGGCGCGCGCGTCTCAATGTCACCTCGCTGGTCTTCGATGGTGACGAGGTGAAGTTGGACGTTCGCAACGAGGGTCATGCATCGACCGCGAACGCCAGCCTGCAGTATGTGTTCGAGGACACCATGGAGGTGCTGTGGTGGTCCGAGAACTTCACCGTCAACGCGACCAACAGCACAAGCATCACGCTCGATGCTTCCAATCTCTCCTTGAAGCCGGGAGGTACCTTCGCCCTGCACTACCAGAAGCGGGTCATCGATGCCTCTACCTTCGTCCACCAGCCGATTGCCGATGACGACGTCAAGATCGTCGAGGCCGAGGATGAGGGTTGGCTACCCTTCCCCTCGCCCGTGCTGACGATTCTCGCCATAGGATTGGCCAGCATCCGACGAAAGGTTGTCTGAACTCGACACTTTCAATGCGGTTACTTTGAATATCGGCACGGAATCGCCGTGTTCAGTGATGCTGATGGATGTAACTGTGACCGGTTTTGATGATGTGGGCGANNGGCCGGTAAAAGGCTCAACGTGTGGACCGCTGACTGCCAGGTAATCCTAGCCGGCATGGGCAAGGACCCCTCCGACAAAGCCTGCCGAGACACCGGCTCCAAGACGCTGGCTTCACTCTCCAAAGACCATGGGGCCAACATCACGGTACGATTCACCACAGGCTGGAAAACCGGCCAGATGGCCCTGTTCAGCGAGGGCATGCTGCTGCGCGACTACGCCTTTGATCAGTACATGCAGAAGGAGGAAGAGGATGAGCAGGATGATTGGACTCTGACCGTTCAGGCGAGTCCCCGTCATCAGAAGAATCTCTCCGCTTTAGTGAGTGATGCTGCTGCCATCGCGACAGGAGTTCACACCGCACGCGATGTGTGCAATCTGGCCTGGGCTGAAGGCAAGTCCAATGTCGAGGTCGAGGTCTGGGATTACACGAGACTCCAGAAGGAAGGCATGCACGGCGTGATCGCTGTCGGCAAAGGCAGTGAGAAGAAGCCCTGCATGGTGTTCTTCCGACTCAATCCGAATACTGACAAGGGCAAGCAAGTGCCCTGCATCGTCGGCAAGGGCATCACCTTCGACACTGGCGGCATCTCGCTGAAACCCGGTGCGGGCATGGACGAGATGAAGTACGACATGGGAGGATCTGCGACCGTGTTCGGGCTGTTCGTCGCCTTGCATGCCACAGGCCACAAGGGACGCGTCAACGGCATCACCTGTATGGCTGAGAATATGCCTTCATCCAATGCCTACCGACCCGGTGACGTGATCGACACCTATTCGGGCAAGACGATCGAGGTGCTCAACACCGATGCGGAGGGCCGCAACGTCTTGGCCGATGGTCTGTGGAAGGCGGCCGAACTCGACCCGGCCTACATCATCGATCTCGCCACCCTCACGGGTGCCTGTGTGGTTGCTCTGGGACACGAAGCATCGGGGCTGTGGTCCAATGATGACGACCTTCGCGCTGCCATTCATGCCGCTGGTAATGCCGAGGATGAGATCGCCTGGCCGATGCCGCTTCTGCCGGCCTTCGCCAAGGAAATGACTGGTTCCAAGATTGCCGATGTGCGCAACCTCGGAAAGGGACGCTGGGGCGGTGCCTGCACCGCGGCGGGATTCCTCAACCAATTCGTTCAGGATCGCGAGGACGGCGAGCAGATCCCGTGGGCCCACATGGACATCGCAGGAACAGCGTGGGGCGCGACCACCAATGCAACCGTCGCACATGGCGCCAGCGGAGTTCATGTGCGAACACTGCACCGACTGATCACGAAGTGATGCGAATGACTGCAGTCGTCTCGATGCTCGACCACGCGAATTTCACGGTTCGCAATCTCGAGGTCTCAATTGACTGGTATGCCCGCGTGTTCGGCTTTGAGCCTGTCGAACGCGGCGAGGTCGAGGGTGAGCCCTGGGCCATCATCAAAGCCGGTGAAGCGCTGCTCTGCCTGTATGAGAAGACCGACCGCACCTACCTCGACCGCCATCAACTCGGCGAGGCCGACATCCAGACCTTCGCCCACATCGGACTCAGGGTCGATGATCGTGCAGAATGGTTGGCAACCATCGAGCGCGAGGATGTCGAGGTGCTCTATGGCGGAGCAATCGAATGTCCCCACAGCACCTCGTGGTACATCAAGGACCCAACCGGCTGGGAGGTCGAGGTCGCCCACTGGCATGCGGGCGTGGACTTCTCAGCCCACGCCCACACCCTGTGATCAATCACGTCGTGCGATGAGAGCGACTCCGGCAATCGTGGTCATTGCGAGCACGAGCTGGAAGCCGGGCAGACCAAACAGTCCGTCATCCGCACCCGCGTCGAGGCTCATGCCTGAGTAGCCCACGCCCGCGACCGGGTCATGGATAATCGCATCGCCGCGCGCATAACTCAGCACGAAGCTCTGGTGGTGGTTGTAGTCTTCATCACTCGAAGAGGATGAATCGCGCAGCACGGTGGTGTGGACCGGCAGGTCCACGCCGTCGACGTTGGCGAAATTCTTCCAACTGAAGGCCAGGCTGACCACATTCTCATCCGCCTCTGAAGAGGCGACGACGCCTTCCTCATCATCATCGATGTCGTGGTGGTCTCGCTCCTGCTTCTGCTTGGTCTTGGTCTTCATCATCAGACCGACGAGGGTGTCGTTCTGAGTGTAGGGGAAGTCGAGAATCAGGAAATCGATCTTCACGTCGGTCGGGCGCAACGTGCTCCCATTCAGCATCGTGAAGTCGCCGAACACCATGATGTCCAGGCCGAAGGTCGCATTCCCATCGGGACCGAATGCGCCTCGTGCTTCGATGAGGTGACCGGATGTGTTGTCCCGCGTCAGCGTGGACAGCGTGGGTCGGTCCCAATCGACCTCGCCATCAGCCGATGAATTCGCCAGACCACCGCCCTCGTGTCCGATGGTGTAGGATGAAGTGATTGTTTCACCCTCATCATAGGCACCATCGCCATCAGCATCGACGAATTCGATTAGGTCGTAGAGAACGACCTCAAGCTCCTGTTTGGTCTCAATCTCATCGCCCTTCTCCTTGAACTTGAGCTTGAACTTGCCATCGTCGAGGTCGACCTTGAATTCGATCTTCGACTTGGACTTTCCAGACTCCTGTTCGAATTCGACCTCGATCTCATCATCATCGATGTCGATCTTAATCTTGTGTTTATCTCTGCTCTCGTCGTCATCATCGTCATCGTCATCATCGTCATCGTCATCGTCATCATGATCATGACCACCATCATCATCATCAACATCGACGTCACCCTTTGAATCGGCGGCGGCGACGGTGGCGGGCAGGGTCAGCATGGCAGCGAGCAACAGGATCAGGAGTTTCCTCAGAGATTCCATACCAAACCCTGGTATGGCTTGATATATATCAGAATAGTGCTTTCTTGCAGAGAATCTCCATAATTGCAATCGACCTCATGGCAATTGGCGAACTCGTTTCCATTCACCAGGCGCGCCTCTGTTCAATGCCGCATCGAGCAGTTCGGACTGAGATTCATCTGCGGAGCCATCGATCATGGCCAGCGCAGCATCGAGCAGCGGAGAAACGCCTGCGGGTGCGACGGCCCAGTCCTTCGAGAGCAGGAAGGTCGTCAAGGCCTCGTGGACGCCTGGAAGCGGAGAGGGGGTCCAGCTATCGGGCTGGGCTTCACTGGCGAGCAACTCCAGCTGCCAGCGGAGCACCGCGGAGACTGACAAGGGGCGGGTGAGCAGCAATGCTGCGCGCTCGACGGCATCCTGGCGATCCGGTGCGCCGCTCAGGGCCCAGTGGACCAAACGATCATCCGCTCTTGCGGAGGAGATCGTCTCGGGTCCTTGACTCAATGGAATTGGTTCGGAGGTCACTTCGAGCCATTCGACCAGGGTCAATGTCTCCGTGATGACCAGATCGGGCCACAGGTGGTTGAGTGTGGACAGGATGCGTCGTTCCAAGCGCCCGCTCTCGACCTCGACGATGAGTTCAGTGCGCAGCAATTCCAATCTGGAATCTGAGAGGCGTTCTCGACCCACGGTCGTCAGATGAGGTACTTTTCGGCGCCGGCGCAGGCCCTGCACCCGAAGCAATTCGTACTTGACCAAGCCTTCCTCTTTGAGCGAGGAGAGGTGGCGGCTGACCACGCTCGGATCGATGTCCAGTCGCTCTGCAATACCTTCTCGGGTCCAGTCTGTAGGCACGACTGGGCTTGCCAGAGGCTGGTCCGAACCTGAGAGTGCGGCGAGGACACGCATGCGCGTGGTCCCCTTCTTGACCGCCTGATCCCTCATCCGAATTCACCTCCAGGAGGGGGCGGCAGCAACCATGGGAGCAGTGGGTCGGCATCGAGAGCCTCCTCGGTTCTTCGAGAGATCAGAACCAGTGCGATCAAGGCGATCAGAATCAGCGCCCCGATGCCATAGGGCAGGTTGTTGGATTCAACCGGAGGGTCGACGATGGCTGGACTCGATGACGCCTTGGCGGTATAACTCGCGCCGATGATCGGATCATGGACGATCAGATTGCCCGCCGGATAGGCGAGGACAATCCTCTTGCGATGCTCATTCAGATCCACGATCGTGCTGTTCACCGGCAGGGTGATGCCATCGACATCAGCATGACCCTGCCAGGAGAAACCGAGTGTGAGATTGGTTTCGGCGAGCAGGTATTCCGCGTGGACTCCATCCCCCTCGGACTCGACCTCGAATTGGGTCTTGACCTCCATCTGAAGCCCGAGCATGCTCTGGCTGGATTGCCAATTCCAGCCTTCGATGATGAAGTCGGCCTTAATCTGTGAAGGGGACAATCGACCCGAACTGCTGTTGATTGGATGGCTCATCACTCTCAGAACGATCGAGAAAATTTCGTTCTCATCGGAGAGGAGGGCGACCAGATCGATCTGCTCCCCTTCGACGCCCTGCTCTATGATATCCGTGACCACCGGCGTCTGCCAGGTCATCGATTTGAGGTCCCAGGACGTGAGGACTGTCTCGCCTTCCTGATAGGCACCATCGCCATCATCATCGATGAATTCGATCAGTTCCTCGAAATCGACTTTCAGGTCCTGTTTGACCTCGGAGTTGCCGACCTCCTCCTCGAATTCGATCTTCATCTTGGAGTTCTTGAGGTTGAATTCCAGTTCGAGTTTGGATTCGACCGTCGCGTTATCGCTCTCAATCTCAATCTTGACTTTGTCATCGCTGACCTCCACCTCGTAGGTATGGCCCTCCTCATCCCAACGAGTCTCGTCGTCATCGTCGTCGTCGTCGTCATCGTCGTCGTCGTCATCGTCATCGCCATCAGCGACAGCGATGCCGATCACTGAGGTCGAGGCCATCAGCAGAAGCCAGACCAGAAGGAGGGAGATGAGCGGACGGAGGGGTGCCATTGGTGTTCACTCCCCCCGGTTCAATTCAATGCTTTTGCAATGTCGTCAATCCGCCACCGAGTGGGCAACGACCAGCAGCACAATGGTGACGACTGCCAACGTGCGTTGAGCATGCAGCATCCGCGCCCCTTTTCGAACCTTGCGGGGCGGCCACTTCCACAGCATGAGGGCGCCGGAGATGGACATGAGAACCAAGCCTACCCAGCCACCCCAGAACAGGTAGGGATGGCCCTCTGAACCGGTGCCCAGACCGTGCATCCCACCGACGACGACGACGGCGCCGCCAATCCAATAGTGGATTCGCATGTAGAAGGTGTTGACCCTCCGTAGTTTCTTCTTGACCTCCTTGGGTTCGTCGAAGATGTTCTTGGCATTCTTGTTCAGCCAGATGTAGCCGGGTTTCCATACGACGATCGTCATCGTTGCAACCAGAAGCCAGAGTGCGACGCTGCCGAGATCCTCGCCATCCATGCCGAGGATACTCTCGTCATCATCGTCATCATCGTCATCATCGGCGACCACAGTGCCGATGAACAGCATCGTTGTGAGCAGCAGCGGAATCAGCCAACGTAAGGGTCGCATCGGCAATTCCTGTGGTCCAGCCTAGTAAAGGGCCTCAGTGCAGTCTTGCACGAAAGGGCTGGAATTGCACCCTGACGATCACTCGTCGTCAACGACTTCGAAGTCGGCATCGACGACCTCTTCGGCATCATCGATGATGGTCGGGTCGGTGCTGCCGTTGTGCTCGTCTTCCATGTTGGCCGCAGCGGCCTCGTAGAGCTTGGCTGAAATCGCGTGCATCGCTTCCTGGACCTCCTCGACCTTGGCCTGAATGATGGCTTCGTCGAGATCGTCCTCGGTATCGATGAGGGCTTCCAGTTCGGACGCCTTCTCCTCGACCGGCGCCATGTCCTCTTCGGTCAGCTTGTCGCCGGCCTCCTTGAGGGTGCGGCGGGTCTGGTAGACGATGTTGTCCGCGGTATTGCGCAGTTCGACCTGCTTCTGGCGAGCCTCGTCCTCGCTGGCGAATTCCTCGGCCTCGGCGATCTTCTGCTGAATCTGATCTTCGGACAGGCTGGTCGCACTCTCGATGCGAATCGACTGCTCCTTGCCCGTGCCCATGTCCTTGGCGGACACGCTGACGATGCCGTTCGCATCGATGTCGAAGGTGACCTCGACCTTGGGCACACCGCGGAGGAAGAACTTGCCCAGCGTGACGTTATCCTTGGCGAACTTGCGCTCGCCCTGGAGCACGTGGACCTCGACTGCAGGCTGGTTGTCCGCCGCGGTGCTGAAGACCTCGGAGCGGCGGGTCGGAATCGTCGTGTTGCGCTCGATCATCGGCGTGGTCACGCCACCGAGCGTCTCGATGCCGAGGCTGAGAGGCGTGACATCGAGCAGCAGGATGTCGGTGACGCCCTCGTCGCCGACGATGATGCCGGCCTGAAGAGCAGCGCCCATGGCGACAGCCTCGTCGGGATTGATGCCCTTGAACGGAGGCTTGCCCGTCTCTTTTTCGACCGCGATCTGGACCGCGGGAATGCGGGTGGAGCCACCGACGAGCAGAATCTTGTCGATGTCGCCGGCCTTGACGCCAGCATCCTTCATCGCGCGGCGGGTCGGTCCCATCGTGGCCTCGACCAGGTCTGCGGTCAGGTCATCGAACTGCGCGCGTGAGAGGTTCAGGTCGAGGTGCTCGGGGTTGCCGTCCTTCATGGTGATGAAAGGCAGATTGATGTGGCTGGTCTGGGTGCCGGAGAGCTCGATCTTGGCCTTCTCAGCGCCTTCCTTGAGTCGGCTCATCGCCTGGCCATCGCCGGACAGATCGATGCCGCTCGCCTTCTTGAATTCGGAGACGCACCAGTGGATGATACGCTCATCGAAGTCGTCACCGCCGAGCCGGTTGTTGCCCGCGGTCGCCTTGACCTCGATCTGCGGCTGGTCGTCGACCTGATAGATCTCGAGCACCGAGACGTCGAAGGTGCCGCCGCCCAGATCGAACACGAGGATCGTCTGGTCGTCGTCCTTGTCCACGCCATAGGCCAGCGCGGCCGCGGTCGGCTCGTTGATGATGCGCAGAACCTCGAGCCCGGCGATACGGCCCGCATCGCGGGTCGCCTTGCGCTGGGCATCGGTGAAGTAAGCGGGGCAGGTGACGACAGCCTGGGTGACCTCTTGACCGAGGTAAGCCTCGGCATCGGCCTTCAGCTTCTGCAGAATGAAGGCGGATACCTCCTGAGGCGTGTACTCGCTCTCATCGATCCCTTCCTTCCAATCCGTACCCATCTCTCGCTTGACGGAGAGGAATGTGCGCTCGGAATTGGTCACAGCCTGACGCTTGGCCGTCACACCGACGAGACGCTCGCCATCCTTGGCGAATGCGACCACACTCGGCGTGGTGCGCGCGCCTTCGGCATTGGGAATGACGACGGCTTCACCGCCTTCGATGGTCGCTACACAGCTGTTCGTCGTGCCTAGATCTATTCCGATGACCGGGTTCTTCGCCATTTCAGTTGCCTCCTTCAGGGGTTGTGGTTTCTGTCTCCTCACGCAGGGTGAGGGTGATGTCGAGGATGCCGTTGTTGAGCTCCCACGCATCGACGCTCTCGGCCGCCTTGGGCAGGCCGAATCGCTGGAAAGGTCGCAACTGTGAGGTGCGCATCAGTTGCAGGGTCGAGCCGCCTCCAGTGAGGTTCAGCTCGATTTCGGAATCGTCGATTCCATCGTGACGGGAGATGTCGATCGTGATGTTCATCGAGTCGCCTTCAAGGTAAACATCGGCGATGGGGATCTGGTTGACCTCATCGCTCTCGGTCTCCTCGACTTCCTCGACCTCGACCTCGACGATTGCAGGCTCGGATTTCTTGCCCATCTTGACGTCGACACCGAGCTTGGAGAGCATCTCGGAGATGTCGGGCATGCCACCCTTGCCGAGCATCTCTCCGAGGTCACCGAAATCGGTCTGCAGGTTAATCTTGACCTCGCCCGACTTGATCTTGTCCGAGTCGATGCCGAGATTCTCGAATTGGGACTGGATCTGCTCCATCATGCGCATGAGATCGGCTTCGTCGACATCCATGCCCATCTTGCGGAACATCTCGACCATCTGCTTCAGAATCTGGTCTTCCCATTCGTCTCTCTCCATACGTCCCACCTCACTATGTAACCATCAGTTGTATAGTGCCAGCATCCAGTCCTATATGAAGGATTGTGCAGCGTCGGGTTCAAGGAGGAAGTGTCGGTCGCGACACCACATGGTACAGCAGGACCAGGATCGCGTCTTGGACGAGACCGAGCGCGTCGCGGGTAGAACCGCGCTGCGCAACAATGTCGAGGCAGCGGTTGCACTGGCCGGAGCGGTGCGCAGCACGCTCGGTCCCAAGGGTCTGGACAAGATGCTTCTCGGTGAGGACGGCAGTGCATTGGTGACCAATGATGGCGTCACCGTGCTCGAAGCGGCCAAGGTCGAGCACCCCACCGCTCGGATGCTGATCTCGACCTCGCGCGCCCAGGATGATGAGGTTCACGACGGCACCTCTTCGACCGTCGTCCTGACCGCAGAACTTCTGGTGAATGCGCTCGAACTCATCGATCGCGGTGTCCATCCCGCGGTGATCGCCCAAGGGTACCGCATGTGTGGTCCGGTTCTGAACGAGGCCTTGGAAGAGATGTC
>LWDU01041762.1_pt1 | contig 10371 bp, 11 predicted proteins | sample 727161 | NCBI WGS metagenome assembly LWDU01 (sample SAMN04566230, study PRJNA314399) | hydrothermal vent metagenome | isolation source: deep sea hydrothermal plume seawater | place: Mexico: Gulf of California, Guaymas Basin | collected 2004-07-11 | reverse complement strand
ATGGGTGCTGAGTTAATTGAAAGACTTCAAGAAAATGCTGGTCTTACCTTTACTGTAGAGAGTTAAAGTTTGAGCAACGCCCACTTTGAGGACAGCTATTACTGACTTCAAGGTGGGTTATACCTTGGGCGACCTACGTTTTTAGATTTTTTTAGCTCAAACGTTGTTTTGTTGGTTCCACTTCACGCACTCGTCCAATGTCACCCCTGATCCACCAAAGATGTCCAAGGCACTGCCTATGGTCAAATCCACCTTGCCCGCTGAAAGTTCTTTTACTCTATCTAAGTCCCGTAGCGAGGTGGCACCACCGGCATAGGTTGTTGGGATAGAAACGATTTGCCCTAATTCACTAACCAAATCGTCATCAATACCCGCTTGAAGCCCTTCAACATCAGCGCTATGGATCAAGAATTCAGCACAGTAAGGCTGCAGCAGTTCAATTAAGGGCGCATCAATTTTAACATTGGTAATGGTCTGCCAGCGATTGGTAGCCACCATCCAACCCTGATTGGTTTTTCTGCAGCTTAGGTCAAGGACTAAATTTGCAGGGCCAACTAGGGAACTGATATCCGATAGTCTTTCCCAGGAAAATTGGTTGCCCTCGAATACATAAGACGTAACGATGACTTTCGATGCACCGGCATTGAGATAGTTGAGGGCATTATCCAAATTGACTCCGCCGCCAAATTGCAATCCCTTTGGATATGCGGTGAGCGCATCAAGCACTGACTGTTGATTATTTTGCCCCAAAGATATTAAGTGCCCGCCCTGGAGGTCGGTATTTTTATACAGTTCCGCGTAGTAATCAGAGCCATGATTGCTGACAAAATTAGCCTTGGCGCCGGAGTCGGAAAGACTGCCGCCAACTATTTGCTTTACCTTGCCTTGATGAAGATCAATACAGGGGCGAAAGGCGGTCAAGAGAGCTACTCCGATCTAGTGGGGAAAGACCAGCATTATAGTCAGCAATAAGAAATTAAGTAAGCGCCTATGCGTATGTGTGATTATTGCGATTGAATGGCTTTAGATACCTTGGAGCCATTGTCGCGGTTTAGCTTTGCCGTGATGGTATTGCCGGCAATAAGTAATTTATCCAGATCTACACCGTGATCAATGCCTAAACCAGTAAGCATATAGACTAGATCCTCGGTGGCGACGTTACCAGAGGCGCCGTTGGCGTAGGGGCAACCACCTAAACCAGCGATAGAGCTATCAATCACCGAAATCCCCTTCTGCAAGGCGATCAAAATATTTGCTAGGGCCTGCCCATAGGTGTCATGCATATGCATAGCAAGTTTGTCAGCGGGAATACTGGCTAATAATTTATCCAGAAGGGCAGAGGTCGATGCAGGTGTACCTATACCGATAGTATCACCCAGAGAGATTTCATAGCAGCCCATATGCAAAAGCTGTTGAGCCACTGTATCGACTTGCGAAACACTGACTGAGCCTTCATAGGGGCATCCTAATACACAGGAAACATAACCGCGTACGCTGATATTTTCAGACTTAGCTTTCGCTATAACCGGCAAAAAACGCGCAAGACTTTCGTCAATGGAGCAGTTAATATTTTTCTGGCTAAAGCTCTCCGACGCGGCAGCAAAAACAGCCACCTCTTTGACACCGCTCGCGATCGCTCGCTCCAATCCCTGCATATTAGGGGTAAGGGCAGCATAGGTGATGTCAGAGTTGGTAGAGGGTTGCATCGAGAGCGCAGCAAATACTTCGTGGCTACCTGCCATTTGAGGAACCCATTTAGGGCTGACAAAACTTCCGGACTCGATGTAGGTTAGACCAGCCTCGCGAAGCTGTGTAATTAGCTTAACTTTGGTGCTTACATCAACAATTTTTTTTTCGTTTTGCAGGCCGTCACGTGGCCCGACTTCAACTATTCTGACTTTGTTGGGATAGTTCATGTGTTGTTAACCTCAAACGCTAATAACTCTGAACCGCCGTCGACAAGATCACCATGCTGATAATAGAACTCTATGACCATGCCATCACTAGGGGCGGTTATTGTATGCTCCATTTTCATCGCTTCCATCACCATTAAAACCTCGCCCTTGCTGACATTTTCCCCGACATTAACAAGTGAGGCCACTATCGTACCGTTCATCGGCGCTTTGAGACTGCCGCCATCGGCATCTTGACCATCCAAGCCCAAATCTGGTTGTACTTCGGCGCAATGAAAAAAGCCCTGCGGCGTAAACAGGTCAAAGCTTGCACCCCCATCGACTATTGTAACCTTGTCTAGACTCGTTTGAGGGTTAGGCGTTCCATCAATAATAGCCTGCTGTACTTGAGCCTTGACCTTTTGCTGGGTTATTCCCCAGCTGCTGGATAAATGCCANNNTTTGCGTGCGCAATTTAAGTATGGCCGCTGTTGCCAGTGGGGTAGCATAACTAATATCCTGCTCACGCTTGCGGAATATCTCTTCTTCATGTTCTTCGATGAAGCCTGTATCCACATCTGCGGCTCTAAAGGCATTGCTGGTGGCTATATTGTAGAGAAAGCCGATATTGGTGATTAAACCGCTAATTCGATATTCACTAAGTGCATTAGCTAAACAGGTTAGAGCACGATCACGGTCGGTGTCCCAAACAATGAGTTTAGATATCATAGGGTCATAATAAATACTAACGTCGTCCCCCTCAACAACACCTGTATCCACGCGAACATTAGCGCTTTCGCTTGGTGGTTGCAGAAGGTTGACTTTGCCCGTGGCGGGTCAGGATCTTCAGCATAAATGCGAGCTTCAAAAGCGTGACCATTAATTTTCAGTTCACTCTGGGAGGAGGGCAAGTGTCCACCTGCGGACACTATTAGCTGCCATTCCACTAAATCTTGGCCAGTAATCATTTCAGTTACTGGATGCTCTACTTGTAAGCGGGTATTCATTTCCATGAAGAAGAAGTCACCCTTACAATCAAGTAAAAACTCAACGGTGCCCGCGCCTTCATAGTTTATCGCCTGGGCCGCTTTAATCGCCGCTTCGCCCATCTGCTGGCGAAGTGTTTGAGTCATACCCGGAGCAGGCGCTTCTTCGATGACCTTTTGGTGCCTTCTCTGCACAGAACAGTCGCGTTCAAAGAGATAAACTGCATTCTTATGACTGTCGCAAAATATCTGAATTTCGACATGGCGCGGTTTAAGCAGATACTTCTCCACTAGCATTACGTCATCGTTAAAGCTGCTGATTGCCTCACGCTTAGCTGATTCGAGTGCTGATTCAAATTCAGCCTCTGAAAAAACGGAGCGCATGCCTTTGCCACCGCCACCAGAGGCCGCTTTTAGTAAAACAGGGTAGCCAATTTTGTTAGCTTCGAGTTTCAATATTTTGGAGCTTTGATCTTCTCCATGGTAGCCAGGCACCAAAGGAACACCGGCGTCAGCCATGATCGTTTTAGCCGCAGACTTAGAGCCCATAGCCAAAATAGCCTCAACAGGTGGGCCTATGAAGCTAATGTTGTGGGCGGCGCACTGACGACAAAACTCGGCGTTCTCAGATAGAAAGCCATAACCAGGGTGTATTGCTTGGGCGCCACTATCTATAGCCGCTTGAATCAGTTTGTCGATAACCAGATAGGATTCATTGGAGGGAGCAGGACCAATGTAAACGGATTCATCGGCCATTTCCACATGTAGTGCAGTGCTGTCTGCGTCGCTGTAAACAGCCACAGTTGCAATACCCATAACACGTGCAGTTTTAATGATTCGGCAGGCGATTTCGCCGCGATTGGCGATCAATATCTTACTAAACATAATCTACCTTAATCCTTTAACCAGTTCGGCTTTCTTTTTTCTAGAAAGGCATTTAAACCCTCTTGTCCTTGCCCACTTACGCGAATGCCGGCAATGACCTCGCAGGTATGTTCAATCAAGGTTGAATCAATGGTTTTACCACTAACCGCGAAGGCTAGTTGCTTGGCTGCAGCTACTGCTTCAGGCCCATTACTGAGTATTGCACCGACTAGTTGTTCTACTTTGTCGACCAACAACTGCTCGTCAACCGCCTCATGAACTAGACCTATTTGCAGTGCGATATTGGCATCAAAGCGTTCTGCTGTCATAAAGTAGCGCTTTGCTTGGCGCTCGCCAATGGCGGCAATGACATAGGGGCTTATGGTTGAGGGAACTAGACCTATCTTAACTTCACTGAGCGCAAAGCTCGCCTTGGATGAAGCTACGGCTATATCACAACAACTGATTAGTCCTACCGCACCACCAAAGGCCGCGCCCTGTACTCTGACAATGGTGGGAATAGGTATTTGGTGAAGGGCCTTAAGCATTGCAGCCAATGCATGTGCGTCGTTTAAGTTTTCTTGATATGAGTAACCTGCCATGCGTTTCATCCAGCTAAGATCAGCGCCAGCCGAGAAACTTTCACCGTCAGAGGTCAAGAGCATAATTCGCACGGCATAATTAGCCGCAATTGAATTAAAAGCGTCGGTGAGTTGAATGATCATCTGATCATCAAAGGCATTATGCTTGTCAGGATTGTTCAGGGTTACCTGAGCAACGCCACGGTTATCAATTTGGGTGATGACTTTATCCATTGCTGATTCTCGTTCTAAGTGATGTCTTTACTTACATTCTAAAGACACCAAACTTGGTATCCTCAATAACACGGTTATGGCTTGCGGAAATTGACAGGCCCAAGACCATGCGGGTATCTGCGGGGTCAATCACACCATCATCCCAAAGTCGCGCCGAGGCGTAGTAGGGGTGACCTTGATGCTCATAGCTGTCAATAATCGGCTGCTTAAATGCAGCTTCATCTTCTGCACTCCACTCGTTACCATCACGCTCATGTTTGTCTCTTGTGACCTGCGCCAGCACACCGGCGGCTTGTTCGCCGCCCATTACTGAAATACGAGCATTGGGCCACATGAACATAAAGCGAGGGTCATAGGCGCGACCGCACATGCCGTAATTACCCGCGCCAAAAGAGCCGCCAATCAACACGGTAAATTTAGGCACATTGGCGGTAGCAACTGCGGTCACCATCTTGGCGCCATGTTTTGCAATTCCGTCGTTCTCATATTGCTTTCCAACCATAAAGCCGGTGATGTTTTGTAAAAATACCAGTGGAATCTTACGCTGAGCACAGAGCTCAATAAAGTGCGCTCCTTTCTGCGCCGATTCACCAAAGAGAATTCCATTATTGGCTACAATGCCTACCGGATAGCCAAATATTCGAGCAAAGCCACAGACTAATGTTGTGCCGTACAGGGCTTTAAATTCATCGAAGTCAGAACCGTCAACAATCCGGGCGATAATCTCGCGGACATCGTAAGATTTGCGAGCGTCTGCAGGGACCACACCATAGATTTCTTTAGTCTCATAATCAGGCTCAACTGTCTCTTTCAAATCACCATTGACAGGCTTAGTTCGGTTGAGTCTAGACACAGCCTTGCGAGCTAAATCCAGCGCGTGATGGTCATTGTTGGCAAGGTGATCTACGACGCCTGAGATGCGGGAATGGACATCGGCGCCCCCGAGTTCTTCGGCAGTGACTACTTCGCCGGTGGCTACTTTCACTAACGGTGGGCCAGCAAGAAAAATAGTGCCTTGCTCTTTGACGATAATAGACTCATCTGCCATAGCAGGAACATAAGCTCCACCAGCAGTACAGGAGCCCATAACCGCTGCAATTTGGGGGATATTGCGCGCCGACATATTGGCCTGATTAAAAAAAATACGACCAAAATGCTCCCGATCGGGGAATACATCATCTTGACGGGGGAGGTTGGCACCACCGGAATCAACCAGATAGACACAGGGCAAATTGTTTTCCGCCGCAATGGCTTGGGCGCGTAGGTGTTTTTTCACGGTAAGCGGGTAGTAACTGCCGCCTTTGACGGTGGCATCGTTGGCCACCACCATGCATTCTTGTCCGCTAACACGGCCAATGCCGGTAATAATGCCTGCAGCGGGAACCTCTTCATCATAAACCCCGTGGGCCGCCAGAGCAGACAATTCAAGGAAGGGAGAACCTGGATCAAGTAATCTTTGGACACGCTCACGTGGCAATAATTTACCCCGGCTAATATGCCGCTCGCGCGCCTTGAGCCCGCCACCTTGATTAATAGCGCCAAGGGTGCTTTTGAGATCATCGACCTTGGCCTTCATGGCCGCTGCGTTAGCCGAAAAGTCAGCACTTTTAGCATTGATTTTGGTTTTAATAATGGCCATTGGTGTCCTCTTAACTACTTTGTGAAAAAAGTTCGCGCCCAATCAGCATGCGCCTAACTTCAGATGTGCCTGCGCCGATTTCATAGAGCTTGGCGTCACGTAACAACCTACCTGCCGGATATTCATTGGTATATCCGTTGCCACCCAGAGCTTGTATTGTCTGTAGTGCCATTTGTGTGGCTTTTTCCGCAGTAAATAAAATCACCGCGGCGGCATCTTTGCGTGAATCTTGACCCATGTCGCAGGACTTGGCGACAGCGTAAAGATAAGCGCGTGATGCGTTGAGATCCGCATACATGTCAGCGACTTTACCCTGCATTAACTGAAATTCGCCGATGGCTTGGCCGAACTGTTTTCGTTCATGAATGTAGGGAAGTACAACGTCCAAGCAGGCCTGCATAATGCCAACGGGCCCACCAGAAAGTACGGTCCGTTCGTAGTCTAAACCAGACATCAATACTGCCACCCCTCGGCCTTCGCCGCCGAGTATATTTTCAGAGGGGACCTCGCAATCTTGAAATACCAGCTCGCAAGTATTGGATCCTCGCATGCCTAACTTATCTAGCTTTTGATGACGAGAGAAACCGGAATAATCGCGCTCAACAATGAAAGCAGTGATACCATTTGACCCAGCATCGATGTTGGTTTTGGCGTAGATAATATAGGTATGTGCATCAGGACCATTGGTGATCCACATTTTGTTGCCATTAAGCACATAGTGGTTGCCTTTTTTCTCAGCTTTCAGCGCCATACTCACTACATCCGAGCCGGCATTCGGCTCGCTCATGGCCAGTGCACCAATATGCTCACCAGAGCATAAGGTTGGTAAATACTTTTGCTTTTGCTCTTCTGTGCCATTCTTGTGGAGCTGGTTAACGCAGAGGTTTGAATGAGCGCCATAGGACAAACCTACAGAAGCGGAGGCTCGAGAGATTTCTTCCATCGCCACGCTGTGAGCTAGGTAACCCATGCCAGTGCCGCCATATTGCTCACTCACTGTCATGCCTAAGAGTCCCATGTTGCCAAGCTTGCGCCATAGATCCATGGGGAACTCATTGCTGTTGTCTATCTCTGCAGCGCGAGGAGCAACCTCTGCGGCACAAAATTGATAAACACTGTCCCGCAGCATGTCTATATCTTCACCTAGATTAAAATTTAGAGTGGGGTAGGAGGTATTCATAGATCAATTTTGCCTATTAGTTTTAAGTGCATTAATACAGTCAGCTTCAGACTTTTTTAGATCTTTCAAAAGATTGCTAATGTCGTCTAGCTGTTGGTTGAGTTTTTCTCGCTGCTGGCGAATTGCGTGAATAAGACTGTTGAGTTGTTCTATATTGGTTTTACCTGGCTCATACATATCGATAATTTGACGTGAATCCTCTAGGGATAAGCCTAGCCGTTTGCCGCGCAGTATTAGACGCAGTCTTGTTCTATCTGCAGAGCTGTAGACGCGTGTTTGTCCTCGCCGAGAGGGGTTAATCAGGCCGATCTCTTCATAATGTCGCACGGTACGTGTAGTGACGTCGAATTCTTTGCGTAGGTCGGTAATGCTAAATTCAGCTGGCGTGGTGGCAAGGTTCGGCATAGTCGGCCCCATACTGTTTAAGATAGAGAGCATTTTAGGAGAATAAAACGTTTACGTCAACGTAAGCTTTATGGGGCTTTGAAAAGCTAAATCTAATCTAATTTTAAATCCATTTGGTACTGAAATAACTCTGTGTTGTAGAGTGCTAGTAGATGATCTACTAGTACCTCTGTGTCATCATCTTGATAATATGAGCGCCGGACTAAGCTTAATAGGGGCGACTGAGGAGCGATATTAAGGTGCTCGGCAATGGTTTCTGTCGCAGCTATGGCGCTAATGGTTTGCTTGACATGAGTGACTGTCATACCGCTCTCGCGAAAGTACTGGTGGCGCGATTGGTTGATAAAAATATCTGTGGACGTGGGCATGAGGACGCCGGCACTCCAGCTATCAAAATAACCAAAGAAAACACCTCCACGCTGTCGCTTGCGCACTAAGTGAAATAGCGTCTTATCATTGGTTATTGAGAATTCGGCACAGATATCGTTGGGCGGATTTAGTATTTTACAACTTATAACCTTGGCAATCGAATTAGCGGCTATGCTATCAATTTCTTCAAGTATTCCTAGAAGAGGCGCCTGAACGGGCTTTGGTGAGTATTTGTAGATGACATGTGTTCCCCGGCCGCGGGCTCGTTCCACTAGATCTTCCAGAGCTAATTCATTTAATGCACGTTTAACAGTTATTCTTGATACGTTAAAACTATCGGCGAGCTCGGCTTCGCTGGGCAGTTTCTCTCCATGGCGAAGAGTGCCATCTAGAATATAGTTTTTGATGGCGCTACATAGTTGGTAATAGAGTGGTGTGGGTGAGCTGATAGATGCGTCATTACGTCGACTCTCACTAAGCAGTACGCCAAGGTTAACAGTCATAAAAGCTCCTAATTAAGCCAATAATTGTTGCACTAAAAATCGCCATAAGGTATAAAGATATACCATTAGCACGTTCGCTTCAAATGTTTGAGTGGTAGCTATAAATTATATTGTTGAGCGATGTTTTTTTGTTTGTTGTAATTGTGATTATAAACTAGGGAAATTTATGAGGTTAGTCCTTTCACTCTTTTGTGTTCTATGCGTCAAGTCACAGTCTGATTTTAAACTCGCTCTTTACTGCGGGGCACAATTTTGAATCAAACACTTAAGGGTATGCGCATTCTTGATTTGACTCACATGCTAGCGGGTCCTTATGGCAGCATGATATTAGCCGATCTAGGCGCGGAAACAATTAAAATAGAGCCTCTGCAGGGTGAGGGGACGCGAAAGCTCTTAGCTGATGATCCCAATAATTCACTGGACGGCATGGGTGCTTATTACATTACCTTGAATCGCAACAAAAAAAGTGTTGCCATCGACCTCAAAACAGACGCAGGATTGGCGGTTTTTTATCGTTTGATTGAAAAATCTGACATCGTTATCAGTAATTTTGGGGCAGGAGTGGCCGAGCGTCTCAAGATTGATTACCTGTCTTTGAAGGAGATCAATAGCCGCATTATCACCTGTAGCATTTCGGGTTTTGGCTCGGATGGACCTGGCAGTAAGAGGCCTGCTTTCGACCAAGTTGCTCAGGCGATGGGCGGAGGTATGTCTATTACTGGTACGGATCGACAGCAACCAGTTCGTGCGGGAATTCCAATAGGTGACTTAGGTGGAGGTATGTTCGGAGTCATGGGCGTTTTGGCTGCCATCATTGAGCGTGAACGCAGTGGAATTGGACAGCATGTGGATATTTCTATGCTCGACTGTCAGGCATGCATTTCTTGTCTGGGGAGGATCCTTATCCTATTGGAAACAGTCATTTTGTTCATGCGCCTTATAATACTTTCTCATGCTCGGACGGTTTTATTGTGATAGCCGTCATCACTGACAAATTTTGGCGTAATCTTAGGGATGTCATTGACTGCCCGGAATTTGCAGATGAAAAATTTAATACACAGCCTGGGCGCTGGAAAGAGAAGGATTTTATCGAAAAGAAGATTAACGAGGCACTGATTACTAATAGTTGTAAGTACTGGTTAGAAAAGCTGGAGGCAAAGAGGATCCCCTGCGGGCCTGTAAACAACCTCAGTCAGACGCTCTCAGATGAGCAAGTAATACATCGCAATATGGTGGTAGATCTTCCCCACCCGAACGGAAAATCTACCAANNCTCGCGGTTCTGATGACGTGTTCACTCCAGCGCCGACACTTGGCGAGCATACTGATGAGGTGATGATAGAGTTGTTAAGTATGACTGCAGACGAACTGGCGGACCTAAAACGCCAAGAGGTTATTAGTTGATGAAAGAACGCATAGTGATTACCGATGTTGGACCTCGTGATGGTTTGCAGAATCAATCCAAAATCCTTTCGATTGAACAGCGTGTAGAGCTCATACGCGCTATCGCAGCGGCGGGGGTGCCACAAATAGAAGTCGGTAGCTTCGTTTCTCCTCGGGCGGTTCCGGCGATGGCGGGAACAGATCAAGTATTTGCCGCTTTAGATTCTCAGTCCGATTACAGAACTCCTAGCATCGCTCTTATTCCCAATTTAAAAGGCTATGAATTAGCTCGTGATGCCGGGGCTAAAGCCGTGACGATGGTGCTTTATGCCAGCG
>LWDU01000435.1_pt1 | contig 10372 bp, 8 predicted proteins | sample 727161 | NCBI WGS metagenome assembly LWDU01 (sample SAMN04566230, study PRJNA314399) | hydrothermal vent metagenome | isolation source: deep sea hydrothermal plume seawater | place: Mexico: Gulf of California, Guaymas Basin | collected 2004-07-11 | reverse complement strand
ATGGTTGAACGGATATTCCGCACTATATGGATCTTCAGGTTCGTCCCATTCTGAATTGACACCAGAATTAGTTCCGTCTGCGACTAATACTTTCTTGTCAAACACACGTTCGCCGATATTTTCGTTTTCTTCTTTATCTGTTAATGGTGTATCCTTACTAACCCACAGTTCGCCACTAATTGGATCTTCAAAGTCACCAACTGCTCTTCTATTTGTATCTGGTTCTTTTAAAAAAGATTTATCTTCAATTTCTTTATCGTCTTTTGGATATAACTTGTTTGGATCATTAAACCCAGTAGGTTTGGCCGGTGATTGTGGGAAACCACCAAGGGTTCCCATAACTACTGGGTCTTGACAATTGCTTCCGTCCCTAAAGAATCCAACAACGTGTGTTCCTTCTACTGGACCTAATGGTGTTGTGCCAATACCGTTCATTGCGGCAGAAGTAATAGGTTGCATAGGAAATGCCCAAGGCAAATCTTCAGTTGGAATACCTTCACTAATTCCTTTCTCAATTTTGTGTGTATGTATTCCAAACATCCTGACCTTAACTCGACCCAAACGCATTGGGTCGTTCCTTTCTTCCACAACGCCCGTGAACCAAACAAACCCATCAAATCCCATAAAATTCATAATTTTTCTTCCTTGTCTGGTATAACAACGTCTGGTATATTCTCAAATCCATCTTTCATACATTCTAAAGTCTGAACATATTCCATACTATTAATCTTATGATGAATTGCTGTTACTAACCATTTACCACTTAGAAACTTATCACTTTCACCTTTGTGCTCTATCATACTAGTAGGCACTGTTATGTTAATAACATCTCCAGCCCAGATATTAGTATCTCCTGCAATATCAAATTTAACAATATTAGTCCTCAGTTCTGCCATTTTCATGTCTCTATGTGCATAATGAGTTTTATCTTTTTTGTCATGTATTTGATAAAGATAATCTGATGGCATGAACCCAACATTTGAATCTGGTGTTGGTGGAAACTCTCCTGCTCCGTTCAATCCAGCATCCGATATAATCATCTCATCTGAATCGTACTCAGCTTTGAAATTATCATATTCTTTAGTTAGTATATTGTGTGTAAATACCTTGCCACCATACATACCATTCAACATACTAGCAGAATGATCAAAACGTTTAACATTCTCGAAGTTTTCGATCAAATTATTTCTAATAGTAAGAGAATCATTATTATATTCCAACGACTTAGAAATATCAATTCCAACAATAAAATTTCTAGATGGTCTTTGGGACTTTAATTTATCAACTGATACGAAATGAAACCCAGTATTATTCTCAAAAAATACATAATTGGAAGAACCATTTTCTTCGGACATTGAGTGATTTGCCAGAAAATTCAACGTTTTAAAGGGTGTCCATCCAGGCACCACCATATTTTTGGGGTTTTTGGTAGTTTCGTTTGTTACTAACTCATCCCAATCTATATCGAAAGATTGTCCTAATTTTAAAATGTCGTATGTTATATAATCTACAATTTTAGATGACGTCATGGCATTAAACGATCTACGTATTTTAGTCCTATTATTTACAAACAAATATGGCGATGTAAATCCAATCGAAGAGTTAATAGTTCCATTACCATCACTAGTATAAGTTGCACCGAAATAAGAATTAACACTAAATGTCTTTTCTAAGTTTGAAGTTTCTGAACCGCCTGGTGTCTCCAACCAAACTTTAATTTTCTCATTACCACTTCCTATGATACTCTGTCTCTCGGCAAAACCCTTTCTATCTCTAAGTTGAACCGTTCCAAACATACAATCAGTATAGATACTTTCAAATATTGACAATTGTTCAACATCTGCCACATCCTCTAAATCAAATTTTTCGCCTGATGAATTAATAAATTCACATGACCAATTAGATCTAGTTTTTGGATTTAATGTTGTATTTGACATAATTAAACATCACCCTGAGCAGAAGGTTTATATTGTTTTGTGATATTAGTCAATTCACTTTCTATGATTGGTAAATATTTACTTGCAATAACATTAATTCTACGTTTTTTGTCGTTTAAATGAATTTCCCATTCCAAGTTTGTGATAGGCGTTCTATCTGCTTCTGGGGAGTCTGTATCGTACATATTAAAATCGGAATCTTCGTAGTGATGATAACTATTAATATCATCATAACTCAAAATACAATATTTTGTGACTTCTTCATCAGACATCAACCAGTCGTAAAATGGATCTATGACATTATTAATTGCTAGAATCAACCACCAATAATCAGTAGTTCCATACACCCGCATACTAACAGATTCTGGGGTACTATTTTCACTAATAGAAATATTGTAATATTGCCCTGCGAGTGTAATTAAGGTTGGTTGAATTGTAAATCTATGGGAAATATCAGAAATCAATACACCATTGTATGTAAATTTTGGATATATTTTGTTGTATTTAATCATATTAATTACCACCCTCGCTGATATTTAGTTTAGTAATTGGTGCAATTTCTTTAAGTGTCATTGTTATTTGTGTTTCTAATGGTGCACCGTCTAAATGAGAAGTCCAACCACCACTTACTGTATAATTAATATCAAAAGATGTTATAAATGAATCGTTTATATTAAATAGGTTGGGATTTAGTCTGTAATCTTTATAAAAAGACATAGAAACTGTGTCTGGAATAGATAAACTTGTAATATGTGACAGCGCCTCAGACCAACCTCCGTTCATGTTATCCAACTCATCGGTTAGTCGTTGAATCTCTTGGTTTGCAGCCTCGATTATCCCCTTGGCTGCATCGCTAGGTTTTTCTTTGGCCCTGTCAATTTTCTTGTTTTCCCACGCAATATTTGTTCTTATACTGTCTTTAACTTCATCAATTTCACTGTCAGAAATATTTTCATACCCATACTTTTCTCCAGATATAGACGACACACCAGGAGTTGATGCCATTTTAATTTTTTGAATAATATCAACAATGGTTTCTTGCTCTTCTATTGATTTTGGAGTCAGTCTCCAAGTGAAAGTATGAGACCTCAATCTAGCTCCATTATAAATCATACCCATGTTGTTGTTTAGAACTGATGCCCTTGACATTTTAACCGACGAGTTTGGAGTGACTATTTTATTTGTTATATTAGCTATCTCTTTAGTCAATTGAGTCATTGTCCGACCTGCAGCTTTTTTAAGACCAAGATATCCTTTATCACCACTACCTATTATTTCTTCTCTATCCAGATGAAACATATCGTCGTTCTCTGAAAACTCTCCAGCATAACCAGTACCCAATTGAAGGGGCATGGGCAACCATATTACAAATTCATACTTACTCTCCATTTTCGGTTCAACCCAATCAATCGCAGCAGAACCAATCGTCGAAGTTGTCAACTTACCATTAATACTACCGTCATCAATATTGAATGTGTTTGTACTTGGATTTCCTGCGACTATGAAGTTTTCCCCCGCGTCGGCACCGGATTGTCCCCAAGTTTTAAATGTTAATTTTGTTCTAAAAGAACCTACAGACTTATCGTCTTGCGGAAACCTTAATATTGTATTATTCATTAGTTCACAACCTCAATCAAACGTTATATCAACTATTTATATAAATATATGTGATGGCGTATAAAGGCAAATACAAGGTTAAAAACCGAGACAAATATGTAGGGAACGTTGACGGCGTTACTTACAGGAGTTTGTGGGAAAGGACCTTTATGAGATATTGCGATGAATCTCCATCAGTAATTGCGTGGAACAGTGAAGAGGTAGTAATACCATATTTCAGCCCAGTTGATAACAAAATGCATAAGTATTATGTGGATTTTCTTATCAAAACTCGGAATAGTGATGGCACGATTAAGCATACGTTGATTGAGGTTAAACCCGAGAAACAATGTAAACCTCCTGTCATGGGAAAGACTAAAAAGAGCAAGTATAGATATTTAAGAGAATTGAAGACTTGGAAAGTAAACGAAGCAAAATGGAAAGAAGCAGAAGAATTCTGCCTTGACCGTAAGTGGGAATTTAAGATTTTAACTGAAAAACATTTAACAAAGTAACAATATGCCAACAAATAGATTTAACAAATCCAAAGCACAAAAAACCAAAAGCAGCGCAGCTTGGTTTAAGAGCAAAGTTGGCAAGGCGTCAAAAGGGTTCAAGAAAGCAAAGTTGACTCCAGGAAAGATGTTTACCTTTGGATATGATGCCAAACACAAGAAAACTTTACCGTACTGGGACAGATTCCCTTTGATTATTGTTCTTGATGTAGGTCCACAGGGGTTTCTTGGTCTAAACTTTCATTACCTTGCCCCCAAGCAACGTGAAGTATTTTTAAATAAAATTATGAAATTTGCCACTAAATCAAAACAATCAAAGTTTAATATCACTTGGGATGCAGTTAAAAAGATACCTGGAGCAGACAAAATGATACATAAATACTTATACAGTCAAGTAAAAACAACAATGTTAGAATCACCATCAAGTGAATGGGAAAATGTTATTTACTTACCTTATCAAAAATTTGTCGGAGCAAAGGCTTCGTCCGTTTGGAGTAAATAAAATGCTAGTATCACAATTCTCAAATTTAGTATATTCTGGTGACCTAGCCAGAACAAACTTATATGAAATTCATTTTGGAAATATCAAACAACAGGAATCTTTTTATACAAAATTAGGTAGAACTATACCAAACGAACTATTAAAATATCAAGCAAAGTCTGTTAGTATGCCAAACAAAGCATTAGGTACTGTTGACGTAAAACGTTTCGGTGCAACATTTAAAATGGCAAATGATGTTATAGCGGGTGAAGTATCGGTGACTTTTAATTTGTCTGATGATTATAGAGAAAGACATTTCTTTGATGGATGGTTAAGCGCAATCGGCGGTAGAGACGTTTGGACCGAGTATAAAGAATTACAAAGTGACGAATTCGGAATGAACGAAGATACAGTATATACCATGCTGTATTATGATGATTATGTCACAACAATGTATATTGAGACAATGAAACGGTCTGGTAAACAATCACAAGTTATAGAATTAATAGAAGCATATCCAACTAATGTTGGTAGTGTTGACTTATCATATGGTGATGGTGCCATAGCACAATTTACCGTTACTTTTGCAATCCGTGATTGGAAGGTGATGAAAGAGAAAAACTCAAGCGATGAAGAATTAGAACTTAAATACGCAAACAAAACAGATTCAACTATGGTATTAGCTAGTGAGGAAGAGTTGGACAATCAAGACTACAGATGGGGCATGGGACTTAACGAGATTAAAACAGAAAAAGTAACAGACACATGGACTCTAGGTGCAGATTTTAAACCACAAAAAACTGGCACCAAGGTTAAATATGGTTCATATAATTTAGGAGATACGTTTGGGGCTGCTATGGATAAGTCTTCAGCCCCATTCACTACAACAGACATTTTGGATAGTAATGATGAATATTACGGAATTCACGGCAAGGACATGAATATAGACGAAAGTAATCTTTTACTACAGTCAAACAAAGATGATGCGTGGAAAAAGAAGATGGACGACGCAGAAATAGCAGAATACAGAAATGGTATGGACGAGTTGGACGCCGCTAGTGATAATCAAGAGATGATGGAAACTCAAACGGAAGAAACTGAACATTTCTTGAAATATGGTCATAATGAAAATCTAGATGATGTTGCTATATATGCTAATGCCAGGCCTATCGGATACATTGCTGATGCAATAGATGATTATATTATTACACCTCTAGGTGAAGGAGTCAAAATTTTAGCGGAAGCAAGAAATGATTTAGCAGCTGAGGTAGATAAATATATGACTGGAAACCCAACTCGATCAGAACAAGCAGAACAAGCATATACTAAAGCAGTAGATGACCAAGAAAGAATGGAATTTATAGCTGACGCAAATGCTGAATGGGCACATATTGATAAGGTTGCAGCGTTTAATAAATCCGGAGACATGGAAGGTCTGGATGAATACTTATATGCTGGAGGCTTTGATGAACCTTTGGCAGATGAAGCTGCCAACACTGGGTTGGATGGACCTGCAAAGTTTGATTTAGATAATGTTTATACCAAATCAACAATGTCTGAAACTATCCATAGCGATTTTAAAAATGATAAAGTTTCTGGACACGAAGAAGATGTTGATTGGAATATGGATATAGGTAATGGAATGGGTGGCATAATGATGGATGATTTTAGTAGTAGTTGGGGTAGTGACGCAACAACCAAAGACTTCAATAGTGAAGGGCCAGTATTTATCAGAGAACCCATCAATGAAGCCGTAGACCACTCTCACTTTAAATACAACGACGACGCACTCGATACTCAACTAGAACAATCAAAGAATTTTGAAATTGGACAGGCGGAGATAGCTGCTGAATTAGAGAATAAGTCAGGTATTGGTGACGCAATTGTAGGGTTTGAACCACAGCATATTGATGGAAGAGCAACTGCTTCTGATAAACCATACGGTGTTGATACAGACTCACAGGGCACCGGCGAACATCCTCACGGAACAATCTTTTTCGACGACGACATAAATAAATATACTAAGTCAACGTTTGGTGGTGGCTTTTATCCAAGTGGTACCACGAAAGTGAGCCAGAATGGGGTAGATAAAATTTCTGCTAGAGAACCAGCATATTCTTTCTTACATAAAGACAACATGATTGAACCGTCTACAATGGCTAAATCTGGTGGAGTAGACTATACTGATTATGGGTCATACATTACTACAACATACATACCATACCCAAATGAACAAAATTATCTAAAAAATAAACAACGATACAATGATAAATTACATGAAGAAGAAAAGTCGGCAGTGATTGAAGAGTATTTTGACAATAAATCGGTTGGACCGAATGATAAAAAAACATTTATGGGTATGCAACACTTCGAAAATGAAAATGACGCTAGAGACTTTCTTGATTACAGTAATAAAAACAATCCACTACCAGACGGTGGTGTGTATTATATCGAAGCCGAAGACAAGCAAATTATTAAGGCATTCTTTTCAGAACCGACAGATACCGCAATTGGAAATAGCAAAGATGATTTAGATTTTAAATTTGGATTTGGCACTAGTGGTGAGATGTTTTACGAGGATCGAGAAACTGGCGAGCTATTTAAAAATCAACCAGCACCACCGCCACCACCAACTGGTCAAGATTAAAATTGACATATAAATAGTTACAATAAATTAAATAATGATAAAGGATATATTATGCTACCAAATATTGAAACCCCAATATATGAATTGAAAATACCATCAACTAATGTTTCTGTTAAATTCAGACCATTTTTAGTAAAAGAAGAAAAGATATTATTAACCGCAATGGAAGGTGATGAAGAAACTTTAGATCAAAGAATACAAGAGACCACAATTAGAATTGTTGATGTGTGTACCTTTGGTAAATTAGATGTAACTAAATTGACTCAATTTGATATTGAATATTTGTTTTTAAATATAAGGTCAAAAAGTAGAGGAGAAGAAATAGAACCTAGCTACGCATGTTTGAATATAGTGGACGACGAGACGTGTGGTGAAATGAACTCGGTCCACATCAACCTAGACGAAGTTAAAGTTATATTTCCAAAAGAAGATAACTCCAAAGTGATGTTGACTGAAGACGTAGGAATTCAATTTCAATACCTTTCCGCAAAAATACATAATTTACACGAAGGGGAAAAGGATCAAATTACCAAGACGTTTAAAATAATAGTAGATTCTATTGATTATATATTCGATAAAAACGAGGTATATAAAGCAAGTGAAACTCCAAAGCAAGAATTATTAGAATTTATAGAAAATTTGACAGAGATAAACTTCGTCAAAGTACAAAAGTTTTTCCAAGACCAGCCTGTTTTAAAACATACTGCGCCTTATAAATGTAAGAAATGTGGATATACTGAGGATATTGTATTTGAAGGAATTAATAGTTTTTTCGAATTTGCATGAGTGAAGATAGTTTGATTAACCATTATCAGACTAACTTTCAACTCATGCAACACCACAATTACTCATTATCAGACTTAAATGGAATGATACCATTTGAGAGGCAAATATATATTTCGTTATTAGAAACTCATTTAGAACAAGAAAGAGATAGAATAGAAACAGCAGCTCTTAGAAATCAATAGGAAATAAAATGGGACAAGAAACATTAACTAGTTTAGCGATGACATCCGCAATGATTAAGGGTGGTGCCGGCTCCATCAAAGAACTTTTGGGAGGGATATCTAACCTTATTGAAAAATTTGATAAACAAGGTGAAGGTGATGCTGCTGAAAAGAAAGAAAACCGAAAACACCATGATAAAAATAATGAAATTCACTCAGAAGGTATTCTTGGTCTCAAGAAGCAACAAGAAGAACAACACAGAGAGATTTTTGGCCGGAGAGAAAAACACCATAATGTCAGAAGTGCTTTTCAAATACAACAAATCTTCGCTCAGCGTAAACAATTCATCAAACAAGAATTAATCCACACGGATGGTGAAAAGCAAAATAAAAAAACAAAAAGTATGCAAGGTGAGATGTTGCACATGGCTCAACAAAACTGGGTCGCTACGACTTCTATCACAAAAGAATTAGTTAGAATACATAGTGTACTAGTTGGTGACAAAGGTAAGGCTCCAGAACACAGACTAGCTAGGATGTCTAAAGAACGAGGGTTAGCCTTAGAAAGGGAATCTGAGTTGGAGTCGGTGTTTAGAAGAGAAAATACAAATCTCTTTGGCGATAAGGGGTTCAGCAACCTTTCCGAATTTAATGTCAAAGTCAAGCAAAATGCTGAATTAGATTTAGATAAACAAGACCCAAAAATTCTTGCATTAAAAAAGATTATGGAAGATGCACGCTACAACACCTCCATAGCTATGATGGAGGAACTAAAGGATATATCCAAAAAAGAAGGTTGGGACCAGACACTAAACAAAAGTAAATTAGAATTACCTGCAGGAACATTACTAAACGGTCTACTTGGAGGAATACCAGAAACAGATTCTACTGGTGAAACAGATTCTACTGGTGGTGGATTATACCAACAACAAAGAGCACCAAAAGGTGGTGTTGATGTAGGTGGTAAATTCTTTCCAGGTGGGCAATTATTGCCGCAGTCAGAAAATCTACCATCCCAAGGCGCAGGAAGTAGTGGTGGTTGTTGTGATGGTATCGAGGGTATTTTTAAATTACTAAAAGGTTGGAATACCAGAGACTTAAAATCAGACAAACGAGAAATAGTTACGTCCAGAGAAGAAACACTCGACTTACAGGGAAAATTAAGTCCAGGACAAGGTGTTAAAACTGGAGGGGACTTAGGTGCTGGTGTTGGTAAAAACATGGGATTAATGTCATTTGCCCTTGAGAATCCAAAAACCGCGATTGCCGCTTCATCAGTCGCAACCGTCGGCGCTTGGACAATTCTAAAAAAGGTTGTGGCTTTGGGTGAAAGGTTAATTAAGAGATATGGAATTAAACCTTTCCTGAAAATTATTGCAGCAAGGCTACCTTTCATGTTACCATTATTCTCCAGCCCAGTCGGCTGGGTTGTAGCTCTTGCTGGTGCCATCTTCATGATTAGAGAAATATACGAAGGATTTCTTGAGATAGACCGAGAAATGGACGGAAAACGACAACTCGATTCTGGTGGAGGGTCAAACTGGATTGGTATTGGTAAAGATAAACTCACCAATAGAGAATATATGGATAAACTAAAATCCGGCTTAGTTGGTCAAGATGGAAGTCCAGCATACGCAGAAGACGGCACTCCGGTGAGTTTAATGGGTGGTGATAAAAATGAAAACTTAGTAAAAGGCATTGACGGTGTCACAGCAGATAAAAAATTACACGATAAAGTGTTAGGTATGATGGCTACCCCCGGCTCTGCATATGTACACGACACCCACGCAGAAACTTGGTTATCTAAAATATTTGGACTATTGGTTGGCAAGAAGGCACCTGTCCAAAATATGATTAAGACGAAAGTCAATAATAAATTTCCTAGGAACGCAGATGGCACTCCTAATGGTGGAGCTCATGCAGGAAATGGATTGAAAAAATCAGACAGTGGTGGTATTGGTGAGTTTATAATGACGGCACTATTTGGTGGCAAAGCACATGCGTATTGGAAAGATGGTGATAATTATATAGACTCATTGGTGGGCAAAGGTGTAATAGGCCACTCGTCTAAGTTTGGAGATGACGATACTCGTTGGGGAAATTCTGAAACAATGGGTTCACAAGAAGTTCTTGATATGCAACTTCTTCAGTATATGAAACAGAACAACAGTCTTCCGACTGGTAATAAGACAAAAAGTGATATGCTATTCACTCAAGAGGGTGTTATCAATAAGGACAGAAATATTGGG
>LWDU01036973.1_pt1 | contig 10376 bp, 8 predicted proteins | sample 727161 | NCBI WGS metagenome assembly LWDU01 (sample SAMN04566230, study PRJNA314399) | hydrothermal vent metagenome | isolation source: deep sea hydrothermal plume seawater | place: Mexico: Gulf of California, Guaymas Basin | collected 2004-07-11 | reverse complement strand
GTTCGGCAGTGCAATTTTACAGGCCCTACACGGTTACTGATCTCAACGATAAGGGTAAAGGTGGCGTTCCTGCACTATTCAAAGCATTCACGGTTCAAGCGGGACTCGATTTCGATGTCTACCACGAATTGATTCCAGGATCCGGAATAGAACGCCATCTGGCTGAGAAATCAGAGGTCATCGGCAGACCGTGGGACTATGTTAATATGCATGGCTACAGTACCTTGGATCACAAAGATCCAGGTAATCCCCATACCCTGATCACATCAGTAAAACAAATGGCGGAACTGCTCCATAGCTATAACTCTAAAGTGAAAATTTACCTAGAGGCCACTTGGTCTCGAGCCGACCAAACATATCCAAAAACCGGTCACTGGTATGGCAAGAACATCAACGCTATGGCGCGTGATGTGCGGGCCGGTTATGATCTTGCTGCAAAGAGCACACCTTTTATCCATGGGGTAATTCCCGTCGGTGAGGCATGGAACCGGGCCATGGCAGATGGGGTGGCTGATCCTAATCCCTATGACGGTATTGCCTACGGACAAGTCGACCTATGGACAACCGACCATTATCATGGTGGAACCTATGGTTACTACTTGGCGAGCTTGGTGATTTTCGGAGAGATCACCGGACTCGATCCTCGTTCTCTCGGGAAAAAAGAACAATGCGCGTTTGAGCTAGGTCTATCCAGAACTCAGGCGACGGCCCTTCAGGAAGTGGCCTTCACTGAGCTTTCGGCGGCAAAACTCAATGTGGTTTTGAAGTCATTCAAATCCGTAAATTCACCTCGTTGAGGCTAAGACCTTGTAGATCAGCGTCCTAATACTCCTTGGGCTTTTGAGTGAGAGACGAGGTGCAAATTTGATGGCCGCAACTTGAGTCGCCCCCCCCGGACTCGGGTTCCGAAGTAGACTTCCGTCCCGTCTTGGTTTCAGCTCCCGAATGAAAGACCGGAACATCAGGATCTATCTCCAATTTTTTTCATTTGCTTGGGTAACAGCCTGCTGGCAGGCACGATTAAGAAGAATGAAGATGTTCGAAGCGACCTGAAGAAACAGCCCGACAAGTGACCATCCCCGTAACCAGAAGAAACAGGCGAAACTGAATACAAAAATTCCAGAAACTACAGCTTTAAAAGCGAATTTTGCCTTTGACGAAAAGAGGAAATATGTGACTAAGACAACGCTGGCTACAATGACTATTATTGAATAATTCATAATGCGATGCAGTTTAACGCGCGCAAACTTCCGTCGGAATTGTGTTTTGGTCGTGAAAGCAGTCTTTACTTTGAGTGAGCGCAACACAGGTACCTATTCGACGGTCGGATCCTATGCGGTGACTCTAGTGGCAACGAATTAAAACGGTAACGACACCCTGACCCGGGAGAATTATATAACTGTTACGGATGAAGTCGTTCCGGAAGAGTCTGCCTACCGGCTCGCACTCCTCGCTATTCCTGAGGGGACATTTTCAATGGGAGAACAAGAGGCCACTCACATGGGGCCTCCGGGTTCCTACGACTCGACACCCCATAGTGTGACCTTAAGCAGCTTTGAGATGAGTGAAACCGAAGTGACCAATCAGCAGTATCCCGACTTTCTCAACGCGGCCTTTACGGACGATTGGTCGAAGTGAAAGTCGAAACGGCAATGGGACCCGATCAGGGGTCTTCCCTGGTCTACGGCACAACCAGTGCTCCGGTGGAGTACCGGGGACAGGCGGTCCTCAATCTGAGCGGCACCCGCGTGATGAAGGACCACGATAATGCCGATGGCGACGACACTGAATCTTTCCTACATTGGTTTCGATGACAGCCGCGGTGCCGGGGATCATTTCTATGTGAAGGACCCTGCCGACGCGAACGATTTTGATTGGGCGGCACTGACGGATTATCATGATTACACCACGGTCTCGCACCAGGAGGATACTTCGGTGACATTGAACGATTTTGATGCATGGCCGGAATTGGATAACTTGCCCAACAAGCTGCCGACCTTGGCAGAGGTCAAGAATTGGCCGGCGACCTTTATTCGCTGGTATGGGGCGAAGGCATTTGCCCAGTACCATAATCTTGATTTACCGACGGAGGCCCAGTGGGAGTACGCGTTGCGCGGTGGTCAGGATTTCGTCTATGGGACTGCCGACGGCAATGTGAACGGAGACGGCACCAGCGCCAATTGGAACCATCTGTCAGCGAATCCGTCCTTGGGACATGTTCTGGATGTGAAGTTGAACGCCGCGAATCCATTTGGACTGTACAACCTTGCAGGCAATGTCTGGGAATGGATGGAGGACTGGTATGAAGCCGCCTTCTATTCCACTTCGGCGGCGACCGAAGAGGATCCCGTCAGCACCGCCGATACCGGGTTCAAGGTTCGTCGAGGTGGCTCATGGAACTATCATCAAGCCACTCTCAAATCGGCGTCGAGAACGAAGGATGAGTCATTCAAAGGCAATGACCACTTTGGCTTTCGTGTGGTAGATAATAATATTACAAGAGGGACAATCCCGCCCTTCATCATATCACAACCGGAAGCTTCCCCCTCACCAGATTCGGATTTGACATGGATCATTGGTATTGAGGCGGATGGGACTTCACCGTTAAAATACCAATGGTTTCGAAATGGCGAAGAAATTTCGGGGAATGACTCTCCCACCCTCCAGGTTCCCAAAATTGCCTCGGGAGATACCGCAAGCTTTCATGCAATAATCACCAATGAAGCAGGTGCCGTCTCATCAGACATTCTCCTATTATCTGGATCCGAGATTTCCCCCATTGAAATAGCAGCCAGTCAAGGTGACAACCCACTTGAGCTAGTGTTGACTTTTAGTGGAAACGAAGGGATCTGGTCGTTGGAAAGTTCGCCGGATTTAAAAACATGGGAAGAATTACAAACCATCGATCTTAGTCAAAAATCGGTATGGTTGATCGATTTATCACAAGAATCCACTTCGGTGTTTTTTCGAACCGTGTACCGGAAAAATTGAGTAATCCCCATTCTTATAACTTCGTTGCCGTTCAAAAACTGCTCACTCGGCATTGATTACTTGCACTTGGCAAAACCAAGGATCTCCTTCGGTGGCATTGATTCTCATGTCTGCAAAGGTAATTTCCGGCGGCCCCTTCGATTTGGTCATGAATGACCGATTAAAACACCGAAGAGAGGGTGAGATTCGAACTCCGGCGTAATTGTCAAGCGACCGTCGGACCACCTTGGGTCGACTGATTTCGCGTCATTGATTTTGTGAGTGGAGTAGGGAGAGCATTTCAATTGTGAATTCCGAATGAAAATCGCTTGGATGATGTAATAGGAGGAGTCGACAGCTGGTTATCGACAGACCGGTTTTCCCTTCAATGGAGCGTTCTAAGTTATCCGGGGACCTACGCGGCGGACCGTCAGCCGGTAACCGGTGGTCCGTGTTTGTGGGAATAGGCGACGCTCGATATTGGGCGGAATTGTTTTGGATTCGTACGAGGGTTTCTCGGGCCTGTTGTGATAAGAGAAGCCAACTGGGCGAGTGCCCTCAAGGCTCAGATCCGGCCGCCATGTGATATACCAAGTCTCGAATTCGGAACAGAGTTGCCTCAGGTGATCAAATCCTCGGATTAAAGCAACTCGTTGGAGCCATTCCACTTTGAGGGTTTTGATTCCTTTTTCAGTTACCGATAGATCCGTGTTTTCCGACCACACCGAAACGAGGCTTGATATGCCATCGCACAAGCAATTCCGAGAAGGCGTCTCCTACACAGACCCTGGTCTGATCCGAGATGATGAGTTTTGGCGGCCCATGAATTTCAATAGCATTTTCTAAGACATCAATGATCCATACTGGGTTGGGTCCTTCCAGTGGAGTAACATAGACAACTTTTCGTGAATAATGAGCGATGACCATCTGTACACGAATAGGCATCAGATCTCAGGACATTACGGTTGTGTTGTCGAGACCAGACATGGTTGGGATACCAGGCAGGAATGGAACGTGGTAAGGGTTTTTCTGTAGATTTTTCACAGACGATCTCGGGCACAGGATTTCTCGGAGGATAAGGTCTGCGAAGGATATTTCGGACGGTGGAGGCAGAGATGAAAAGGTTCAGAAGGGCCAGAGAATCAAAAGCCTTTCTCGAAGACTTTATCGAGAATTTTTTTGACTCGTGCTGATTCGTTTCTGAAGGATGGAAACCTGCAATCGAAGTTCATGGACCTTGTCACGCTGAAAAATATTTCCCTTATCCTTGGAATCGATTTCCATGGAGGCAAGACGGACTAGGGAAAGTCTGCGAACTCTCCCTGAGAAACGGGCAGCCAGAAAAGCCGCCTTGGCGAACAGGGAGGCTGAATCGTTGAGAAGATCAGGAGTATCGCTCTTGAGGACTCAGTCAAAGACCGAGAGACAGACTCGGGCGCGGGCATTGGAGCCATTAGAATGGTGGAAGGAGAACCCGGAACTATGCTGAAGGCAACCGATTGTCATTCAAGAAGTTGGGCAGGATCGACGGGGTGGTCCCACTTACGATTGACAATTACATGGTCTACCAGAAAAGGACAGCGTAGAAACTATCAGTTTATGGTGGAAGCATCCACACTGGTTCAGGGAGTTTCAAATTGAACCCGGTAAAAGCGCAGACTTCGCTCCGAATGGGCGTCTTCGTCCACGAAGGATGTTATTCCAGTGGAAGTGGACGTAACGCTCCCGATCACAGACCATGTCATCAAGTCTTCTGATGCCTCAACGGTATAAGAGACGTCGCTTTCTTCGGAAGCCCAACTAATGGTGACCGTTCCGGCGTTGACATCGGATTCGATATCGGAAATCGGCAACGTCATGCCTTCCATACCACCTCCACCGGAGCCGCCTCCGCCCGATCCGCTTGCTGGCACTGTGTTTAGAGGGGCAGCTATTCTTGTAAGTGTCCACTCTAGTGCAAGGAACTGTCCCGCCCCCACTTCAACGATGAAATGAATGCTCTCGTCTGGGCAAGTGATGGGGGCTCTCATGTTTAGAGCCGGTGTGCCTTGTTCTTTCATGAAGTTACCGAGAGCGATGGCTGCGCCATTGCTGAAAGATATCGTTGTATTACCCGGAGTGAAGGGCAGGGCGATGGGTAGATTTGATACCGGCTCAAAGGTGAGTTCGTGACTGGGTAGGGTGGTCGTAGATGCGGCTGAAAAATCCATCCAATAGTGAGATCCACTGGCATCGTCCTGCACGGCTAGAGGAATGTTGGGGAATGCTTGAACACTTGGAGTCGTCGCCGTAAGAAGGTGGCCTCCCACTACATTATTTATATACTGGTGCGACCAACTTGATATGCCACTGGTTTCGTCTGCGGAAAACGAAAAACTCCATTGGCCTTGAAGTGTCCAGTTCCATTCTCCAAAAGGGGGTGAATCAGGTCCTAATTGAAGCGTATAATTCAAGGTTCCCTCATAGTCTCCAGGAGTGGGCACGACTCCTTCATTCTCCACGGTTACCGAGATTTCAGGATCCGTGTAGGCGTTCAGGTCGCTAATTAAGTCAGGAATGGTGGCGTTCGTGAAGGCATTTTGCATGGCTGGATTTTGACTGTGATTCGTTTCCGNNNCATTGATAAAATTCAGCTCATCAATTTCTTCGGCATGATACTCTGTCAGTAACGCCTCGATTTCTGTCTCGGTGACATCGCATCGCCTTAGGAGTTCCTTTAACTCAACTGACTCCGATATCCTTTGTTTAAACTGTCGGACGTGGATTTCTGCGTAATCAAAGTGGCCCGATTCATGTGAGAACAGAGCAGGTGTTGCGGCCTCCGGGCGATACCAGGATTCGGGATGAACAAATACCGCTTGAGCATTGAGTTCAAGAGTCCTGCTATCTAGATCCCACGTGAAATCCCAGAGGATTTCTGTGTAGACAAAGGCCTCAAAGTTTTCTTCCGGATGTGGAGATAAGGGTGGAGCGATTCCTTGAAAGTCGCTCCAGGCAAGGGAACTGATGCTCGACCAGGGGCTATATTGAGCGCGTGTTTCGATTGAACTCAGGAGTAGACCAATTAAGGCGAGGCAAAACCAGAAAGCGTTGCATCGAGCCCAGACTTCAATCCATTTTGAAAGCCACTTATGCCTCGTTTGATTTAATGCATGTAAAATCATGGCAATTATAAGAAAGCATATTTTGGACCCGTCTCAAAATTGAGATTTCGTAGGAATACATGCTATGGAGAGTGCTTTTTTTGGCAGGTATTCAGTGGTGACATTTTTAAATGGCGGGAATTATTAAACTCCTGAATTGTCCCAGGTTCAGTGTGGAAAATGGGGTTCTTCTGCCTGTTCAGTGGAATAGTGATGGAATTCGGATGCTTCCATAAAGAAATCCAGTTCCTATCGGGGTGAAATCTTTAGGTTTCGGCGCCAACCCTATGGCTACAACGCAATCGAGATATGTAGCTGGTAGTAATGCCATTTTAAATAAATTATTTTAAAAATCATTTTTTTGCTGAACAACAAACATTACATCTCATTATTCGTTTAACCAGCGGGAATGCATTTATTAAGGACGGTTTTTCCGGTGTGCTTCCAAAGCATGAGTATAATGCATCAAAGTTTTTGGTCTTTAATTGTGGCATCATTCGCACTTTCAGTATTCGGACAAGAGGAGGAAGTTGAAATCGAAATCATAAGGTCGGTCATAGTGACCTTTCAATCTGAATCCGGCAAATCGTATCAGTTGCTTTCAAGTCCTGCTGCGGCGGGGGGACAGTTCCAGGCGGTCGGGGAGACGGTTACCGGGAACGGCGGCAAGATTACCGTGTTTTACGAATCGGAGAGAATAATCAGAAGGTGTTTTTCAAAGTGGAGCAAACGAACGGCAACACACCCTCTGAGACGAACCTGGAAACGCCGCTTCGGACTGATTATTTCGCCACTAAATTTGGGTTAACTTTTAGGCCTCGATCCAGTTCCATATACAAGTGTCACACCCCTGATTCATTCAGTAGCGGGACGGGAGAGTTCAAGTTGGCGAAGAATAGCTGTGGCTTTCTGGCTAGTGCCATTATGTCGTTCGATTGCTTTTATTAATTCCGGCGTAATCACATCCGCTGAAAACTTCTCCATGAGAGTCTTGTGTGCTGCCCCGGGGACTAGAATATTGGTGCTTTGTAAAGCTTCAATCAAGGCAGTGACGGCAACTTTTGTTTCTGTCTGGAATTCTCCGAGAGCGTAAACCGCTTCCATGGCACCAATACTGCGGTCATTTTTTAAAACCTCGATCACAGCCTTTACTGCCCCAGCCCTACTTGCGCCCACAGCATCCACCATATTCAAAGAACGTGCCGCTTCGAGACGCACATAAGGAGACGAATCCGATAGTGGGACCAAGAGGGAGGGCACAACAATGAGTCGGTATTCTGGGTAGTATCGTAATGCTATGGCTGCATTTCTTCTCAAGATCATAAAATGATCAAGAAGGGCTCGACGGAAGAGGGGCAGGAGTTTCTCTTTTTGCCGTATGGACAATGCGTAAAGGAGGGCTTTTTTGTCACCTGAGCCAATGAAAAAACGGACAGCTTCAGCGCTTACCCCTGAATCCGAGTGGTCCACAAAACCCGCCACAGAAGGCCAAATTGGCCAAGCATCTTCACCCATGTCACAAACCAGACTGAGAGCTCTCTGCGGTGGGCCACCAGTTATTCTTGGCTAGCTACGAATCGTAATTGGAAGGATTGAGTTAAGGTATGCATAAATCTTGCGAGTAGATTCCCTTCGGCGTCGCGCCCGAAACTCTCTTTCAAGCACCTTCAATCCATCAGAGCCAAAACCCCACCAGAGTTGGATCTGTTGCTGTTTTTCAAATTGCGTCAGGTTTTCCCCGTTATTGATTTCCTCCATCCAGACGCTTTCCCGTTTGCCGTGAAAAACCGGATCATACCTCTGCCAAACAAGGACAACCAAGAGGACCATTGCCAAGGGGATGAATTTGCGAATGGGTTTATTCAGCTTCATTTAGACAATTTCGAGATTCCTTGTGGTTGCCAACGCTCACCAGTAACCGGATCTGAAACAAACTCTGGAGGTGGACACCCCTTTGGGCTGATCTTGGGCAATCGAATACCGAAACGCAAGACGACGGTTCAACAGCTTGGAGTATGTGAATCCTCTCGTTTGACTTCGTGGAGACTTTGACAAGAAAGGGATCCGGGGTATTTATTACAGGGACAGGCTTTTAATGGAATAGCCCCCGGCTTCAGGGATGAATTCTTCTGTTCAAGACACGGTCAATGTCTTAAGTTGATTGATCGGTTTCAATAGAAAAATACACTGGATAATGGCCGGAATAAGGATCCAGTTCTTGAGTTTGGTTTTGTTTCCGGTTTTGGCGCCTGTTCTTCAGGGTTCCTATGTTAATTTTGAAGGCAGCCAGACATCACCGGTTTGTCTCAGTCCTTCCGGCAATCGACTGTTTGCCGTCAACACTCCTGATGCCGGACTTTCCGTATTCACTCTGGAAGGGATGGAACGGCCTGAACTTGAGCTGGCAATTCCCGTCGGTCTGGAGCCGGTGTCAGTTGCCGCCCTTACGGACAATCTGGTGTGGGTGGTGAATCAGGTTTCCGATAGTGTCAGCATTGTTTCGGTTGAAACCGGATTGGTCATTGAGACGCTTCAAACCGGTGATCATCCGGAGGATATTGTTTTTGCCGGGCAACTGGCCTTTGTGAGTGTTGGCGGAACGAATGAGCTGCTGGTTTATGATGTATTCAGTTACCAGCTGGTTCGAAGAATTCCTCTCAATGGAGTTCACCCTTCGGCGCTTGCTGTTTCATCGGATCAAAAGGAAGTCTATGTTGTGTTTACCTTTTCCGGGAACGGAACCACGGTCCTTCCTCTCGGTAAAGCGCCTCTGCAGAGGTTTCCGAATCGCAATGAATTGCCACCTCACAAAACGGCTATGATTGTCAAAGCCGATGATCCGGAATGGGGGGGAATGCTTGGCTACTCTCTAGAGGATCATGATGTTGCCCGGATCGATGTCGAAACTCTTGAAGTCAAACAATACTATTCCAATATAGGGACGATTCTTTTCGGTATAGCGGTGCATCCTTTAAACGGGGATCTGTACATTTCGAATACCGAAGCAAGGAATCATGTTCGATTTCAATCCGCGTTGAGAGAGCATGTGGTTGATCATCGGATTACCCGGATCGTTCCCGGTTCCGGCCACTCTGAGATATTCGATCTCAATGCCGGCACAGACTACGATTTCCCTCCCAATCCTGAGGCACGTTTTCACGCGTTGGCCCAGCCGACTGCATTGGTATTTGATGCGTCCGGAAATACTCTGTACCTTGCGGCTTTCGGGAGTGATCGAATTGCTGAGATGGGTCCGCTGGGTTCTATTTCATCAAGAGTCGATTTGAATCAGCTGAATTCTCCATTGAGTGAATCCGTGTTACGCCGAGGGCCCCGAGGTCTTGAATTCGATGGCCCGCGTCAACGTGTTTACGTTCTCAACCGAATCAGCAATACGCTATCCATTTACGACACGGCCACAAGGGGTTTTCCAATCGAAATTCCCGTTGTCCGGAATGACCCGACACCCATGGAAGTAAAATTTGGACGCGGTTTCTTATACAATGCGGGTTTGTCAGGAAACGGACATGTGGACGCGGAAACCGATCGCATTGCATGGGACCTGGGAGATCCTTTTGGCAAACCCTTCCCCAGGGTCATTGAAATATTTCACCAAGGCCCAACGCAGTCGCAGGTTCATCCTTTCAAGGGACCTCTGGTCACCCAGACTCTGCGAGGTTTGTCTGAAAATGAACCGTTTCATTGGCGTGGAGACCGCCCTGATCTGGAATCCTTCAATGGCACTTTTGAGGATCTGATGGGCGGTAAACAGCTCTCGGAGTCAAATATGGAGTTGTTTAAAAGATTCCTCCTGTCTCTCGAGTTTCCCGCGAATCCGAATCTAGCTCTGAATGGTTCTCTGCCGGAGACGCTTGCCGGAGCAGACCCACGTCGAGGCTTTGATCTGTATNNNNGCGGGTCCTGCCATAGCCGTCCCAGCGGTGGGAATAAGGCGGTTCTCGATGCGGAAACCTTTCTGTTAAGCCAACCCTTCAAGATCCCGCATCTACGCAATCTGTACAAAAAAATGGACTTTGACCAATCACCGGGCGCTGATTCTCTCTCAGGGTTTGGTCTGGCTCCGGACGGATCTTTCGACACCCTTTCCAATTATCTGTCACAACCTTTCTTCGGAAACATTCGGAATGATGAATCCATCAAGAAGGATCTGAATGCCTATCTACTTTGTTTTGACACCGGAACTGCGCCTGCCGTCGGACACGCTATAACTATTCGTTCAGGGTTTGACGATCGGGATGATCG
>LWDU01040609.1_pt1 | contig 10378 bp, 9 predicted proteins | sample 727161 | NCBI WGS metagenome assembly LWDU01 (sample SAMN04566230, study PRJNA314399) | hydrothermal vent metagenome | isolation source: deep sea hydrothermal plume seawater | place: Mexico: Gulf of California, Guaymas Basin | collected 2004-07-11 | reverse complement strand
ATCGCTCGGTCGCCTATTCGCCAACTCTCGAAGCCAACGCAATTCCTTCGGTTGACGGTCTATTTCATAGTTTGAAAGACTGGTTAACCGAATAGCAATCGGAGTCGAAGCATGACCATGACAATCGTAATGGCGAAAGGGGAAGACTTTGGCAACTGAGCTAGTCGTCCCTCGGCATCGCTGGTCGCGGGCGGCGTTAATTTTCGACCGCTGGCTACTGGACGACGGCGATTGGGCGAGGAAGGGGAGTCCCGTTTGTACCCTTGATGTCAATGGCGTCAGCTTGCCTGTCGCTGCCGAACAAGCCGGTTTTTTGACGATTACCGCTGCGAAAGTAAGGCCGGGCCAAGAACTACAATCGGGAACCGTGTTGGGCTACGTGACAAGGCCTTACGAGGCCGTTCCAATTGTGGCAAATCCAGTAACAACCCCATTGCTGCCGCTACCCACGCTTGTGCGTCCACAATCGACACAGCTACGCCGATCCTGGCAGCCTGCACCGAGGGAACGGGCCGTGACTCCTCGCGCACGCCGGACGGCGCGAGAAATGGGCGTGCCGTTGCGGGCCGTTCGCGGCACCGGATATCGCGGCCGAGTGACAATGCGCGACGTCGCTTCCGCTGCACCGGCTATTCTCGCCTCGGGTGGTGGAGCCCTTCCCGGTTGGTGCGGCGTCGAAATCGATGCGTCTTATGGCAGCGATGCGAGTCAATTCAGAGCGTGGGCACATGATTTGGCCGCCCAGTTGTTGCGAAGAGTAAGCGAACAGGATCTTGTGGAATGCTCTCCGTGGGAGGCCTCGGCGCTACAGCTCGTAGCGACGGGTCGAGCCAAGGGAATGACAACTTTTCACGAGATTGCCGAGTCTGGCCTCGGGAAGTTGGTTGCCGAGGAGGATGTTCGTACCAATATGGTGCCGGTTTACTTGGCCACGTCGCCAACCACCACGGTCTTCATGCCTCCATTACCGCACGGTGGACTGTTGGCGATCGGGATTTCTGCTGCGACGAAACGGCCTGTCGTCAAATACGGCAGCGTAGTTGCCGGAACCACTGCGACGTTGACGGTGGTGTTTGACACCGAACGACTCCGTGCAGCGTACGTCGAGACTTGGTTAGCCGGCTTCAAACTGACGTAGAAGTCGGCCGAACAGCGGTTGCAGTCCATCTGAAGTCCTCGACGTCACTCTTACCCGCTTTCGCAATGAGCCCACTCGTGTTCATTGGTCAGTAGATTGGGGTAAACTAACAATCCTCTCGTTGTGAGATTCGTCAAACTGTCGAAGTGTATCGAGATGGAACATGTTTGGACACCGTCGCTCTGTCGTGACTTTCTTCTTCTCTTTTTCTATTGGCCTGACCGTTTGGCTCGCTCCGCCTGGTGACCGATTAAACGCTGCGCCACCGAAACTTCCTCTGGCTACGCCTGAATCACGCGGACTGTTGCCCGGACTGGAAAAGCGAGTGCAGGTTGCTGTGGAAGCGGAGATTGAAAAAGGCAATTTACCCGGTTGCGTCGTTGCGGTTGGCTACCAGGGACATCTAGTTCTTCTACACGCGTACGGCGATCGTCAAATCGAGCCTTCGCAAGAACCGATGACCACGGACACCGTTTTTGACTTGGCCAGTCTTACCAAACCTGTGGCAACAGCAACCTCGATCATGGTGCTTCTTCAGGAAGGAAAAATCCGGCTCAATGCTCCGGTGGCAGATTATATTCCCGAATTTGCCGCGTCCGGAAAGCAGTCGATTACCGTGCAACAACTTTTGGTGCATCAGGGTGGTTTGATTCCCGACAATTCGCTTCGCGATTACCAAGACGGTCCAGACGAGGCGATGAATCGAATTTACGCGCTCAAAACGGTCATCGAACCAGGAACTAAATTCAAATATACCGATGTTGGTTTCATCGTTCTCGCCGATATTGTCAAACGCGTCAGCGGTGAGAATGTCCACGCGTTTTCTCAGAAGCACATTTTTCAGCCACTCGGAATGACGGCGACTGGTTATCTGCCAGGTCCGGAACTGCGCGCTCGGTGCGCCCCGCATGATAAGCGGGAAGATCAGTGGATTAAGGGTGAAGTCCACGATCCGCGAAGTCATCGATTGGGTGGCATAGCCGGCCACGCGGGCCTGTTTTCGACCGCAACCGATCTGGCCGTTTACGCTCAGATGATGCTCAATGGTGGTCGCTACTACGGTGCACGTCCGCTTGGCACTCGAACGATCAAGACGATGACGGCACCGTATCCAGTGTCGAGTGGTGTGAGAGGATTGGGTTGGGACAAGCAGACCGGTTACTCTTCCAACAAGGGCGAGTTGCTTTCGAACCGCGCATTCGGTCATGGTGGATTTACGGGAACAGCCATGTGGATGGATCCAGAAATTGAGATGTTCATTATTTTTCTCAGCAATCGCCTGCACCCAGACGGAAAAGGCAGTGTTAACCGCCTCGCTGGCCGTATTGCAACACTGGCGGCCTCGTCGATAAACGTTCCTCTCAATGCGGGCACGGACGACCTGCAAACCGGCATCGATCTTCTGCGTGCGGAAGAGTATGCGTCGCTTCGCGGGCAACGAGTCGGATTGATCGCCAACCAAACAGCCTCGAATTACTGCACGAATCTCCGCATGTTAATCTCGTGGCATTGTTTAGTCCGGAACACGGAATTGTCGGAAAACTCGATCAAGCGATTATTGGCGACAGTCAAGAGACCAAAACAGGACTCAAGGTATTCAGCCTCTATGGCAAGACCCGAGCTCCAACGGCGGAGTTCCTGTCGGAAATTGACACTCTGGTGTTTGATATTCAAGACATCGGCACTCGATTCTATACGTATGTCTCGACAATGGGTTTGGCGATGGAAGCATGTAGTCGACATAACAAACGATTTGTGGTGCTCGATCGGCCGAATCCAATCAACGGAGTGCAAGTTGCTGGACCAGTACTGGATCCTGGAAAGGAGTCGTTTGTTGGATTTCATACGCTTCCCGTTCGTCACGGTATGACGGTTGGCGAACTAGCTAGAATGTTCCGCGAGGAACGCGGTTGGGACCTGGACTTAGACGTGATCGAAGTGAAAGGTTGGAACTCCAAGTCGATGCTCGACCGAAGCGGTCTGCGTTGGGTCAACCCATCGCCCAATATGAGGAATTTGAACCAGGCGCTGCTCTATCCGGGCGTGGGACTGTTAGAAACGACGAATCTGTCAGTCGGACGTGGAACAGACACACCTTTTGAATGGATCGGTGCACCTTGGTTGGATGGTCCGCGTTTCGCCGATGAACTTAATTCGGTAGGCTTGCCCGGGATTCGATTCATTGCCACGAAGTTCACGCCCCAGAGCAGCGTCTACCGAGGCGTGGAATGCAACGCGGTCCGCTTCATCATCACGCATCGCGCAGCGATTGAACCGTTGCGACTGGGGATGGAACTTGCGACGAAATTACGGCGTCTACACGCGGACGATTGGAACCGAAAACGCTATCTCCAACTACTCGCTGACGATCACACCATGGCCTTACTGGAGTCAGGTGCGACCGTCGACAAAATAATGTCGGATTGGGACGATGAACTAAACGACTTTCGCAGACGACGATCGCACTTTCTGCTGTATGAACGATAGTTCGTTTGACGGCTGCTAAACAATTTAGGGGACGCAGAGAGGTGGCCGGGCAAATGCGTCCGCTGCCGACTCTCTAATGCGATTTGATTCGACGACGTGAAGAACAAACAAATTCCAGCTACTGACCGTGATTCAACACCGCAGGACTCCGTGCAAACCGACCCGGGAGTGACCGAAACGCGAAATCCAGAGTCAATGTCGATCGACGCTTTGTCAGCTCGAGAAATTGCCGAGCTAATGAACCGCGAAGATACACGAGTTGCTCTCGCCGTGGAGCGTGAATTGAATGCGATTGCCCGTGTAATGGAAAGTGTGGCGGACGCGTTCCGGGCCGGTAGGCGATTGATTTATGTCGGCGCTGGCACATCGGGACGACTTGGGGTGCTCGACGCGAGTGAATGTCCGCCCACGTTTCACTCGGATCCGACGCAGGTCGTCGGACTGATCGCCGGAGGGCATGAGGCGCTGGTTCGGTCAATTGAGGGCGCTGAGGACAATCCCGACGTCGGCGCCGAGGATCTAGACAAGTTGTCGCCCCAACCGGGTGACGTTGTCATCGGCATCGCGACAAGCGGGCGGACACCGTTCGTGATTGGGGCGCTGGCCCGGGCGAAGGAACGAGGTGCTACGACGGTCGCATTGGTTTGTAACGACTCGACCGCGTTGAAGGGACAAGTGGATGTCCTCATTCAGCCCGTTGTTGGCCCCGAAGTCGTCACGGGTTCCACACGGTTAAAGGCCGGGACGGCAACGAAAATGGTACTCAATATGATCACAACGGGCGCCATGGTCCTCAATGGAAAGACGTACGAAAACCTGATGGTTGACCTTCGGGCCTCCAACGAAAAACTGAGGAAACGTTCACAGCGTATCGTCTCTGAACTTACTGGTCTGGATGCGAATCGCGCCGTCGACCTGTTACAGCATTGCGATGGAGAGCTCAAGACAGCGATCGTTTGCGAGTTGGGGGAGTTGGAACCTGCCGTAGCACGCGAGCGTCTCGAGTCGGTTGGGGGGCGACTCCGCGACGCACTAACCGGGTTGCCGTCGTCGGGAGAACGGCTGGAGTCATCATGAGTGGTCTCTTGGTGCTAGGCGTAGACGCTGGTGGCAGCTCGTCGATCGCCCGAGCGGCGGCGGCAAACGATGCATCGCGTTTGGTTGGACAATGGAGTGGTCGTGCAGCCAACTTGACTGTTCACGGTGTCGATGAAGTGGCTGCTTCCTTGATAAAACTGCTTCACACGGCGAGCGATCAGGTAGGCAAGGCCTTCGCAGCTGTGGCGATTGGCGTGGCCGGAGCAGGCGATGAGTTGCTTCGCGACCGTCTCGAGCGAGAGCTCGTGGCCGCGTTTCCCGCATCCCCAATTGTCGTGACGCACGACGGCGCGCCGCTCTTTGAATATGGCGAGGGTGGCGGTGCCGTTGTCGCGATTGCCGGAACGGGCAGTTTTGTGATTGGCCGTAGCGCACATGGCAGTGAAAAAGAGGTCGGTAGGCGAGAGCCAAAAGTGATACGATCCGCGGGTTGGGGGCCTCTGCTAGGTGACGAAGGATCCGCGTATCGTGTCGTGTTGGATACGTTGGCTCAGGCTGTAAAGCAGATCGATCCGCTTGATTTCGACGCCATGGAAATACCGGCTAACAGTGCAGCCGCCCCATGCTTGCTGGCGATCCTAGACGAGTTGGACGGTACAGATCTCGGCACGATCAAAATGCTCGCTAACAATCTGGCCCAAAGGCCGCGTTTGGCTCGGTGCTTTCATCGAGTTCTCAAACTGGCCGACAGTGGTGATGTGCTGGCCCAATCGGTTGTCCAGCGGCATGCTGCCGCCCTAGCCAGCGACGTGGGAAAGGTCTGGAGTCGCATCGCCCGAGATGGTCTTCAACCGACTCTGGTGCTCTCCGGTGGGGCCCTGGTTCATCAACCAAGCTATCGAGGTCGAGTGGTTCAAGCGATTGAAGAAATTCTCGGTCCCATCACACCCGTGTTGGTCAAGGATCCAGTCGAGGGAGCGATTCGCATGGCAATACGACTGTTGCCTGTGAGCTGACATTGCGAGATTCAACCGACACCAGCGAGTTGTGCATAAAAAGGTTAAGATTGGGAAGAATTCGCGAGAGCCGAAGCTCTCGGGTCTCCAATCAGGTCTTACCAGTTTGGTTGTCCATTATGGAAGCACTTAGTTACGCCGAGGACTTGGTCTCGTTCGATTCGACCAGTCGTTTAACGAACCGCCTCGTAAGCGACGCCGCAGAGACGCACCTCCAAAAACTCGGATTCGACACTGAACGTGTCGAGTACACCGATCCACATGGTGTTGACAAGGTAAACATCGTGGCCAAGCGGGGAAGTGGCTCTGGCGGGCTCGCTTATTTTTGTCACACCGATGTCGTGCCAGCGGATTCTTGGTCGTGGGATGCCAATAGCGCGTTCCAACCGGCCGTACACAACGATCGCCTTTACGGTCGCGGCTCTTGCGATATGAAGGGGTCACTGGCGGCGATGTTGGCGGCGGCCGATGCAACGCGGAATCTATCAACCCAACATCCGCTTTACATCTGCTGCACGGCCGACGAGGAAGTTGGCTATCTAGGCGCGGCTGAAGTGGCGCGGCGGTCAACGTTATTTGCTGAAATGTGTCAAGGTGGGGCTTTCGGAATCGTTGGTGAACCGACCGAACTGTCGGTGATTCACGCTCACAAGGGCACGTACGGATTTCGTGTGGTATCGCACGGAGAAGCAGCTCATTCGAGTACTGCTGTTGGCAGGAACGCCAATCTGGCGATGATTCCCTTCCTGAATGTCATGAAGGAAATCCACGACGAGGCGCGCGATGACCCCGGATGGCTCGACGACCGGTTTTCGCCCCCCGACATCTCGTGGAACATTGGAATCAACGACCACACACGTGCGATCAACATCAAGCCATCCTTGTCAATTTGTACCGTCCATTTTCGGCCCATGCCGGGCCAAGACGTGCAACCACTGCTCGACCGAGTTCGCGAAGCGGCCGACGCATGTGGTCTGGAGTTCGTCCTTGAACGAGCAGGCAAGCCGTTTATCGTCTCACCCACCGCGCCACATGTTCAATTGGCACTGCAGGTCGCAAATCAGACGACACCGGGGACAGTCTGTTACGGAACGGATGCGGGCGAGTTGTCGGCGCTAGAAAAACTGGTCGTATTGGGTCCGGGGAGCATCGCTCAAGCTCACACGGACGACGAGTGGATTAGTCTCGAACAGCTCGAACTCGGTACGAGTCTCTATAGACAATTCATCAAACGCTGTTGTGTGGAGTAGTCATTCTTAGCTTTTACCTCTGCGTCCATGCGGCCTATCCGGACGCGGTTTACGTCGTTGTCACTTTGAAATTGGCCGACACCGTGTGGGGTAGTCAAATCAAACTTCTGTATCGGTCCACCGTGGAGCGGAATCTCAACATGTTCTTATCCACAATTTGTTCCAAATTTTAGGCTTGCAATGAATGACGAAATTGCTCCCGTCTATCGGGAGACGCGGCACGTTGATGCCGAAGCGGTTCTTGAGTACATCCGGCCTTTTGTAACAGCAAAGCAATTGTTGCCTCGCACTTTGCAACAAGTGCAGGCCTTAACTCGCCACGGGTTCGTCGCCGAATTCGAGAAGAGAATCGTCGGATTCGTTGCGATTGAGGTCTATTCCCGAAAGATGGCGGAAGTGCAGTGTTTGGCCGTCGAGATTGAGATGCAGGGCAGGGGAGTCGGTCGTCGGCTGGTTGACTTTTGTGTTCAAAGGGCGGCCGACTTGGGAGTCGTTGAACTCATCGTTATCTCCGCGTCCGACGAGTTTCTCTTGGGGTGCGGTTTCGACTATTCGCTCCCCGATCAAAAGCGAGCCTTGTTTCTCCAGCCTCAATTGGGAATAAGTGACCGCAATGTCGCGGCTGTCGACACCGCATCGGCACTTTGGCACGATCACATTGATACGATGCGGTGGCCACCCCACGATGCGCAACTTATCGAGACAATTGATGCGCACGCCGCCGGCGAGCCGCTGCGCGTACTATTGCGAGGGGCACCCTTAGTGGTCGGCCGTACCATGCTTGAAAAACGACGGTATGCGACAGAGCACATTGATGATTTGCGACGAGCTCTGATGTGGGAGCCGCGAGGGCATGCGGACATGTATGGCGCTCTCTTGACGGCACCGACGACAGAGGATGGTGACCTCGGTGTTCTGTTCCTCCACAACGACGGTTTTAGCACGATGTGCGGTCACGGAATTATCGCTTTGGGGACGGTTCTTTGGGAAACCGGCATGACGACTCAAGACGAATTGAAGCTAGACACGCCTGCCGGACGCATCAACGTTTGCCTGCAGACCAATGAACAGAGGGCCGAGCGAGTGTCGTTTACCAACGTACCCTCGTTTGTGGACACTCTCGATCACATTCTCCATGTTGATGGGTATGGTGACGTTGTCGTAGACATCGCCTTTGGCGGAGCCTATTACGCCTTTTGCAGTGCTGAGGCGGTGGGACTTACCCTAACGGCATCGCGGGCCCAAGAGATCATCGTTGCTGGGCGTGCGATCAAGGCCGCTCTGTCGGAAGAGCTCCAACTTCGGCACCCGCAACACGACGATCTCGGCTTCCTCTACGGTGTGATCTTTACGGCACCGGCTGTGAAAGAGGGGGCGCACAGCCGTCACGCTTGCATTTTTGCCAACGGCGAGCTTGACCGATCGCCGACAGGGACCGGGGTTAGCGCTCGTGCAGCTATCTTATTTCAACGCGGACAAATCGGCCGAGGCGAGTGTATTACCATCGAAGGCATATGCGATCAGGCCTTCGATGTGGAAATCGTCGACGTGGTATCTTCAGCCACCTCGGCTACACAATCCGTTGTAACAAGGGTTGGAGGGACCGGACACCTGACTGGTCGATCGCAATGGGTTCGCCGAGATAACGATCCTTTGCGAGACGGGATCCTGATTCGTTGAGCACTGCCAGCCTTCTTTGGTCGACCGAGCGGTGAAGGTCTAGGGAGTTTACTCGAAAAGTTTTCATTAGTTATTTGTCAATTCTCATTTGTCATTGAAGGAAGATGCAGGTAAGGAAAGCGAACGCCGACCTCGGACCGGACTTCAATCCCCCACGCGACCTGTCCAACAATTGAAAGAAGTCTTGGTCCTAGGCAGCCATTTTCTTGAACAGCGACTTGTCTGTTTCGATGAGTCCGACATCGCGACCCGTGCCTCGAAATCGGTCTTTCATCTGGACGAGGACGATAAAGTTTCGTAGCTCGACTACGGCGTTTTGTCGGTAACTGCTAGACTTGAAAAGAGCCCGCCTCGCAAGCGATCGTAATCGCACCGCCGATTCTTCCTTGAGCACACTTGCCGATGGACCAACAACCGACACCTTCACTGCCGGCCGCTTCGGACAATGACCATGACGAGGATGATCAGGAAAAGCCAATCATTGAGCTGATCGACGTGGCAAAAACGTACGATCTTGGCGAAATCAAGGTACATGCCCTACGGGAGGCTAACCTCACCATCAGAAAAGGTGAGTTTGTTTCGCTTATCGGTCCTTCCGGGTCCGGTAAGTCGACACTGATGAATACGCTTGGGTTCCTTGACCGCCCGACGAGTGGAAGTTACCGTTTGGCGGGCAAGGAGATGGCGGACCTCTCGCGAGATACACGAGCTCGGATTCGCAATCAGCGGTTTGGCTTCGTTTTTCAGAACTTCAACTTGTTGAATCGAACAACGGCAGTTGAAAACGTTGAGTTGCCCTTGTTGTACAACGCAGCGATGAATCGGCGTCAGAGGCGGCGAAAGGCGACCGAGTTATTGAACTTGGTCGGACTTGGCGATCGGATGAAACACCACCCGAGCCAGCTATCCGGTGGCCAACAACAACCAACGATCCAGACATCTTGATGGCGGATGAACCGACGGGAAACCTCGACACGCGCACTAGTCGCGATGTCATTCGACTTTTTCGGGATTTGAACGAAAGTCGAAACCTCACCATCATCTTGGTAACTCACGATCAAAACGTGGCCCGCATCGCCGATCGAGTGGTCGTCCTCGGCGACGGGAAGATCATTGCCGATACTCGCGATTTTTCCCAGGCTATGGAATCGTTAAACTCGGCGGCCAGCGTTTTCGGAACAGATGACGAAAACGGATAGTTTGCGGCCTAGGTATGGATTTCATCTAGTGTTTGGCCCGCTTTGGTCGATTTCCATAATCGTCATGACCCGGATAATTAGACCACACGAGGCCGTCAGGTCTTCCTTGTTTGCGCCGTTGCTTGTAGCTTCCTTGTTTGCCTCACTTCTTCTTTGTGGTGGGCCCTTTCAAGCGGAAGTTGCCGCCCAACAGCCCTACCGTTTTTTTTCGCCCGAGCAGAAGACCATTCGCATTCGCGACCCTCGCGATCTTCCTCGGGTGGCATTGCCCCGGATTCCGGATCCAACGACCGTCCATCGACGGCGGGTTACCGAGCCGAGACCCATTTCGTTAAATGATGCGATTCGGATCGCCCTTACCAAGTCTGAGGTAGTGCGGTTCTTGGGTGGCCAGACAGCGTCGAATTCCGGTCGGACCATCTATGACGTGGCAATCTCGCACACCTCGATTGACGAGGCACTGGGGAGGTTTGACCCCGATGTGTCGATTCATAATAGCTTTAACCGCCTGGAGATGCCGTCGGCTTTCGTCGATCCTGCTGATCCATTCCGGGCGATCATCGCCGGCTT
>LWDU01036710.1_pt1 | contig 10380 bp, 6 predicted proteins | sample 727161 | NCBI WGS metagenome assembly LWDU01 (sample SAMN04566230, study PRJNA314399) | hydrothermal vent metagenome | isolation source: deep sea hydrothermal plume seawater | place: Mexico: Gulf of California, Guaymas Basin | collected 2004-07-11 | reverse complement strand
GCCTCGTATCTCCTGGGACGCAAAACCGACCTGCCTCCTTTTGTGGTTCTCCCCGAGTTGATGGGGCGTGGCGGGGGCAACCTTCCCAATGGGCAGGCCGGTGGGGTTCTGGGAAAAGCACAGGATCCATTTGCCCTGATGGCCGATCCCTCAAAGGCCGATTTCAAAGTTCCCGATCTGCTGCCGCCGGATCATATCGGAACAACACGGATGAGCCGTCGCCGTCGCATGAGGGATATTGTCGATAAAACGGTCAAACTGTTTGAGGCCAGTGAAGATGCCCGTCTGTTGGATGAAAATTTTCATGCGGCGTTCCGCTTGATGACCAGTACTCAGGCTCGTCAGGCTTTTGATTTAAGGTTCGTGAACGATATGGCATGAACCGATTTGGTCAGTGCTGCCTTCTCGCCCGTCGACTTGTGGAAAGCGGTGTTCGTTTCATTACCATCAATACATTCCTGACCGTGTTCGATGAAATCACCTGGGACATTCATGGATCCAAACCCTTTACTTCCATAGATGGCATGAAAAACATTGTGGCGCCGATGTATGACCAGGCCTACTCGGCCTTGATTGAAGATTTGGATCAGCGCGGCATGTTGGACTCTACTTTGGTTGCCAATCTCAGTGAATTCGGGAGAACGCCCAAAGTTAATCCGGCAGGAGGGCGTGATCATTGGCCCCAATGTTTCACGGTATATTTTGCCGGGGGAGGTGTCCAGGGGGGGCAGGTCGTGGGTAGCAGTGATCCTATCGGGGGGACTCCGGCTGATCGGCCTGTGGGGCCGGGGGATATTGTCGCCACGATTTTTCACAGCCTGGGTTTGGATACGGAGGCCCACCTGCCGGGCCCCGGTGGACGTCCTTTCCCTTTGGTGGATTTTGGAGAAGAACCGATCCGGGAGTTGTTCGCATGATCCTGGGTGGATGCGTTTTACCTTTTTAACTGATCTGGATTACCTTGTTTCATGATGCTCACTTTTAATCGTCCCCGTCATCCTCTGTATCTGAATCTGCTCGTCCCGGTTTTGGTTATGAACTTCCTGACGGGTTTTTCCTCCATGGCAGGCTCCTATGAGCTGCAGATTCTGCCTTCTAAATTCGTCCTGGATGGTGTTGAAGCACGGCAATCCGTGTTGGCGGTGAAAGTCAGGGATCACGAAATCCATGGAGAAGTTCAGGATATCGAATGGTCGATTGATCCTTCGGGAATAGTGAAGATCGAAGAGGGTGTTGTTTACCCGCTCAGCAACGGGACGGCGGCGATTACAGTGCAGTCTGGAAACCAGACAGCTCGGGCAGTTGTTGAAGTCAGAGATTTCGATAAAGAATGGCAATGGAGTTTTCGTAATCATGTGCTTCCGGTTTTGTCCAAAGCCGGCTGTAATTCTGGAGCCTGTCATGGGACTCTGGCTGGAAAAGGAGGATTTCGTCTCTCTCTTCGCGGATATGATCCAGAAACGGATTACCACCGAATCACCCGTGAGCGAGCCGGCACGAAGCCTATTTCTGGCCAAACCGACCACGGCAATTCGACATAAAGGTGGGCACCGATTTGACTCGGAATCTGAAGATTACCGCATTCTTTCCGAGTGGATTTCCCATGGAGCCCCGGCTTCGAATCCCGAAGAATCCCGCTTGGATCATATTGAAATTCTCCCTTCCAGATCCATGCTGCGCAAAGGCGATTCCCAGCGGCTTCTCGTTCGCGCTTTTTATACCGACGGTAGGCAGGAAGATGTTACTCCATGGGTGAAATTCACCTCAGTCGATGAAACCATCGCTCAAGTGGATGAATCCGGAAGGGTGACTGTTATAGGTTACGGTGAAAGTGCTGTGACCGCCTGGTTTTCCAGCCGAATCGTGATCGCCCGGTTGACTTCTCCCTTTCCGAATGAACTGGATGCAGATGGTTTCGATGAAATTGAAAGAAGAAACTTTATCGATGACCTGGTTTTAAATCAGCTTCAACGTCTCAATCTCAAGTCTTCACCACGGTCACTGGATGGGGAATTTCTGAGACGGTCCTTCTTGAGCACCCTAGGTGTTTTGCCCACCCTTGAACAATCCCGAGCTTTTCTTAAAGATAAATCACCGGACAAACGGGATCGGGTGATCGATGAATTACTCGCTCAACCTGAGTTTGTTGATTACTGGACTTATAAGTGGTCGGACATGCTCTTGATCAATGGTCGAAAACTACGCCCTGAGGCGGTCCGCATTTACTACCAATGGGTGCGTGATCAAGTCCGTCGCTCTGTGCCATGGGATGAATTTGCGAGGAAGATCGTGACTGCGCGCGGTAGCAGTCTCGAGAACGGTGCCACGAATTTCTACGCCGTGCATCAGGATCCCGAAACCATGGCTGAAAATGTCAGTCAGGCTTTTCTTGGACTTTCGATCAATTGTGCAAAATGCCATAATCACCCCTTGGAGAAATGGACCAATGATCAGTATTACGGATTTGCCAATCTCTTTTCACGAGTGCGTGCCAAAGGTTGGGGAGGGGATTCTCGAAATGGAGATGGTGGCCGCACTTTGTACGTGTTGCCTCAGGGTGAATTGATTCAGCCCCGGACTGGGAAACCCCAGCCTCCAGCCCCTCTGGATGGAGTCCCTCTGTCTTTTGATGCCACGGAGGATCGACGCGAATATCTGGCCGATTGGTTGACTTCCCCGGAGAATCCATATTTCAGTCGCGCTATTGCCAACCGTGTTTGGGCGAATTTTCTGGGTGTTGGTTTGGTGGAATCGATTGATGATCTCCGAATCTCGAACCCAGCCAGCAATGAAGAATTGCTCACCGCTCTGGCAAATTATCTGGTGGAGCAGGACTATGATTTGAAATCGTTGATGCGAGTGATTCTTCAAAGCGAAACTTTTCAGCGGAGCAGTCGGGCATTGCCGGAAAACCGGGATGAACACCGGTATTACTCTCGTTATTATCCGCAACGATTGATGGCTGAAGTTCTTCATGATGCCATTGTTCAGGTCACGGATGTTTCCAGTGACTTTACCCAGATTGCGTTTTCTGGAGGAGATCGACAAAAGACGGATTTTTATCCGCGAGGTACTCGAGCTCTGCAATTGTTTGATTCTGCAGTGGCTTCGTATTTTTTAAAAACTTTTGGTCGGAACGAACGAGCTATTACCTGTGAATGTGAACGGTCGAATGAACCTAGCCTGGTTCAGGTTCTCCATATCACCAATGGCGATACCATCAACGAGAAATTGAGTAACGAGAAAAGCAGGGCAGGAGCCCTGTCGACTGCTGAGCTATCAGATGGAGAGAGGATTACGCAGGCTTATCTGCATGCTCTATCCAGATTTCCCAGCGCTAAGGAGAAACAGCAGATGGGAGGACTTCTTGCGGAGGTGGAAGGGAACCATAAGCGGGAGGCGATTGAAGATCTCTTCTGGGGTTTGTTGAGCAGTCGTGAATTTCTGTTTAATCACTAATCCCCGGCGACTGGACTACTCATGAATGAAATGATGCATATGGAGCCCCTCCTTAATGATTCCGGGGAGCAGGGAGATCGTCGGACTGGGATTATGAGGGAGGGCGTTGACACGGGGTCTGTATTCCTGAATTTGTGCTTTGGGATGATTGTTTTGAGTCTCAGTGCTCAAGAATCAGTTGCGGTTGAAGATTCTCCTGATTACCTCAAGGATGTCCGTCCGATCTTTCGTAATTATTGTGCCGGTTGCCACAATGCAGAGGATTTGGATGGGGACTTTTCCGTGGAAACATTCAAAACGTTGATGGCAGGGGGAGAAAGCGGCAAAGAAATTGTATTGGGCAATGCCGACCAGAGTCGGTTGATTCAAGTTCTTACCGGTAAGGCAAAACCGAAAATGCCGCCCAAAAAGGAACCGCAACCCAGTCGAAAGGAAATCGAATTATTGAAGGCGTGGATCAACGCTGGAGCTCCGGGACCTATTGGCGGAGATGCTGCGGAAGGAGCGATCCTCGATGTGCCTGATATTCCTCCGGTAAGGGGGATCCATCCAGCGGTAACTTCTATTCAATACTCACCCAGTGGAACGATTTTGGCGGTGGCACGCTTTCAGACAGTGGATTTGATTGAAACTGAGACCGATGCCGTCCGTCACTCTTTAAAAGGTCATCCCGGTAAGGTCAATTCTGTGGATTTTTCTCCGAATGGACTTTTCTTGGTTGCTGCTTCGGGTGTCTCTGGATTGGTCGGAACCGCCGTTCTTTGGAAAGTTGAATCTGGTGAATTGATGAATACATATCAAGGCCATTCAGACATTCTTTATGATGCTGTTTTTTCTCCTGATGGGCAGTTAATTGCGACGGCAGGTTATGATCGGAAAATTGTTTTGTGGCAGGTTGAGTCTGGCAAGCAGGTTCGAATCATCAAGGGCCATAATGGCGCCGTCTTTGATCTGGACTTTAGTCCGGACGGCAGAGTTCTTGCGAGTGCCGGTGCAGACGCCACAATCAAACTTTGGAATGTCTCCACAGGTGAACGATTGGACACGCTTCATCAACCCCAGAAGGAACAGTACGCTGTTGCTTTTGATCCGGATGGATCTTTCCTCATTGCCGGAGGCGCTGACAATCGGATTCGCATGTGGGAGTTTCTCTCTCGGGAAACACCCAAAATTAACCCGATGATTCATGCTCGGTTTGCCCATGAAGGAGCGATCGTTCACCTGAAGATATCCTCGGATGGGAGTCGTCTGATCTCATCCGCCGATGATCGAACGGTTTCAATTTGGAAATTGCCGGAGCTGGTTTCGATTCAAAATATCGAGAAGCAATCTGATGTCGCCGCCTCACTGGCGATTCATCCGAGCAGCCAATCCTTTACTGTGGCGCGTTTAGATGGATCTATGGAAACATTAGAATTTCCCGTTGTTTCCTTAGATGCAGAAAAAACGAGGAGGGTAGGTGGGAGAGAGTCGGATTGGTTGGCCACTGAATTGGAAAAGACCTATGGGGTAAATGAAATCGAACCGAATAATGCCCCGAGAGAAGCTCAGTGGATTGAAACAGATACCGAGATTTCGGGACGGATTCAATCTCCGGGAGATTCGGATTGGTTTCGATTTCGAACGAAAGCGGGTCAGGAATGGATATTCGATGTTCATGCTGCCCGCGACCAATCCCCCATGGATTCAACAATTGAAATTCGGACTGAATTCGGTGATTCCATTGAGCAAGTTCAATTGCAGGCGGTAAGAGACTCATGGTTTACTTTTCGCGGAAAAGACTCGAATACCAGCGATGATTTTCGTTTGCAGAACTGGCAGGAAATGGAGCTCAATGAATTCCTGTATGCCAATGGTGAAGTGGTTAAACTTTGGCTTTATCCCCGTGGTCCCGATTCAGGATTCATGGTATACCCTGGATCCGGAAAGCGGTTTAATTACTTTGGAACTACCTCAATCACGCATCCTCTTGGAGAACCCTGTTATATTGTCCGTCCCTTTGCACCGGGAACTCCATTGCCGCCCCAGGGATTGCCGGTATTCAAGGTCTACTATGAAAACGATGACGATCCCCGGCGACGATGGGGCAGTGATTCATGGTTGGTGTTCAAGGCTCCTGAGGATGGAAATTACCTGGTCAGGATTTCCGATGTTCGCCACTTTGGCGGTGAGGACTTTCACTACAAGTTAAAGATGCATCCACGCCGACCTGATTTCAATATCAAGATCGAAGGTGCCAATCCCACCGTCAGTCCCGGGAGTGGTAAAGAGTTCACCCTTCGTATCGAACGGGTCGATGGATACGAAGGACCCGTTGAAGTGGAAGTTAACAATCTGCCTCCAGGATTCTTTGCAAGTTCCCCCATCATCATCGAAGCAGGTCAGCAGATTGCCAGGGGGGTCATCAACGCTCTCCCTGACGCGGGGCAACCCACCGAACAGAACAACAACATTACTGAATTAACCGCCATTGCCATGATTGGCGGTAAGGAGATTCGCAAGGAAGTCGGATCGCTTGGGGAAATAAAGTTGGGAGATTCTCCAAAATTGTGGGTCGAAATCCGTCCTTTGGAGGATTCCGGGGAAACTTTCAGAAAACCGGATAATCCTCATGAAATAAAAATTCGTCCGGGGCAAACCATTCAGGCCAGGGTGTTGATACATAGAAAGGATTTCAACAACCGGGTTGGATTCGGAACAGCCGATTCAGGGCGTAACCTGGCCCATGGCGTTTACATCGATAATATCGGACTGAACGGACTTCTGATCATTGAAGATCAAACTGAACGGACCTTCTTCATTACCGCGGCTGATTGGACACTTCCTTCAATAAGGTTGTTTCACATTAAAACTTCCGACGCAGGGGGTCACGCCTCCTGGCCGGTTCGAGTACGTATCCTGCCACGTAACGACTTGTCGGTGAGATGATTCTGAACCGAACGGTAGGGCGTGCTGTCTCAGCGCGCCGAGAAATAGTCTCAAGCGGACAGTAAAGCGGCGCGCTGGGACAGCGAGCGCCACTGCCATTAGGTTAAGGAATTGATAATTGGATACGGTCAACCCTGAAGCCCGGCGCGCTGAGCCGGGATCGTTGAAATCTGTATACAATCTGACCTTGTTCCGGCCTCGGCGCGGCCAGCTTCAGGAATGCCGGTCTCAATATGTGTGGGAGAAACGCTTACCCTAATGGCAGTGCAGCGAGCCTTACCCTTGTGGGTAATCCTTGGTTGATTCTTTCGAGAAATTGTGGTTGGATTCTCAATTAAACGTAACACTCCGTCATGAATGTTCTTCATAGCCGCACCGCAAGTATTGTTACTTGCCTGCTCTTATCCGTTATTTCCATTTTTGGTCAACAAGGGCGAAAACCTGTACCTTCGCCGGGTTCCATAGAGGGCTCCCGATTGGAAATTTACAAGCGGGTAGGTGATACTTCATTGTTGATCCATATTTTTGAACCGAAAAACTTTAAAAGCAGTGATTCCCGACCTGCTATCCTATTCTTTTTTGGCGGAGGCTGGCGCAATGGGACCCCTACTCAATTCCAGCATCAATGTGCCTATCTTGCGTCACGTGGAATGGTCGCAATGACGGCTGATTACCGGGTGGCCAATCGACATGGCACCAAAGCGGTTTCCTGTGTCAGAGATGCAAAATCAGCTCTTCGCTGGGTCAGAAAGAATGCCAAACGATTAGGCATTGATCCAAACCGAGTTGCCGCCGGTGGTGGATCGGCCGGGGGGCATTTGGCCGGAGCCCTCGGCACCATTGGGGAATTCGATGAAGAGACCGAAGACCTGTCCATCAGTTCAGTTCCGAATGCCTTGGTGATGTTCAATCCGGCACTGGTCTTGTCAAGCGTGAAGGGGGTTAGAACCATGGATCCGGAGAAACTGAAAAGTATGGGGGAACGCATGGGTGTCAATCCTGAAAAATTGTCGCCGTATCATAATATTGTAAAAAGCATGCCACCTTCTTTAATCCTACACGGAAAGGCCGATACAACAGTTCCCTATCGAACGGCTGAAGTGTTTGCGGAAAAAGCCAAAGAGCTCGGTAACCGATGCGAGTTGATTGGTTATGAAAACCAGTCGCACGGTTTTTTCAACTATGGTCGTCGCGGGGGTAATATGTTCAAAGTGACGGTTATGGAAATGGATCGTTTTCTGGTGTCCCTGGGGTATTTGGAAGGCGAAAATACCGTGGATGACTATTTGAAAAAGTAAGGAGATTTTTACCACCCGCTTTTCTTTTTTTGAAGAGCTCGCCACACTTCCCACCGATTTTCCAGTTCCGTTACTTTTTGCGGCATTCTTGAAGCGAGGTCGTTGGATTCGGTTGGATCCTTCCTGAGATCATACAGTTCCCATTTCTGTTTTTTGATTTGAACCAGTTTCCAGTTCTTGGTTCGCACGGCGTTGCCTTTGTTGTGGGTGAAATACAGTTCTTCGTGACCGATCTGAGTTTCTCCATTCAGTGAAGGAGCTAATGAAATACCATCCATTGCCATGGGTGTTTCCCCGTTGATCCGATTCGGGAGTTTTGATTCGGTGAGATTCAGGATGGTCGGCATCAGGTCGATCAGGTGGGCGGTGGTTCGAACGAGTTTTCCTTTTTCGGGAATCCCGCGTGGCCAGTGAGCGATCATGGGAGTGCGGATTCCTCCTTCGTGGTCAAACTGTTTATAAAGCCGGAAGGGAGTGTTGGATGCATTAGCCCAACCGTATCCATAGCTCTGATAGGTGATTTCCGGTCCAGGCATGACATCAGGAAGATTTCCTGGAATCATCGGTTTTCCATCCCGGGTTTGATCCGGAAGAGAATACCCTTTCCGAGTGGGGGCGTATTCGACATGGCAACCTCCGTTGTCGATCGTGAAAAAGATTAAGGTGTTGTCAAATCTGCCCGACTGTTCCAGCGCATCGATCACTTGGCCGATTCCTCGATCCATGGAAGTGATCTGTGCCGCGTAAACCTCCATGCGCCGCTGTTGCCATTCCCGATTCGGAGCGGATTCCCATGCAGGCACTTTCGGGTTTCTTTCGGACAATGGCACGCTATTGTCCAGAATCCCTATTCGTTTCATTCGTTTCATACGCTGTGCCCTAAGCTTATCCCATCCCAATGAGTATCTATTCTGATAGTGTTGAATATCCTTCTCCCTTGCGTGCAATGGCCAATGAGCGGTTGTGTAGGCCACATAAAGAAACAGAGGATTATCTGAAGGAGTGGACTGAACCATTTTCACCGCATTCTCACTGATGGCATCCGTCAGGTAAAAGTCAGGATCCTGGGCTTCGGACTCTATATTCTGACGATTTCGGCTCAGACTGTAAGGAGCGAAGTAGCTGGCAGCTCCCCCCATGATTCCATAATAATCTTCGAAGCCGCGATCATTGGGATAGATGGACAGAAGATCTTTACCTCCTAGATGCCATTTGCCGGACATGCGGGTTGTGTACCCATTGGCTTTTAAAGCCTCCGGTAGTGTCAGGCAGCGTGGATGAATCGCGTGATCCCTCAGAGAACTTGTGTGGTAAATACCGGTCAGCAATGCAGCACGCGAAACCCAGCACATATTTTCGCTGTAGAAATTGGTGTAACGCAAACCCCCTGCTGCCAATCGATCTAAATTCGGTGTTTCAATTTCTCCGCCGAAGCAACCGATGTCCGAGTAGCCAATGTCGTCAGCCATGATGATGACGATATCGGGACGATTTATAGAGGCTTTGAGGGTTGTCGGAACCCATACGTAAAGGAAAAGGCAACAGACAATTGAACGGGTCATGAATGGATGTTTTCATGCCCTTTGAGAAATGTCATTGCCCAATTATAATTATTAAACCACTCACTTCGCTAAGAACACGAAGGTCATGAAGAAAAGTTTTTGTTTTTCTTCCTCGTCTTCGTGTTCTTCAGGCCGTGAAGCGGTCGGGTGTTTATCCAAAGTTTAATGATTTTCTTCCAGAAACGAACGAACTTCCTTCAGTGTTGGCAGAGCATCGCGATTTCCCTGTTTGCGACATTTCAATGCCGCAGCTGCGCAGGCGAATTCAAGTTTAACAGCCGGTTCCCATCCTTGCATCGTGCCGTAAATCATAGCCCCACTGAATACATCTCCGGCTCCACTTGTGTCATTGGCATCAATTGCAAAGGCCTGTCGACGGATGATTCCTGATTCTGTACAATGCCAAGCGCCGTTCGCACCATGAGTCACCGTGATTTCCTGTGGACCCAACTGCAACAATTTCTGCACGCTCTTTTTGGGGTTTTCGTCCGGAAATAGCCGATCCAACAGACTGGCCGGGCAGTTCAAGAATTGAACTGATTTTAAAAGATCCTTCAGATCCGGTTTAGGGGAACCGAGGTCCATGAAAACTTTTCCACCGTGTTTACGTATGATCCCAGCTGCTTTAATGCTGGCCGGTGCAGACCAACCATCCAAGTGAAGGGCATCATGATTTTTCAGTTTCGATGGGATGACTGCCGCGATAGGCGGCGATGGTCCGACGCCCGGTCGTGCTTTCCACCCAGACATGGGCAAATCCAGTCTTTGATTTCGGGTGAGCCACCGGGGCAACAAAGTTGATTCCATTCTTTAGCAAATCCAGTTCAATCATCTGTCCGAACGGATCGTCTGTCCATTGACCCTGAAAGGTGGTGCGGAACCCGAACTGATTCAGAAGGCAGAGGGCCGTGGGAACCGGTCCACCCACCTGGTAACGGTCGTGATGGACTTCTCCCTTTGTGTCAGCTTCCGGGTGATGCTCCATGTAGACTTGATGATCCACAAGAATTGTTCCCAGGCCGAATATGGAGCCTGAGATCATTGAGGTTTCCTTAAATCATCTTTGGTTGCGTTGTAATCCGGAATCGAATCGCCTTTTCTGTAAATCAGCACTTCTTCCCTTTTAGTAAAAT
>LWDU01000434.1_pt1 | contig 10380 bp, 14 predicted proteins | sample 727161 | NCBI WGS metagenome assembly LWDU01 (sample SAMN04566230, study PRJNA314399) | hydrothermal vent metagenome | isolation source: deep sea hydrothermal plume seawater | place: Mexico: Gulf of California, Guaymas Basin | collected 2004-07-11 | reverse complement strand
CCTAATTGTTCCTTTTCAGTGAATACGTTTTTCCTAAACTTAAACGCAATATCGTCTTCTGACAGGCAATCCAAACCGTTGTTATCGGAAGATATGGTTTTAGTCATATCATGCGCGGCAGGTAGATATACATCAGCATCCCCATCAATGAGGATGTCGTAAAAAGATTCATCCACGAACTCGCCTAACAATTTGTCTGAAGCGATTACAAACTTAGCGACAAACACGTCCTGCCCTTCGTCGCCCTTATACTTTAGCCATTTGTTTCCGTTGAAATTTAGTTCTTCCATTTATACCTCCTCAACAACACCGAAGATTTGTGATTCGGGGATTAGGAGATAGTCTTCGCCATTCAACGATACCGTCCGCATAGACGTAGTAGCATCAACTGCTGCGAACATAACGCGATCCAAGGGCTTAACCTGAAGCGGCACTAACTCGCCGTTAATCCCAACTACGCCTGGACCTACGCCTGCTACCGTTCCTGTTGATGACTTTCGTTCTTGAGTTAGAATAATTCCGGAAGCAGTTGTGCTTGCGGCAAGATCCGGTTTGATTAATACTTTGTCGCCTAGTGGATATAATTTATTAATAGCCATGATTTATTTTCCGTTTTGTTATTTAATTAATTGCTTTATTACTTTATTGTACTCTATTATACCCTACTTCATTACGAAAGTAAAGCTCTTATTCTACCTTTCGCTATAAGCGTCGTGCCAAGTCCCCATCAATCCAGCAACTTCATATTCCGTCACACGTCCTTCAAAGAAGTTAGTATGGTCAGCGCCGTTCAACACCCACTCCAACCATGGAAGCGGATTCTCTTTCACTTTGAAGTTGGGTTTCAATCCTAACTGGAGTAAACGACGGTCTGTGATGTATCTGATATATTGCTTTACTTCTTCAGCAGCAAGTCCTTCAATGTCGCCAACAGCATACGCCAAGTCAATAAACTTTTCTTCAAGTTTCACTGCCTTCTTTGCCATTGCGTAAATTTGGAATTTGAAATCATCATCAACAATTCGAGTATGTTCAGCACAGAATGCCTTAAACAATTTAGCATTACCTTCCACATGCATCGACTCATCGCGAATGGACCACTCTACAACTTTTCCCATACCTTTCATCTTACCGAAACGTTGGAAGTTAAGAAGCATTACAAAGGAAGCAAATAAAGACACGCCCTCATTAAATACCATCTTCGCCAAAGCAAGACCAGTGCTATGTAATGTATTTGAATCATTTTCCATCATGAAATCAACCTTGTCGGTCATTTCTTTGTACTCTAAGAACGCATGGTATTCCGAATCATGTAAACCTAATGTTTCATTAAGTAGGGCATAAGCGCGTTGGTGGATTCCTTCCCGTGCGGCAAATGAACCAAGCATATTCCGGACTTCGTTGTTCTTGAACTTTGGAATGAAGATATCATAATAGTTCTGACCAACGGCAACGTCCGATTGCGTAAATAGTCTAAGAATATTAGTGATGTATTCTTTTTCAACAGCAGTTATTTTATTCCCTTTCCAATCTGATACGTCTTCAGACAAATCGATTTCATCTTCGATCCAATGTGCCTTTTCGTGACGCGTAGTAATTTCCACCGCCCAAGGATAATAAAAAGGTTTATACGTTTCACTGAATTCCATTAGTCCGCCGGAGGACTTTTTAATCAACGTGCTCGCAACCTTCATCAAGTCGTTATAAGTTCCAATCAACTTGTCGTCAATAAAGATCTGTGGCACCGATCGTGCTCCAGGAACTTTTTGAAACAACGCAAGCATTGATTCCTCATCGTAAAGTACATTTTCCGTATATGTATATCCTTGTTTGTTAAACCAGTCTTTTGCCTTAGTACAAAACGGGCAATTTGGTTTACTGTATATCACAACATTCATAATTTGATCTCCAATAGCCTTCTTTGGCATAGTAAAATTCCTCTTTCTTTTCTATTTCTCATTCTCATTATCCTTGGCAGGATGTACATTCATCTTGTTGATCGGACTCAATCTCAAAGTGATCTTTTAGTCTATCCCGTTCAATTTTCTCTGCTACATTCTCTGCGCGATTACTTGATTCTGTTCTTAAATAATACAAACCTTTACACCCATATGTCCATGCGTCCATATGTACCGAATGTAAATAAGACTTAGTGGCGCCAGCAGGGAAAAACGTATTCAATGATTGGCCTTGACACAAGTGTTGTTGTCGAGCACCGCCGTGACGCACTACCCAATCTTGATCAATTTCAATGCCAGTCTTAAATACATTTTTAGTGTGTTGGTCTAACCAATCAAAGTGCTGAACACTTCCGCCATTTGTAATAATACTCGACCAAGTCTCAGTAGTATCTCTACCAAGACCATCTAGCAATTTCTCCAAAATCTTATTATGAGTTAGGTGAGAACCCACTCTTGTGCGGGAAGTGAAAGCATTTGCCTTCCATGGTTCTATAGAAGGCGACGTGGAAGCAATAAGACTTGAGTTAGCATTGGGCGCGATAGCAAGCAAGTGAGCATTTCGTCGCCCTGTTCCTACCATATCCGGCGCTTCGCCTTTTTCCGTACCTAGTTTGATTGATTCTTCAATTGCCTGTTCTTGAATTGATTTGAATATATCTACGTTTATCGTTAATGCTTCTTGAGACTCAAACGGGATATTTTTCTTTTGTAAGTAAGAATGGAATCCCATAGCACCAATACCCAATGACCGTTCACGTTCGGCGGAGAATTTCGCACGGTGAATCTCATCGCCTGAATGATCAATAAAGAATTGTAGAACATTATCAAGGAAACGAGTTAAGTCGGCAACCAATGTTGTGTCTTTCCAGTCATCGTACTTCTCAAGGTTAACTGAAGACAAACAACAAACTGCGCTACGTTCCTCGTTGGTCACCAAATGGATTTCATTACACAGATTACTACCATGGATTTTCAAACCCATATCTTTTTGTGTTTGAGGCAAGGCGGCATTTGCTGTATCAATGAAGTTCAAATAAGGTTCGCCAGTGCGGTATCGAGTTTCTAGAATTGTTTCCCACAACTTACGTGCTGGCATCTCATCACAAATTTCTCCAGAATCCGGATCCTTTAACTCCCAGATACCGTTTTCTTCTATCGCTTTCATGAATGAGTCAGGTAGATTTACTGCGTGATGTAAGTTTAAGTTTTTGCGGTTAACATCGCCAGTCGGGATTCGCATATTGATAAACTCAATAATGTCTGGGTGACTGATATCCATGTATGCGGCATATGAACCTTTGCGGGTTCTACCTTGACGATAAGCAGTCATGTCCGAATCAACGGTGTGAAGGAATGGCATCGGTCCAGGAGCAATGTCGCTCACGGCACGAACGTCGCTCCAGTGTCCACCTACTCCGCCACCCTTGACGGATAACCATCGCAACTCTGACGTATGGTCAATCAACCCCTCAAGAGTGTCAGGAACATACGTTAAGAAGCAGGATATCGGCATTGACTTCACTTTCTCATCCGGTTTTGGAGCGTTAGATAAAATAGGACTACTAAACATAAACCAACCGTTGGATGCGGCATCATATATCCGTTGCGCCAATTCCATATCACCATAGCAATATGCCACTGCTGCTCTAGCAAAGGCATTTTGGGGCGACTTCTCATCAGGTTTACAATAGTAATCCTTTAGTAATTTCTTCGCCTGTTCTGATAGTTTAGCGTCCTTCCTGACGTTTATGTTTATGCCCAAGTATTCTTTCATTAATACATTCCTCTGTTCATTTAATATGTTTTGCCTGATGGCTTTCTATTTATCAACAATCCTAAACCATCTATGCGTTGAAAAAATTTCTCAGTGTACCAGTTTCGATTTTTTCGCCCCACAGTGATCAACCCCACAGAGCTTTTTTAGGATGAGAATGAGGAAAAATACATTTCTCCGCATCATCGACCTTCTTTGACTTTTTATTTAGTACAAGCACTGACTCTGTGCCGGACGAATGGTCCAAGGAAGAGCTCTTTAAAGCGCTCTGCCGAGCCTTCCTTTCTGCCTTCTTTTTCTCGTAATACTTCTTGGACGCTTTTGCTCTAGCAACTTTCTTGGTCTGCTCACATGTAGAGGACGCGTCTTCCATTGACGTCCCCTTGCGGTTCTTGTGAAACGCTACTGCCTTGACCGAGTTGTCCTTAGCAGTGACCCATTCCAAATTGGAAGGGTGGTTGTTGTGCTTGTCATGGTCAATATGATTAACAAGAAACCCCTGCGCCATGACTTCCCGTGCTTCTGGAAAGGAGTCATCCCAAATCCATTGTGGCACACTATCCGGTGTCGTCAAATGAAGATTCACGGACTCCATAATAAGTTTATGACGCAATGCCTGTATAACTTCCCCTGCGGCGGTCGTCATTCCAACTCGCAAGTATGGCTGTTTCTTTCCGGTGATGGGCATAATTCGCGGAACTCGTGATGAGCTCTTCTTATTGGAATAAACATCACCTGTGGCAGCATCAACAAAGTAACCTGTTATATATTTACGTTGGTACACAGCAGGCATTAGAACCGTCATTGCCTTCATAGCGTTTCCCTCCAAACTTCATCAACCCAAACTCGCGTCTGCTTCGCCGTGGGGGCAAATTGGCTCAGAGCCAATTTGTATAATATTACGTCCTCACTGGTCATAAGGGCGGCAAACTCAACGAACTCTATTTCCGAAAAGTCTACGGTCATGTTCTTGTTTAAGTCGGGGATTCCGTTTGGACGCAAGGGGTGTATCCCCTCAATGTCAATCCAACTGTCTACACTCTGAAGAAGGACTCCTCCAGTGGAAGTGGTGGTGGTTCCCGGTCGACTGGAGTCAAGAGCCTGCGTGGTGCTTTGAGGTAATGTTTGTGTGTTCATAGTCTAGTTAGTACTCCTTTTTATGTGTTTCATGTGTTTCATGTGTTTCATGTGCTGCTGAAATTTTTTACTGCGCAATTTTTTTTGCTTGGCATTTTAGAAAAGTGATTTTAAGAAATCGGGTATAAAATCCTAGCAAAAACTACCACAGATCCTTTTATACTCCATGTCAAGTTGCCTAGAGATAAATTCCAGGCATACCCAACACGCTACCCGATCATCCAGATATCGCCCCGTAGCGATCGTTAGGTTTCCCTAATAGAGCTCTCAGCTGAGGACTGGCATTCTCATACGTTTCGGCTCGGGTGATACGACGGATCACGCCACCACCGCTCAAGAACTCGCTCACGTTAGCACTCAGGGCGATGCTTGCTGCCCTCTTAACCATATTGGTCAGGGTTGGACGGTTGCTCTCACGTCTACCTATGGCGGCTCCGCTAGTTGCTATTTGACGTCTTACATATATTTCTTTCATCATTTTATTACTCCTTTTTTTTATTGTTATGTAGCTATTATACCCTAGTTTCGGTTCAATAGGTAGATATTCTTAAGAATAAATGAAGAATAAATGTTACGAAAGTTCTTGGATCGAATTAGTTACGAAAGTTCTTGGATCGAATAAACCTAATCATACTCAGACGGTTCTTCCAAAAGAACACCCATTGATCAATATCAATAGCAATAGCAACAACAATCATCTCACCACCATAACAAACCATAACGCACCGTCTTCTCAATTAGTTAAATATTACCTGTACACTAGATAGGTTATCACTAGAACCCGCCGTCTATACCAAGGGGAAACCGATAGATTCACCAAACATTAGTTAAATATTACCTGTACACGACGTCTATACCAAGGGGAAACCGATAGATTACACATCTATATGGGCACAAAGTGTTAATCAAACAGCAATGATGACCAACATTGCCCCAATAAGCACCGTCTATACCAAGGGGAAACCGATAGATTCAACATTAAGCACCGTCTATACCAAGGGGAAACCGATAGATGATGAGTATCTATACACCTGTCCATTGTATCGTTTCTGGTAACGCAGTCATAACATTACCCCTTTTAAAGTTACGTGCTGGAGATGCCCAGGTGGCTGCTTTTAATAGATCACCTACTTCAAATTTCTTGTCATTCTCATTGATTACAATGAAACCAACTACAGAGTTCTCATTTGCGATCTTGATATAACTACGACCTATGGACGCTACACAAGATTCCTGATACTTGTCGTACCAATCTTGCCACACTTTACCTATATTGTGTGTATATTGCTCACGATCGTTAGATCGTTTACAGAAGTCTGCGTAATTTTCAGACATTTTATTAACTACTACATCAATCATTTCTTGGTTATTCATATTGTTACCACTCCTTTATCATTTATAGTATCTATTATACCCTAGTTGAGAAGGAAAGTCAAGAGGTTTCTTAATCCAAAGGTGCGATCATGAATAATTATTAGATTTTATTAGAGCATCATAGTCAGTCTTCCAATCAGGAGTACTCACTAGACTACGAATACCCATACACAAACCAATCAAAAGCAGAAGCGAAATCATTAAACACATTAGAATTAACATAATTTATCGCCCTCTCAATTAACTAACAACCTTATCGCTATAGCGCCGTGCTTTCGGCGCGCCGTCAAGAGGTTTCTATAAAACAACAAAGCCGTCATTAGCAACCATGTGTATAACACCATTCAGCTTAATGATATCACCAACACTCATTGATGTATGTCTCGCTTCCGAATCACCAATGACATTACGTGCTTCACCGTTTGGTGACCATATTTCGCCTTGCATTAAGAAAAAGACTTCATCTAAGTCTACCGTATTAATAGAACCAATCTTTGAGTGTGTTTCGCTTAGTGCGTCTGCGGTAGGTAGTTTATTGACCTTTGCTAAGTATTTTGGACCGCCACTCATTTCACGGAATGAGTCTCCTTTACTGTACCAAACTTCAGTAGAACCTGGGGCTAATTCAGCGTGTAGTGTTGAAGCGTCGTTTAGTGTAGTGTACATATCATATCCCTTTATTGGTTTATTGATTCATTAAGGTATATTATACTCCAATTGGGAAGGAAAGTCAAGAGGTTTCTTGAGAATAATTTGAGAATAATTCCTATACGCTAGTTGAGAAGGAAAGTCAAGAGGTTTATATTCCTATACCCTAGTTGGGAAGGAAAGTCAAGAGGTTTCTCGAGCGTTGAGTGCTTGCGCGTATTGGATGGAGGGTCTTTAGGTGGGGCGTTACCTGGATCTAGTCCAATCGTTGCTTAGAGACGTCTAGCGGTGCTGAGGGAGGGAAAATGGAGGAGACGGAGGGAGGAAAGCCTGAGAATAATTCTTTACTTTTGAGATGAAGTAGGGTATAATAAGGTGTGTGGTATCTACTGCTGTTTACTTTTATTTTAGTTAAAAAATACCTATTTTACTTACATTACTGCGATATTCCGAAGAAAAACCACTTTTGAGATGATGAAGTATTCACGAAGAAAAACCACTTTACTGAGATGAAGTATAGACTAGACCAATCAATGACACGAGATAGCGATTCCCGCACGCCACTGATGGTCTATTGCTACATTATTATTCTATAACCTTTTACCTACATAGATGCTTCATTCAATGCTTCATTTAACGCACTGTTGTGGCTACTGCCATGCTTCATAGTATTCCGTATATGTGTATTCCTTTATACATTGTATTAATTTCTTATCCCAGTTATCCCTATGTTCTATAAAAACTTGAGCATTTGGTTCTCCGTCTACTGCTATTATTGTTACTAATTGGGTTATTGGAATCTTGGTGCGCTCTTCAAAGGCAATAGCATAAAAGGTTTCTTGGAGAAAGTAATTGGTTAACCATTCCTTGCGTTTGTTCATTTTAGAGGTTTTGAAATCTATGATGGAAAGAACCCCGTCATAGACGCCGACACAGTCTGCCCTGCCTGCTACCTTTAAATGGTCACTGTAAAGCGCGACTTCCTGAGCATAAACCAATGAGAGTCCATCATCAATAGCATTTTTAATTGGTATGAAATCGGATTGGTAGAACGGGTTCCTTATGCTTGGCTCTGTAGAGCCTGCTATATAATCCTCGGCTATTTGATGGACGGCAGTTCCTCGGAGTGAAGCCTTTTTACTTATTTTGTTTGCTGCCTCATGACCTACTTTTTCCTTCCATTTGTTAATAGCATCTCTGGATTGAAGGGATAACACTGATGTTATGGATGGATACTTATTAGCACCATTAGGAGTTTCATAGGTTCGACTTCCTACTTCAGGAGTGACGCATATTAAATCATCATAGCCGAGCAAGTCGCCGATCGGCATCTCAATATGTTTAAAGTTCATCAGTGTCGCTGTCTGTGAAGTATAATGGGAATATTGAAGCGATTAATCGTGCGCATTGTTGTGCTATTTCAATATGCTCCTTTTGGGTTCCATTGCCGGATCTTAACTCAATATAATGTATCCATGAGCGAAGTGTTCCTGCCATATACAGTTTTGATATTGTATTGCCCTCCGGCAGTACTGCTCGTGCTTGCTCCTTAGCAATACCTTGTCCAATTGCCCAATTATATGCTTCTTCAGCAGCCATGATAACGTTTTCTTGATATAACTCCCAAGTGTTCTGTAATTCCTCATCGTCCGTCTCAATAGAGTTTTGACGGTTCTTAGTGTCTTGTAATCTTGCTTCACGCGTTACAAATGACAAATCCTTAGTCGGATCGGCATATCTCTGACTAAACTCTTGAAATGAGAAAGAGCGATGTCTAAGTATCTGACGTGCGATATCACGTGTGGTCTCAATTTCAATAGTAGCACTAACCATCTCAAGCGGACTGAAGTGTTTGTGCTTAATAAGATATTTGATGAGTTTGTCATTGTTGCTCTTATTTTGCTGATTTGAGGGATTTGATACCCGAGCACAAAATGCTACTAAATCTTTGAGGTCGTCCAATCCACCATGCTCATCGCTAAATTGTGATGAGGGTTGTGAGTAAGATACTAATCGTGTTGTTGCGTTCATATTTCTCCTTATATACTACTTGGTGTTGATTCAAGCGCGCACAAACGGGTCTCTAGAACCGCTGTCTCTTGTTCTTGGAAGTCATTTACTTTTTCCAATAAGTTAATACGTTGCTCAAGTTCATTATTGATTTCCTTTTGTTCCATTGCGTCCGCTATTAGAGTTAATATCATCTTGGACATTTTCATTTCTCCATCTTCAATTATTTCCAATTCTTCTTTTAATGTACTCATTCTCATCACCTCTTTATTGATTAATGTACTGCTCTATTATACCCTAATTCTATATCAATAGATAGAGTTATTCTTCCCTTCTTCGTCATCATCTGGAGTTACCCATTCGAATTGTACTGTATACCCAAACAACTTACCAACTAATTGTAATAATTTGAACATCAATCTATAGAACATTTACTTCTCCTTATTTCCTTTGTTTATCAATAGATAGAGGTTGTTATCAAGGCTATATTTCGTGTTATTCGGTAACCATTGCGCCTTTAAAAATTCAGCAAGCGTTTTCCTGCATTCATCTTTACCGTATTTATCGGTGATGTATTTGAATTCATCAGGGTTTAGGAGAGGGATGCCGTCAGGCGCATGTGATTTATAATAGTCGAATAGGGTGTTATTCATTATATTCCGATATAGTTTTATTCATATAGTTGTATTATACTATAAAATCAACCAGAAGTAAAGCCCTATTCGCTATAATATAAGATTAATACTCCTCGTATTTCTCAACTATCTGTTGGACTATTCCAGATCGAACGATATCCTGACGTTCAAATATTACGCTATTGATGCCGGAAATGTCATTGAGTCTATTCATGGCGTCAATCAAACCACAAGTACCCCGAATATCCATTTGAGTCTCATCGCCGTTCACGACAACCGTACAGTTTTCTCCGATTCGTGTTAGAAATAATTTCATTTGAGTTGGAGTACAGTTTTGCGCTTCATCAAGGATGACCCAACAATTTTTGAATGATCTGCCTCGCATATATGCTAATGGGGCTGCTTCAATCCGTCCTGATTTGATTAGTCCTGAAACGTGACCTTTGCTAAGTCTTTCCTCAAGGACGTCCTTGAATGGTTGAAAATACGGGGCAAATTTGTCTTCCAACTCGCCTGGAAGGAATCCTAAGTTTTCCCCTGCCTCTTGGACTGGTCGAGTAATGACTACCCTCTCAGTTTGCCCACAATGAAGTGCTTCGGCAGCCATTGCGGCGCAGATATACGTCTTTCCTGTCCCTGCCGGACCAACGCCGAACGTGATTAGATTATTTTTTATGGATTGTATATAAGACGATTGTTTGTCATTGAGAGCCTTCAATGGGGTGTCGTCTTTAAGGATGGTGAAGTTGTTTAATATTTCTATGACTTCGTGGGCGGTTTCTAAATGGTTGTAATTGTTTTTATCTATTTTACCGTTTCTAAGCGAACGGAAGAAAGACTT
>LWDU01033774.1_pt1 | contig 10381 bp, 7 predicted proteins | sample 727161 | NCBI WGS metagenome assembly LWDU01 (sample SAMN04566230, study PRJNA314399) | hydrothermal vent metagenome | isolation source: deep sea hydrothermal plume seawater | place: Mexico: Gulf of California, Guaymas Basin | collected 2004-07-11 | reverse complement strand
TTTAAAAATAAAAATATGACTTTTACTATATTGTTGACAAATTCTTTAAATATGAAAAAGCTCAACAAGAAATTTAGAAAACGCAATAAATCTACTGATGTATTGTCATTTCCTGTATTTTCAAAAAAAAACTTAATATCCAAAAAAAAGAAAAAAATTTATATAGGAGATCTAGCTGCATCGTATGAAATTATTAATTCAAGATCTAAAAAAAAATTTCTTGCAGAATTTGATAAAGTTTGGGTTCATGGTTTTTTGCATTTGATTGGTCACGACCATGTAAAAAATAAGGATTATTATAAAATGAATAAAATTGAAAAAAGGATTTTAAATTCAATTTGAACGCTCTACTAAATAATAAATGGATTGTTCTATTTTTTGCCCCCTTTTTTATTGGCGCAGTATCAGTACTAGGATTTGCTCCGTATAATTTTACATTCATAAATTTTTTTACATTTTCAATCTTATTATTTTTAATTTTATTAATTAAAAAACGAACAGAATCTAAATATAGGAAAAAAAATATTTTTAGATATTTTTTTTACTTAGGCTGTGCTTTTGGTTTTGGTTTTTTCCTATTTGGTAATTATTGGATATCTATATCTTTAACACATGATGAAGAATTTAAACGTTTAATTCCTTTTGCACTTATTTTAATACCACTTTTTTTATCATTATTTTTTGGATTGGCAATTTTATTAGCAGGCATGTTTGCTAAAAAAAATATTTCATTTATTTTACTTTTTTCATTAGTTTTTTCTATATTTGAATTTTTAAGAGGAAATTTATTTACTGGGTTTCCCTGGAATTTAATTTCTTACACTTGGTCTTGGTCAAACGAAACTATACAAGTATTATCGTTAATTGGCACGTATTCATTAAGTTTAATTTCAATTACTTTTTTTTGTATTCCATTCCTTTTTTTTCAAAAAAAAATTATTAAAAAAAATATTTTGTTTCTTTTGTTTTTTTTAATAATTTTTGTTTGTAACTATTCATATGGAAAATTTAAATTAAATAATAATCATCATTATGATGACGAAATTAAAGTTAAGATAATTTCTCCGAATTTTTTACTCGAGGATTATCAAAATGAAACAGAAGAATTTCAATTAAGACGATTAATAAAAATTAGCAATCCAAGAGAAGACGAAAAAACCTTATTTATTTGGCCCGAAGGTATATTTTATGAATCTTCTTTAGAGGATATTAAAAAGCATGAAAATTTATTTAAAAAAAAATTCTCAGAAAATCATTTAATTATTTTAGGAATAAATCACTTTGTAAATATTAATAATTCTTCAGATAAAAAATATTTTAATAGTTTAGTAGTTTTAAATCATAAATTAGAAATATTATCACTTTATAATAAAGTTAATCTGGTACCATTTGGTGAATTTTTACCTTTTGAAAAAATTTTGTCTAAATATGGTTTTAAAAAAATAACTAGAGGATATACATCTTTTTCGGCTGGTGATAAAAGAAATACAATCAATTTAAGTTCAAAATTTAATAAAAAATTAATTTTACCATTAATTTGTTATGAAATAATTTATTCAGGGAAAATTAAAAATAAAAATCAACTTCCTGACCTAGTAATTAATATTTCCGAAGATGCATGGTTTGGTAAATCAATAGGTCCCTATCAACATTTCTCAAAAGCAATTTATCGATCAATTGAAGAAGGGATTTTTATTGCAAGATCTGCTAATAAAGGTATATCTGCTTTCATTGATTCAAATGGTAGAGTACTTAAATCACTTAATGCTAGTGAGTCAGGAAATATACAGTTAAATTTCCCCTACTTTAATAAATCCACATTTTTTTCACTAATTTTAATTTTTAAAAAATTTGAAATTTAATGAGTAGAAAATCATATTTATTTACTAGCGAGTCTGTATCTGAAGGTCATCCAGATAAAGTTTGTGATCGAATTTCTGATATGGTTGTTGATACCTATTTATCAAAAGAACCTTTTTCAAGGGTTGCTTGTGAAACTTTAGCAACTACAAATAAAGTTATATTAGCCGGGGAAACAAGGGGGCCGGAAATAAAAAAGGACAATTTAATTCAAAAAGTACGAAATTGCATTAAAGATATAGGATATGAACAAAAAGGGTTTCATTGGAAAAATTGTAATATCGATGTTCATTTGCATTCTCAGTCAGCTGATATTGCAATGGGAGTTGATTCAAAAGGTAATAAAGATGAGGGAGCAGGAGACCAAGGAATAATGTTTGGCTATGCATGTAATGAAACAGAAGTTTTAATGCCAGCACCAATTTATTACTCTCATAAAATTCTAGAACTAATGGCTGCTGACAGAAAAAAAGGAACTGCGGATAAGCTAGAACCAGACTCAAAAAGTCAAGTTACTATGATGTACGAAAATGGAAAACCTACAAAAGTAACCTCCATTGTAATTTCTACACAGCATTCTCCAGATGTAAATCAATCACAAGTAAAAGAAATTGTTAGACCTTATTTGGAAAAAGCTATTCCTAAAGAATTATTATTAGAATTTGAAGAAGAGGAATTTTATGTAAATCCAACTGGTCAATTTATTATTGGAGGACCAGATGGTGATTCAGGTTTAACAGGCAGAAAGATTATTGTTGATACTTACGGCGGAGCAGCTCCCCATGGTGGTGGAGCATTTTCTGGCAAAGATCCAAGTAAAGTTGATAGATCTGCAGCTTATGCTGCAAGATATATAGCAAAAAATATTGTTGCTTCAAAGATTGTAGACAAGTGTTTAATTCAACTTGCTTATGCGATTGGTGTATCAAAGCCATTATCCATATATGTTGATCTTTTTGATGGCGATGATGACAAATCAAAACATGTAGAAAAATTGATAAAGAATAATTTTGATCTTAGCCCTAGAGGTATTAGAGAAATGTTATCTCTCAACAAGCCTATATATGAATGTACAGCAGCTTATGGACATTTTGGTAGAAAACCAGGTGCAAATGGTGCTTTTTCCTGGGAGAAAACAGATAAAATAGATATTTTTAAAAGGTAGAACTTGAAAAAAGTTTTAATATAAATTAAATAGCTATCAAGATACCTGGAAAATTAGAAATGGGCTTTTGCCCATTTTTTTTTAGGAGTAAACAAAAAAATATATGATGTTGAATCAAAGATCAGATAAAGTGGAGCTTTTAAGGATAGCAGAAGCCGTTGCTCTAGAAAAGTCTATTGATAAAGAAATTATTTTAAGTTCAATGGAAACAGCAATACAAAAGGCAGCCAGAACTAAGTTTGGATCAGAAAATGATATAAGGGCAAAAATTGATAGAGAGACTGGAGATATAAGCTTACACAAAGTATTAACAGTAGTAAATTCACCTGAAAACTTGGATACAGAAATTTCCCTTGAACATGCAATTAAGTTTAAAAAAAAAAATGATTTAAAAATTGGTGATGAATTATTTGAAGAATTGCCGCCCGTAGATTTTGGTAGAATTGCAGCTCAATCAGCAAGACAAGTCATAACACAAAGTGTTCGTGCTGCTGAGAGAGAAAGACAATATAATGATTTTATTGGTAAAAAAGATGAAATTTTAAGTGGAATTGTAAAAAGATTAGAGTATGGGAACATAATCGTAGATCTAAATAGATCTGAAGCTATTATAAGAAAGGAAGAGGCTATACCAAGAGAAATTTTAAAAACAGGAGATAGAGTAAAAGCTTATTGTTATGATGTAATTAGAGAAAATAAAGGACAACAAATATTTCTATCTAGAGCTAATCCAAAATTTATGGAAAAATTATTTTTTCAAGAAGTGCCGGAAATTTATGATGGCATTATTGAAATTAAAGCATCAGCCAGAGACCCTGGCAGCAGGGCAAAAATTTGCGTTAATTCAAAAGATTCTTCCATTGATCCTGTTGGGGCATGTGTTGGAATGAGAGGAAGCAGAGTTCAATCAGTAGTAAATGAGTTATCCGGCGAAAAAATAGATATTGTTAAGTGGACAGAAGATCCTGCAGCCCTTGTGGTAAGTGCTTTAGCTCCCGCTGAAATACAAAAAGTTATAATAGATGAACAAAATAGAAGAATAGAAGTAATTTTGTCAGAAGAGAATTTAAGCAAGGCGATTGGAAGAAGAGGCCAAAATGTTAGATTAGCATCTAAGCTAATTAATTATGAAATAGATATATTAACTGAAAATGAAGAATCGGAAAAAAGACAATCTGAGTTTAAGGAAAAGACAGAAACTTTTGTAAAAAATTTAGAAGTAGATGAAACTCTAGGACAACTTTTAGTAGCCGAAGGATTTTCAACTATTGAAGAAATTTCTAAAGCTTCAATAGAGGATATTTCAAAAATTGAAGCCATAGATGAAAATACAGCAAAAGAATTAACAGAAAGATCTACAGAATATCTTATTAAAGAAAAAGAAGATATTGGGAAAAAATTAAAAGATCTTGGTGTAGATGATAATTTAATAAATCATAAAGGTCTTACTCCAGGTATGCTATTAACACTAGGTGAAAAAAAAATTAAAAATTTAAAAGACTTTGCAGAACTTTCTACAGATGAACTAATTGGTGGTTATGATGAAAAAAAAGGTGTTAAATATAAAATTGATGGATACCTTGAAGAGTTTGCTTTAGCAAAAAATGAAGCAGATGATTTAATTATAAATGCGAGAAAAGTTGTATTTAAGTAAAGGAAATGATTTTTTATGGAAGAAAAAAAAAAGAAAAAAAAACTTACTTTAACCGTATCATCAAAAAAGCCTCATAGCGTTCCACATTATGTGAAAAATGTACAAAGCAAAGGTAAAACTTCAGTTGTAATTGAAAAAAAATCTCCAAGAAGATGGAGTGAAAAAAAATTCCAGACAAAAGATAGTTCTAGCAAGTCTAAACCTACGTCTGATTTTGTACCTAAGAAAACGCCTATAGATAAAAATTTTAACATAAGAAAAAAAGCTGAAGAACAAGCAACTAGAAGATTTAAAAATTTAAATGAAGATAGTATACAATCTAAAAAAAACGCTCTGGTAAGAGAAAAAGGTTTTACCTCAAAAAGGGAAAATAAACTTACTTTATCAAAAGCTTTAGATGAGGAAGCTTTAGACGGAAGAGAAAGAAGTTTAGCATCAGTAAAACGAGCTAGACTTAAAGAAAAGAAAAGCCAAGATTCTGCAAAAGAAAATTTTGAAACAAAAAAAATTGTACACGAAGTAAAAATTCCAGATAAAATTAGTATACAAGAGCTTTCAAATAGAATGGCAATGCAAGCGAGTATTATAATTAAGCAACTATTGGATATGAAAGTTGTTGCGACCATAAACCATACTATAGATGCTGATACAGCAGAATATCTTGTAAAAGAGTTTGGCAATATACCAATCAGAGAAAAAAAACCGGATTTGAATATTTTAAAAGCTGAAAAAAAAGATGCTAAAAATTTAAAATCAAGATCACCGATAGTGACTGTTATGGGTCATGTTGATCATGGAAAAACTTCTTTATTAGATTCTTTAAGAGAAACAAATGTAGTCGCTAGCGAACACGGAGGTATAACTCAACATATAGGTGCTTATAAAATTAAAACAGGAAATGGAAAAAATATAACATTTATTGATACTCCAGGTCATGCAGCTTTTACCGAGATGAGAGCAAGAGGTTCAAAAGTTACAGACATTGTTGTTCTAGTTGTTGCATCTGATGATGGTGTCAAACCTCAAACAATAGAAGCTATAAATCATGCAAAAGCGGCAAAGGTTCCAATTATCGTTGCAATAAACAAATGTGATTTACCTGCATCTAACCCACAAAAAATAAAAAATGAACTTTTACAATACGAATTGATTGCTGAAGAATTAAGCGGGGACACTTTATTTGCAGAAGTTTCAGCAAAAACTAAAAAAAATTTAGATAAATTGAAAGAAAATATTATTCTTCAATCGGATTTGCTTGACTTAAAAGCAAGTTTTGAAGGAAATGCTTCTGGAATTATTTTAGAATCTAGGATTGATAAAGGTAAAGGACCTGTATCTACTGTACTAGTTACTAATGGAAAATTAAAAAAAGGCGATTTTTTTGTAAGTGGAAATACTTGGGGCAAAATAAGAGCAATGATAAGTGATGACGGTAAAAATGTTGATTCAGCTTTGCCATCTACTCCAGTTGAAATTTTAGGTATGAATGAATCTGCACTAGCTGGTGATGATTTTATAGTTGTAGATTCAGAGGAAAAAACCAAAGAGATAAATGATTACAGGATTGAACACAGTAAAACTAAAAAAACTACACAAATTTTAGTTAATAAAGATTCTGCGTTCGACAGCAGCTCTAGACCACAAGAACTACCCATAATAATTAAATGTGATGTTCATGGATCGAGCGAAGCGCTTAAAAGTGCAATTGAAAAAATTGAGCATGCAGAAGTAGCCCCAAAAATAATACTATCAAGTATTGGAGTGATAACAGAAACAGACGTGACTCTTGCGAGCGCATCTAATGCGATACTTATAGGTTTTAATGTAAGACCAAATAAAGAAGCCAAAAAATTGGCAGAAATTCATAAAATAACTATAAAATTTTTTAATATAATTTATGAAGCTTTAGATTTTGTAAATAACTCATTATCAGGACTATTAAAACCTGATGTAAAGGAGGAGGTTGTGGGATCAGCAGAAGTACAAGCAATTTTTAAAGTATCAAAAATTGGCACGGTAGCTGGATCAAAAGTTACAAATGGAGAAATAGTAAATAATTTAAATGCTAGGTTGATAAGAGATGGAAATGTATTATATACAGGCTCGATAAACAGTATTTACAGGGAAAAAGACGCTGCAAAACAAGTTAGCGCCGGCCTTGAGTGTGGTATAACCCTTAAAGATTTTGCGGATTTTAAAGAAAAGGACGTAATTGAAGTTTACAAGGTTATAGAAACAGAAAGAAGAATTTAATGATTAGGCAAAATAATGGCGATCCTTTTTCACAAAGACAATTAAGAGTGGGAGAATTAATTAAACAGTCTCTGGGTCAAATATTTTTAAGAGATGAGGCAAAATTACCATCCCTAGAAACCAAAAATATTACAGTTACAGAAGTTAGGATGAGTCCCGATCTTAAGAATGCAAGAGCATATGTTATTCCATTGGGAGGCAAAGATTCTGAAAAAACTGTTCATATTTTAACCAAATTTTCATATTTAATTAGAAAGGTTTTATCTAAAAAAATAGAGATGAAATTTTTACCAAGTATTTCTTTTGTTAGTGATAAGTCTTTTGACTATGCAGAAAAAATTGAAAAATTAATACAGAAAAATAAATAATTATGTACAAAAAAAAAAAAGAAATAATTGATTCATTGAAAGTCAATTCAAAGGATGTGGGATCGTCCGAAGTTCAGATTGGCTTATTAAGCGAAAAAATAAATCATTTAGGTGATCATTTTAAAAAAAATAAAAATGATCAGCATTCAACAATGGGATTATTAAGAGCAGTAAATCAAAGAAAGAGATTATTAAAATATCTTAAAAAAAATAACTCTGAATCGTATAAAAATATATTAAGTAAGTTAAATTTAAGGAAGTAAATGTTTAAAATATTTAGGGAAGAAATCAAATTAGGTGAAAAAAAACTAATTTTAGAAACAGGCAAAATAGCTCGCCAAGCTGATGGAGCTATAATTGCAACTTGTGGAGAGACAGTTGTTATTTCAACAGTAGTTGGAGCAAAAAAAGTTAATCCTGAAACAGATTATTTTCCTTTACAAGTTAACTATCAAGAAAAATATTATGCTGCGGGAAAAATACCTGGCGGTTATTTTAAAAGAGAAGCAAGGCCAACAGAAGCTGAAACGTTAATTTCAAGATTAATTGATAGACCTATTAGACCCTTATTTCCAGAAAGTTTTAGAAATGAAGTGCAAATTTTACCAACCGTTCTTTCGTATGACAGCGAAAATGAAGCGGATATATTGTCAATTATTGCATCGTCAGCAGCTTTAGCAATTTCAGGTATGCCCTTTCAAGGACCAATAGCAGCTTCTAGAGTAGGTTATATTAATGATGAATATGTTTTAAACCCATCTAAGGAACAATTAAAAGAATCTAAATTAGATTTAGTGGTTGCTGGTACAAAAGATGCTGTTTTAATGGTTGAGTCAGAAGCTTCAGTATTAACAGAAAAGCTGATGTTAGATGCAGTTAAATTTGGCCATGAAAAATTTGTTCCAGTTATTAAAGCCATAGAATCTCTTGCTAAAAAATGTGGAAAAGAAGCATGGGTAGTAGAAGAAAAAGATTATACTGATTTAAAATCTAAAATTTCTAAAGAACTAACAAAAGATCTAGAAAAAGCATTTTCTGAAAAAGATAAGAAAAAAAGATCTGAAATGATTACTTTAGCAACAGAAAAATGTAAATCTCTTTTTGAAGGTGATGAAACTTATTCAGAGTTAGAAGTTATGTTACAACTAAAACATTTAGAAAAAGATATTGTTAGAGGAAGAATACTTAAAACTAAAAAAAGAATTGATGGAAGAGGATTGTCAGATGTGAGACCTATCAAGTGTGAAGTTGGAGTATTACCCAGGACTCATGGATCTGCTTTATTTACCAGAGGTGAAACTCAAGCATTAGTTACAACAACCTTGGGAACGACAGAAGATGAGCAACGAATTGAAAGTTTGGAAGGTCAAAAAAGAGTTAGATTTATGCTGCATTATAATTTTCCACCGTTCTCTGTAGGAGAAACAGGTAGAATAGGAACAGGTAGAAGAGAAGTAGGTCACGGAAAATTAGCTTGGAGAGCTTTAAATTCATCTTTGCCTGAGAAAGAAAAATTTCCTTACACTTTAAGAATTGTTTCAGAAATCACAGAGTCCAACGGCTCTTCATCTATGGCCACAGTATGCGGAGCATCTCTAGCACTTATGGATGCAGCTGTTCCAATAGCTGAGCCAGTTGCTGGAATAGCAATGGGCTTAATAAAAGAGAAAAAAGAATTTTCAGTTTTATCTGATATTTTAGGTGACGAGGATCATTTAGGAGATATGGATTTTAAAGTTGCAGGCACAAAAAGTGGGATTACATCATTACAAATGGACATAAAAATTACCGGAATAACTTTTGAAATTATGGAACAGGCATTAAATCAAGCTAAAGATGGAAGAACACATATTTTGACTGAAATGAATAAGGCAATTAAATCTTCAAGAAAAGAGGTGTCTAAATACACTCCTAAAATTGAAACTGTAAAAGTTGACAAAAAAGATATAGCTGCAGTTATCGGAAAAGGTGGAGCTACAATTAGAGAAATTGTTGAATTATCTGGAGCCAAGGTAGATGTTAAAGATACAGGAGAAGTTACCATTGCAGCACCAGATGAAGAATCGAGAAAAAAAGCAATGGAAATGGTAAAAAATATTGTTGCAAAACCTGAAATGGGAAAAATTTATAAAGGTAAAGTGGTTAAAATAATGGAGTTTGGAGCTTTTGTAAATTTTTTAGGCAAACAAGATGGTTTGGTTCACATTTCACAACTTGCTGGCAAAAGAGTTGCCAAAGTTTCTGATGTTGTGAAAGAAGGAGATGAAGTGTCCGTTAAAGTTATAGGTTTTGATAGAGGTAAAGTAAAACTTTCGATTAAAGAAGCAAGTTAAGTAATATTTTTTGGATTTGGCATTCCAACTTTATTATATCCAGCATCAACGTAATGTATTTCTCCAGTTACGGCAGCAGCTAAGTCACTTAACAAATATAAGGCTGATCCACCAATATCATTAATATCAACATTTCTTTTTAGAAGAGAATGATCCTCATTCCATTTATATAAAAATTTTGCATCACCTATCGCAGATGCTGCCAATGTTTTAATTGGGCCAGCGCTAATTGCATTTACTCTTATTCCTTTTACACCCAAATCTCTTGCAAGATATTTTACACTAGATTCTAAAGCTGCTTTACAAACTCCCATAACATTATAATTTGGAATTACTTTAGAGGACTCGTAAGTTAACGTTAAAATACTTGATCCCTTATTCATGATTTTAGATGCTTCTTTCGCTATTTCTGTAAGGGAAAAACAAGAAATTAGCATACTTTTTAAAAAATTCTCTCTTGATGTATTAATATATTCTCCTGAAAGCTCAGATCTATCAGAGAAAGCAATTGCATGAACAACAAAATCTAAATTTCCCCATTTATTTTTTATATTGTCAAATGTTCTTACTACATCTTCTTTTTTTTCTACATCACAGTTCAGAGTAAAGTTAGATTTTAATGATTCGGCCAAAGGAACCACTCTTTTTTTTAATATATCACCCAAATAAGTAAAGGCCAATTCAGCACCGTGTTCTGATAATTTTTTTGCAACACCCCAAGCAATGGACCTGTCGTTGGCTACTCCCA
>LWDU01039023.1_pt1 | contig 10388 bp, 9 predicted proteins | sample 727161 | NCBI WGS metagenome assembly LWDU01 (sample SAMN04566230, study PRJNA314399) | hydrothermal vent metagenome | isolation source: deep sea hydrothermal plume seawater | place: Mexico: Gulf of California, Guaymas Basin | collected 2004-07-11 | reverse complement strand
TTTCGTCAAGGCCGGCACCGCCGAGGTTCACCACCACCCCCATCATCGCCCCCACCCCCACCCCCACCTCCACAACCGCCGACGCGCTAGCCACGCTCGCGGCCGAACTCATTTTCCACTCGAATTATGCGAGTGTGGACGTGTCGTGGGGGATGTTGGGGGATGTATAGTGGGACCTTGAACCACCGACCGGTTGAGAATTAAGGAGAACGTGTTGGCCCAGACCCACGACCACGAAATCGTATCGATCTATCCCTTCAACGAGGGCGAGGTCGATCGGCTCATGAATAATTCCAACGAGTGCGTCCTCATGTGGGCCACAAAGGACGGCTGGCCCGTGGGTGTGACCCACACATTTCTTTGGCACGACGAAAAGATCTGGCTGACCTTCGCTTCGCATCGGCATCGGGCTGAAGCCATTCGCCGAGATCCGAGGGTTTCGGTCAACGTGAGCAGCGCCGCCTATCCGCCTCGATCCGCGAAAGACTTGCCCTCGGGCGCGATCACCTTCAAGGGGCGCGGCGAATTCTTTGAGGACGACAAAACGAAGGCCTGGTTCTACCCGGCGCTGTCAAAAAAACTGAGCCCGACCAACGAGGGCGCCGCGAATTTCTTCACTGGATTTCTCGATTCACCTCTGCGCACCATTCTGGCAGTCACTCCCGAAAAAAGAATCATGTACAACAGCGGGAAGGCGGATCAGCATGTGGCGGGAACGATCTCCGAGGAGGAACTCGGCGATCGTTTACCGGGCGACGCCAAACGCATGAATGTCGAGCGAGCGCGTCGTGGGCTCGACCCGCGCTAATTTCAGTTCGCGTATCGACTTGTTGATTGTCGCGACTGCTCACTCTCGCGCCTGCTCGTCTTGGGGAGACAGGGATTCCACGAGGTTGACATTGGGGAGAGGGCGCTGTGCTCAAGATGGAGATGCGTGAACGGGCGACGGCAATGCGCTTTCCACCTGCGGTTGACCCGCGCGAAGACCTCGGGGTACCCTGACGCGATGACGGCCGACCCGCTTCGGGAAATTACAAAAGAAGAAATCAGCGATTTTCACAGGGACGGGGCTGTCCTTTTGAAGGGCGTATTGGCTTCTGAGTGGGTCGATTTATTGCGCGAGGGGACGGACGCGGCGATCGCGAACCCCGACGTGATGTCGGAGAATCTCGGGACCCTGCGAGTCGATCAGTTCCCCGCGGCGAAGTCGCCTGCGCTCCAGCGAATCGTCGATGAGTCTCCCCTGGCCGAAATAGCGGGACGCGCTCTAGGAAGCGCGGTTCGCTTCTACATGGATCAGCTCTTCTTCAAACCGAAAGGTCTTTTCCTTCCCACACCATGGCATCAGGATACCTGCTACTACAATCTTGAGGGAGACGCCCTCGTTCGGGCGTGGGTGTCTCCGGATCGAGTTTCTCGCGAGGTCAGCCTCGAAGTTGTGCGGGGATCACATCTCTGGAATGTCACGTACTCCCCACTCGCGGGTCGCGATCCCGATCTGGATGCCGACGCCCGGGTGATGCTCGAAAGCGCCCGCGCGGGTGAACCGATGCTGGGTGTTGACGCGTACGACGACTGGAACTACTTCAGCGGAGTCCGGGACAACAGCCTGCCCAAGGTGCCCGATATCGAAGGTCACAGGGACTCCTACGAGATACTGGGCTGGGACTATGAACCCGGTGACGTGATTCTTTTTCATGGGCACATCCTGCACGCCGCAGGCGGGAATGTCGCTTCGCAGACTCCTCGCCGTGCCCACGCGTCGCTCTGGGCCGGGAGCGACGTCCGCTATCTGCATCGCGTCGGGCAGGTGATCCCCGATCCCCGCGCCCTCTACAAATACGAACCCAAATCGGGCCAGCCGTTGAGTGAATTCCCCGAGGTTTTCCCCGTGGCCTGGTCGCCCGATCCGGCAGGGTAAGCGGCAGGATAGGCCGCAAGATAGGCCGCAAGATAGCCGGCAGGATAGGCATGGAGGGCCGGGGAGGGCGGGGGAGGGCCCGCGAAGGCGCGTGCGCTTGGCTTTGGGAATCGAGGGGCGAAGAAAGCCGAAGAACCCAGCGGGATCGCGATGGATCGCGATGGATCGTGGGTTCGGCGCTAATTCCTCGTCAGAGGATCCCAGCTCCCCATCGCAGGGCGCGCCCAAGCAATTCCATGAAAATCGGGTTCTCCCAGGAACCGCGCACGACCTCGGCGACATCTTGCATCGGGCGCATATCGTATCGGCCGCAGCAGTGCCCGAGCGTGATGTAGAGAACTTCGCCGGCGCCCACCGGGTGCGTGTACGCGACGAGTCTGGGTTCATCGTCCGGCCATGCGTTCTCGACGTAGCCCGATTGGAAGGTTCCGGTGAAGCGGGTTTCGAGAAGGGGCTTGACCTCGCCGAAATACTCGCAGAGGTAGAGTTCGTCCGACGCCTCGAAGCTCTCCAAGCCTTCGACCAAGGGATGTTCGGGGTCTGAAACCGTCACCGTGTAGGCCTGGCTCGGCGGATGAGAAATGAAGCGACTCCCGAGCGTCTCCATGAAGAGAGTGTGGCTTCGAGGGCTTTGCAGACCTTTGGGTGTGAAATCCAGAAAAGCATTGGTGCCGTGCAGGGCGATCCAGCGTTTTCCCGATGAGACGAAGTCGCGCAGCGCTCGCTCCTGAGCGGCGTCGGGCCGAAGGTCGCAGGTATACGTCACCAAGAAATCCGACTTGGCGATGGCTTCTGTATTGGCAAAGCTGTCGGAGACGCAGGTGCGAATTTCTGGCATTTCGGCCAGGAGTTGAAGGAGGTTGAGTCGCGCGAAGTCCGTGTCGTGAAAGCGCGCATTGGCCACGAGATAGGCCTGAATGGGGTCGGACATTGTTATCGGACGCTCCCTCGGGTTTTGCGCCGGAGTATGGAGTTTGAGCGGATCTGGAACTCGGGCTCGGCGGCCTTCTATTTCGGCTTGGAGAACATACGGTGCCAGACCTCGGCGTCGGTGACGCCCGCGATTTTTCCGTCGGGTCCGTACATGGCAAGAGGTCCGTAAGACGTAAAGAGGTAGACGGTTTCCTCGGGAAAGGCGGTCTCGAGGTGCTCGGCCCCCATGGGTTCCCGGGCGAAGTAGCCCGCCTTGGCGACTCCGCCTCTGTATTCAATTCGGCCCTTCAGGACATAGAAATCCGCCGGGCCCAGGTGCTTGTGGGGGGGCGCGACGGTGCCCGCGGCCTGTTTGAACATGACGGTCCAGGCTCCCGTTTCGGGACAGGCTCGCAGTAGTTTCGCCCAAGCGCCGTCCCCCATGGTCAACCACGCCAACTCTTCAACGTTCACGATCAGTTCATCGGGTCGGAAGGGCATCGGCTCCGCTCCTAAAGGTTCTGGGTTTTCTGCTCGGCGTCCTGGAGTACACGTTCGCGATCGATCGAAATCTCCTGGGCGCTCCTCGACCCAGCGAACTCGATTGACCGTAGACACGGTAACAGGCGAACCGAAGGGTCCACCCAGCAAAGATGGGGTTTTCGCGCGCTCCTCGCTAGCGCACTCGGGCCCCAACCCCATCTTTGTTCCCATCCTCAGCCTCACGCCGCTCGACTCCCACGCCTCCCCCGGCTTTGGGGTTCCGGCTTCGCGCTGCTGGCGTGGGTGCTGCCCGTCGAAGATGGCTTCCGAATCCTCTACAGTGCTGTGACAATTGTCGGAGACTGCCGTGACAGACGTAAGCACTTACAAATATATTCTCTACGAAGTCGATCGCAATCGGGCCTGCATAACCTTGAATCGACCCAAGCAGCGCAACGCGCTTTCCCTCGCGCTGGTTGAAGAGCTCCAGGCGGCGCTTTGGGAGGCCGATGACGATCAGTCTGTACATTGCGTGATCCTGCGAGGCGCGGGCCTCGGATTCTCTGCGGGGTATGACCTCGCCCCGGCCCATCTGTCCCGCCCCGACGACGGTGTGAAGCGAAGGACGGGGCGCGGAATCGACAGTGACACGTGGATGCTCGAGCGCTTTCAACGCTGCATGCGAACCCTCTGGGAGATGCACAAGCCCTCGATCGCGCAGATTCACGGACACTGTCTCGCCGGCGGAACCGATCTTGCTCTCTACTGCGATATTGTGATCGTCGCCGACGATGCGGTAATCGGTTTTCCACCGCTTCGAAATATGGGTGCGCCTCCAAATCACATGTGGCTCTACCACTGCGGGCCCCAATGGACCAAGCGATTGCTCTTGACGGGAGATTCGGTGAGCGGCGAAGACGCCGCCAGAATCGGGTTCGCGATGAAGTCCGTTCCGCCCGAATATCTGGATAGCGAAGTCCAGGGCCTAGCGGATCGGTTTGCGCTGGTGGATTCGGATCTCCTCTCGGCGAACAAGCGCGTCGTGAATCTGGGAATGGAACTGATGGGTGCCCAGACCCTGCAGCGATTGGCGGCCGAAAACGATGCCAAGGCCCACACCACCCGGGCCGCGCGGCAAGTCTACAAGGATCTGGCGAACAACGGCGTGAAGCAGACCATCTCTGCGCGCGATGCGCCCTTCGGAGATGGGCGGGCACGGGTGATTGGCCCCGAACGGCGAGACGCGGACGGACGACTCTTGCCCCCGCTGGACTGAGGCAGGCACGTCAATCTCGAGGAGCGACAGTTGTCCGAGGCGGCGAGACCACCCGGACGATTCTGACACTGAGACGATACGGAGACGAAGAGTGAGATTTGGTGTTTTCTACGAGTTGCAGCTGCCAAAACCCTGGAAAGAAGGCGACGAACACCGTCTCTTTCAAGAAGCACTTGAACAGGTCGTCCTCGCCGACCGCCTGGGGTTCGACTACGCGTGGGAAGTTGAACACCACTTTCTCGATGAGTACTCGCACTCCTCGGCGCCGGAGGTGTTCCTTGCCTGCGCGGCCGGTCGAACCGAGCGCATTCGTCTGGGACACGGCATCCGCCAGGTGATTCCGCGCTACAACCACCCTGCGCGAACCGCCGAGGGCATTGCGACCCTCGATCTCGTCTCGAACGGCCGGGTTGATTTCGGAATCGGCGAGGGGGCCACTCGCCTGGAACTGGGTGGTTTTGGAATTCCGGCGAAAGAGAAGCGGGCGATGAGTCTCGAGGCCGCCGAGCAGATCGCCAACATGATGGTGCTCGATCCGTATCCGGGATACGAGGGACATTCTTTTTCGATGCCGTGTCGAAACGTGTTGCCCAAACCCCTTCAAAAGCCCCACCCGCCGATGTGGATTGCGTGCACAAACCGCGACACGATTCGGGTCGCAGCGCAAAACGGCCTCGGCGCTCTGGCGTTTTCCTTTGTCGACCCCGATGAGGCGAAGTCCTGGTCGGACATTTACTACGACATCATTCGGTCCGACGCGTGTGTTCCGATTGGTCATAGCGTGAACGCGAACATCGCGATGGTCTCGAACTTTTCACTTCATCACGATCGCGCCGAAGCCATTCGCCGCGGGCATGAGGGTTTTGAATTTTTCAACTATGCGCTTCGTGCCCTGGTGACCCACGACACGGTTCCTGGCCGCACCCAGTTGTGGAAGGAATTTCAAGAGTTGCGCGGAAATCGTACCGAAGAAGTCATAGAAGCATCCCGCGGCGCGGACCACAAAGTGAGCGGGATCGGAACACCGGACGATATGCGAGATCACCTGAACCAGTTTCAGAGTGCGGGGGTCGATCAGATCATCTTCATGCAGCAGTCGGGCCGTAACCGCCACGAACACATCTGCGAATCGCTCCAACTCTTTGCCGACGAGGTGCTGGAGCCCTTCGCCGCCGAATGCGAATCCCGGGAGCGAGCCAAGGCCGAAGGGCTCGCCCCCTACATTGAGGCGGCTCTCGCGCGGAAGAAGTTCATGGAGCCCTTGGCCGATGGCGATATCCCCGTGGTCCGGGCGTCGGTGAAGAAGGTCGAGGTCAATCGCGAGGTGGCGAGAGACCGGGCTTGAAATCATCTCGGCGGGGGAGCGCTGGGCTCGGCTCTCGGAGGCCGATTATGCGCGTGGGGAGCGCGTGGGGGGCCATGGTTTGCGCTCCGAGCCCCTTCGCTCTCTGTGGCTTCATGGATGATCGCGGTCTCCATGGACCATCGCGCTGTCCATTATGGCTGTAGAAGATTGCTGAAGAAAATCGCTAAACAAGATCACTAAACACTGTTTAGTTCTTGTGCTACGGTGCCGGAGTCGTCCATAACATCAGGGAATCAGGGAGAAGGCCAATGAGTTCGCCCAATGTTCAACTCGACCCGCGAGGGCAGGGGCCCGATGCCCCGTGGCACGTAATCGAGAGCCGTGCGCCGGTGTTCGACGAAGTGACGGTCCTCAGCGACAACCTCGAGGTGAAGGGCTCGATTCCCCCCGAACTCAACGGCCGCTACATCCGCAACACCGCCAACCCCCAGACGGGCTGGACCGAACACTGGTTCATTGGTGACGGCATGCTGCACGGCATCGAACTGCAAAACGGCAAGGCTACGTGGTATCGCAATCGTTATGTCCGGACCCCGCAATACGCCAACCCGGGCGCCGATCGCCTGGAGTTGGCGCTGGATCCCGCAACGTTCACCTTCGACCACTCGGTATCGGCTGCCAACACCCACATCATTGGTCACGGCAGCCGGATCCTTGCCCTCGAAGAGGGCTCCTTCCCCTACGAGATGACAGCAGAACTCGATACTGTCGGGCCCCATACCTTCGACGGTGTGCTCACGGGTGCTTTTACCGCCCATCCGAAATTTTGTCCCGACACCGGCGAGATGATCGCGTTTGGTTATGCGCAAGTCGAGCCCTACCTCAGCTATTACCGGGTAGACCCGTCCGGAAAAATGGTGCAGAACACGCCCATCACCGTTACGGGTCCGACGATGATGCACGACATGGCGGCGACCCGAGATCATACAATCTTCATGGATCTGCCCGCGATTTTCGACATGGAACTGGCCATGAAGGGCGGCATGCCCATCCGCTGGAGCGACGACTACCCTGCGCGCTTCGGCGTCATACCCCGTGAAGGGGGCGACGCCGACGTCCAGTGGTTCGATGTGAAGCCGGGATACTGCTTCCACACGCTGAATGCATTCGACGACGGGGACGAGACCGTGGTCTACGGCATGCGGGTGCCGGAAATCTGGCGCGACTCGTCCAAGATGGAAATGGGCGCGGTGCCCGACCCGGCGAGCAGTCCCCGCCTTCACGAGTGGCGCTTCAACCGAGCCACTGGCGCCGTGGCCGAGCGCTACCTCGACGACGACTCGGGTGAGTTCCCTCGGATTCCGGATAGCAAGCAGGGTTTTGATTTTCGATACGGTTATTCGCTCGGGATCACGGGTACAGCCAACGGCACGTCGGGCATGGGCGGCGCCGTGTTCAAATACGACCTGGCCAAGGGCGGTTCGAAGGAGATCCACTCGTTCCCTGCCGGCCACGAGCCGGGCGAGTCGGTGTTCATCCCGGCCGAAGGCGCCACCAGCGAGGATGACGGCTACTTGATGACCTACGTCTGGAAACCCGACACCGACACCAGCTATTTGGTGATCCTCGATGCATCGAACATTGCCGCCGACCCCATCGCGGAAATCCACATTCCCAGGCGGGTCGTCTCAGGCTTCCACAGCAGTTGGATTCCCGACAGCCGCTGATACTCCCGCAAAAGGCCCACCATGCTGACTCGTGCGGCCATTCTGGCGGTTGCTAGCCGCCACGTCGAGGACCACGGTTTTGAAGCGGTCTCGCTGCGGGCAGTGGCTCGTGAACTCGATGTCACCGCGCCGGCGCTCTACGACCACGTCGACTCAAAGTCAGACCTGCTGGCCCTCATCGCGGCCGAGGGATTCGAAGAAATGGTGGCCCAGTTCCGAACCGTCAGCGCCACGGCGGCCACCCAGCGCCTGCGAGCGCGAGCCCTGGTGTACGTCGCGTTTGCCGTCGAGCACCCGGAGTTGTTTCGCTTGATGTTTCAATACCGACCCGCCGAGGTGGCGATCGAACTCGATAACGAATTGCCCGCCGCCACCCGGGCGCTTGAGATCAACTTTGCCGATATCAGCGAGGCGATCGATCGTGATGTCGTCGAGCTTTCGATGATGCTTTGGTCGGCGGTGCATGGGGTCGCCACGGTGGCCATGATGGTGGCCAGCGCAGAGCATGAAAAACTCGCCGGAGACGTCATCGACGCCATGCTCACCGGTTTGCGGATCGGCTGACTGTGCGTCAGCTCGCTCCATATCTCTATGGTCTCAAGAAAGGCAGCGTTTGCTTTCGTCAGCCACTTCGCTGATGACGATCCGTGGTGCGAGTAGCTCGTTTACGACGGCGTGGTTTCAAACTTTTAGGTCGACGTGGAGCCAGAGGGACCCAGAGGGGAGAGTTCAGCGATCTCAGCGTCGATTTCTATTTCTGTGCCCAAACCCCGCTGGCTATTCTTGTCGACGCATGTCCTTCGAATCGATCCCCGCCACAATCGTGGGCTTCTTCATGGCATCGCGACGGAAGGGCTCGCCGAGTTCCTGGTTGAGAAGGACTTCGATAAAGGTCGTCACGCCGCTCGACTGCTCCTTGCATGCGATCTTGAGCGCTTCGGTCATCTCGGCCTGGGTCTGCACGGTGACGCCCTTGAGGCCGCAGGCCTCGGCGACACCCGCATAGCTTACCTGGGGGTCGAGTTCGGTGCCGACGAAGTTATCGTCGTACCACAGGGTTGTGTTGCGCTTCTCTGCGCCCCATTGGTAGTTGCGAAAGATGATCATGGTGATGGCCGGCCAGTTTTCACGGCCGATGGAGCTCATCTCGCTCATCGAGATGCCGAACGCGCCGTCGCCCGCGAAGCCCACCACCGGAACATCGGGGCAACCGATCTTGGCGCCGATAATCGATGGGAACCCATAGCCGCACGGCCCGAACAGACCCGGAGCCAGGTACTTGCGGCCTTCTTCGAAGCTCGGATACGCGTTGCCAATGGCGCAGTTGTTGCCGATGTCGCTGGAGATGATCGCATCGGCGGGCAGGGCTTCCTGGATCGCGCGCCAGGCGTGTCGCGGCGCCATGCGGTCGGCGTCACGAACCCGTGCGCGCTCGTTCCAGGTTGTTCCGGGATCATCCTCTTCGTGGTCCATCCCCGCCAGGGTTTCCTGCCACGCGGCCTTGGTCTCGCGGATCAGGTTTTCACGCTCGCTTCGGCCGCTGTCGCCTGCAGTGGGCGAGAGCTGGTCGAGGATCTGCTCGGCCACTTGCTTGGCGCAGCCTTGGATGCCGACGCTCACACGCTTGGTCAACCCGATGCGGTCGGCATTGATGTCGACCTGAATGATCTTGGCTTCACCCGGCCAGTAGTCGATGCCATAACTGGGTAGCGTCGAAAACGGGTTCAGGCGAGTGCCCAAGGCCAGCACAACGTCGGCCTGGGCGACCAACTCCATCGCGGCCTTCGAACCGTTGTAGCCGAGCGGGCCGCACGCCAGGGGATGGCTACCCGGAAAAGCGTCGTTGTGCTGGTAGTTGCAGCAGACCGGCGCGCTGAGTTTCTCGGCGAGTGCCTGGGAGGCCGGGATGCCGTCGCCAAGGATGACCCCCGCTCCGTTGAGGACTACGGGGAATTTGGCCGCGGAAAGCAGCGCCGCTGCGTCCGCGATGGCCTGTCGTCCGCCCGAGGGCCGCTCAAAGCGCACCATTTGCGGCAACTCGATATCGATTACTTGGGTCCAAAAATCCCGGGGTACGTTGATCTGTGCCGGCGCCGAGCCGCGCCAGGCCTTGAGGATGACCCGGTTGAGCACTTCGGCGATGCGGGAAGGGTCACGGACTTCTTCCTGGTAGCAAACGATGTCGTGAAACATCGCCAGTTGCTCGACCTCCTGGAACCCGCCTTGACCGATGGTTTTGTTGGCCGCCTGGGGGGTGACCAACAACATCGGCGTGTGGTTCCAATAGGCGGTCTTCATCGCAGTAATGAAGCCAGTAATGCCGGGGCCGTTTTGGGCGATCGCCATGCCCATCTGTCCACTGGCCCGGGTAAAGCCATCGCAGATCAGCCCGCCGTTGGTTTCGTGTGCGACATCCCAAAACGTGATTCCCGCTTTCGGAAAGAGATCGGAGATGGGCATAAAGGCCGAACCGATGATGCCGAATGAGTGCTCGATGCCGTGCATTTGCAAAACCTTCACAAAGGCTTCTTCAGTGGTCATCTTCATCGGGGTGTTCTCCTGGCGGGGCCGACGACTGGGTGGTCATGTCGTCGCCGGGGGTGGATGAGACTGGGTGGGTTCAACCGATCGGTGGATGCCCTTCGGAGGTTGGGCCATGGAAAAGGCAGGCGCGAAGAATAGCCAACCGCGGGCTGAAATCTGCCCTCAATCGCCTCCCGATCCCTCCGCTCGCGCTCAATCGGTTCTTACTCCGCTCTCAAT
>LWDU01001212.1_pt1 | contig 10390 bp, 9 predicted proteins | sample 727161 | NCBI WGS metagenome assembly LWDU01 (sample SAMN04566230, study PRJNA314399) | hydrothermal vent metagenome | isolation source: deep sea hydrothermal plume seawater | place: Mexico: Gulf of California, Guaymas Basin | collected 2004-07-11 | reverse complement strand
GCCGCCCGGAGTTGCTCAGTTACACTGTAGATATTCCCAGAGCCGGCAAGTACGAATTCACTGCGCATGTATGTACCGTTACCGTCGACAGGCAATTCCTGCTTCGCGTCAACAGGAGAACTCTCGTGGATATCGACATTCCCTACACCAAAGCCGACTGGATGGATACCAAACCCGTTGAACTCGAATTGAAAGAGGGACGAAACCGGATCTCATTTACCCAGTACGCCCCGAATAAAGGTGTGAGTATCAAATACTTTAAGTTGAAGCCGATGCCGCGCTTGACCAACGAATAACACCCTCTGTTAGTAAAATTCCGTAAGCTTTCGACAGAGCGAGGGGCGTTCACAAACAAAATCAGCCATTAACAAACTAAAGAAGGGCAAAGCATGAAATACATTACATTGATTATAGGATTGTTGGTTATGGGGTGTTGCACTCCAGTTAAAGAGCTAACATTAAGAGAGAAGGTGGTAGGGGCTTATGAGAGAAAAGAAGATGGAGAGACTAAAAGACTTGTCCTTCTAGAAAATGGCGGGACCCCGGTTTTACAATGGAACAAAGTCCCCCATCTCCAATAAACGGGCAGGCGGATCTAGCCCCTCAACAGTCCCGGTCACCGCGCTGCGGAATTGTTCTCAAGGTATGCGTCGGCATTCTCGCACTTATAATAGGGTGCGCCTTGATCGTCTTCCGGACCTATGGCACCGATACACACCATGCGAATCGGAATAGCATTTGGTGGCCGGAGAGGGGCCGGAATCTGATCCCGCCTACCGCTTACCGACATCACGCTGCGGAGGAACTTCCTCGATCATCACGCCATCTACACTATATCGGAGAGAGAACTCAATGCGTTCCTCGACAGACGCTTCGCTCGCCCTGGGGAGGCGCTCGATTCATTCAGTGAGAGATCGCCCGCTAACCCTGAAAACATCGGGAAGGCAATCGGTCCGCTTGGCTGGGTGGGGACAGAGGATACGGTCGAGTATTTCTACTCGGCGAGCAACGGAGGGGGTCACCATTTCTATCACGATACGAATACCGGACTGACCTATCAGGACTCTGCATACTGGTAGCAGAACGCACAACTAACCAATGACCTATATGGGAAATCCCGCCTCACCGGCTCTGGTGTAAATGCTGTTGGGGAGGCAGTGTAGAAAGCGCGCGCGAACATTACAGCGGGGATATTTTCGGCCTCATTGCCGCAGTTTGCTACTCTCCACGCAACTGTTTGGCGAACATATCGAGAATCAGTTTTTTGCGTTTTGCATCACGATACTGCGGCCCACCATGGCCTGCGCCCTCGACGATCTGGAAGGTGGCCTCGAGCCCGGCTTTATCATAAGCCGCCTTCATGCGTTTGCCGTGAATCCTAGGTTCTTGCTTATCCGCCCCGCCCGCGAGTATGAGAATCGGAGGGTCATCCCTGGTGATATGCCCCGTAGCACTGGCCATTTTGGCTTTATCCAGATTCTCGGAAGGCTTGCATCCCAATAGCTGATAAATCGGACTGCCGGGATTATCAAACCGCGCCTTGTTTTCAACTGCGTCATAGAGGAGATCGGTCGGGCAGAAAAGACCCAACCCCGATTGAACCCGGCTTGATTGCTCGAGATTACCACCGACATCACCTTCCAGTTCCTTAACCCCACCGCTGGTTGCCAATAGTAATCCCAAGAGCCCGCCTGCCGATGCTCCCGATGCTCCCATCTTTCCTCCATCGATATGATATTTATTGGCATTGGCCCGAAGAAACCTGACCGCCCCTTTGCAATCATGAAGCAGGGCCGGGAATGGGGCTACGGTGGTGAGGCGGTACCCAACACTGGCAACTGCATACCCATGCTGCGTCAGCCAATGCACGTGGCAGGTTTTTTTTGAGCCACCGCGCCAGGATCCCCCGTGAAAGAAAACAATCACGTGTGGTTTGCGCTTGGTATTCGTCGGCACGTAGAGATCCATTAAAATGGGCACGTTGCCAACCCGAGCAAACTCAAGGTCAAGGTAAGCGATTTGATTCTTACGCTTCTCAATTGTGAGCCTGACCGGAGGCTTGGCCTGTTTCTCTTCTGCCGCCAGGCTGCCGAATAAAAAAACTGCCGAGAGGACTAATTTAAAGAATCGGCTCTTCATAACACTGTTGATGTAATCGGGGGCCTACGCACCAGCTATCTCTCTTTGTTTTTCGCGCGATAGATAAATGAATCCGAACTGAGCAGCGAAACCACTAGCGCCTTCATGCTGCCATCACTCTCGACGTAGGCCTTGTGTGCCTCCTGTAAAGTTTTGGCGTCGCCAAGAGTTTCATTTCGGCCCATAAAAAAACGGAAGACGTAGCGGATAAAAACCTGTTCGCAATGAGTAGAGTTAGCCAATCGTTCAATCATTTCAAATGGGTCTTTCACTGCCCCATCCACTCCTGCAACACCGGTGTTCACAACCTTACTGGTGGTATCAACCGGCTTATCCAGTTCAGTAAAACGAAGACGACCGTAGTGGTCGTACAATTCAAAAGGCAACCCCAGCGGGTTCATCTTGCTGTGGCATTTGTAGCAAGCCTCGGCCCGAGTCACATGCATACGTTCGCGCAGCGTCATCGTTTTATCATCGGGCAGCTTGGCATCCACGTTGATCGGAATATCCGGAACATTACCGCCCAAAAGTTTATAACGAATCCAATGACCACGCCGAATAGGATCATTATCAAAGTTTCCAGAGTGAGCCACCAACCACGCCGGGTGGGTTAGGACTCCCATCCGCTGATCCTTGGGAAAACGGACCGGCTTGGGTGTTGGTTTCCAGTCCGGTGGTAGATTGTAAACGAGCGGGTTGCCGTGATCGCGATGGCTATTAACAAAAATTAAATATTCAGGGGTGGTCAACAAGGTCTTGAAAACCTGCTTATCTTTTTTGAGCGTATGCATAATCAGCGCATCCAGATCATACACCAATGCCGGAGCCCAATGTTTATGGCCCTTAATCTGATCTTTAAATACATCCTCAGCCTTCTGGTAATCGAAATATTCCTGGAAGAACTGTAGTAGACGATTCCTGGCGTAGGGTCTCTTTTCATCTTCGAATAAACGACCAACTTCAGCGCGGATAATATCGCGCACGGGCATTTTCTCATTCTCAAATGCCCGCAGCATATTGCCATCCAACGGTAGATCCGTCAGGGCGTAGGAAAGTGAAGTGGCCAGTTCACGCCGGGAAAGACTCAACAGATTTGAATCACCTGACCCACCGGTTCCCTCGAAGCGAAACAAGGTTTCCGGCTGCAATATAATTGCGGCATAGGCAGCCTGAAGACCACGCGGAATTCCCAGCTCGGCATCTACCTTCTTGAGTAGAGCCATCAGTGACTCCATCTCTTTCTCCGCAGGTGACCGGCGCAGCACAGTATTGTAGTGCCGCTTGATTGCCTCTCGGTTTGCTTCGTCGATAGTGCTCCCCTTGCCCCGCAAAACAACGATCATCTTGCGGGCATTTTTGGCCTCCTTATCGGAGTGGGCAATGGCCAGTTCGGTGATCTGCTCAGCCATTAGTGAGTTGAAATGATATTTCCCCTTGAAGTCGCGGAAATTGCCGTGAGGCTTCTCCAGGTCAAAAGGATTGGAAACCATCCGCGCACCGCGCAACAAGTTAGCCAGGGCCTTGGGAGTGATACGCCAGAGACGGGCGGCTACATCAATGGTTCGCTTATTTTCGGCAGGAGAAAAGAGTAGCTCGTGTGAAACGAGATTACCGTAGCCCTCCTTGTCCCGCTTTTCCTCCACCGCGAGGCCCTGCGCTTCCAGGGCGCGGCTAATCCATCCCTGCACCAATCGTGCCTCTGCCTTGGTGGGAAATTTCTTGGCACTGTCTGAAGGCATCTCGCCAAACTCCATGGCCTCCAACATACGCATCCACAATTCGGCTTCCTTACGATCACTCATACCGGCGGTGAGCTGGTCGAAACGGATTTTGCCCTTCTGCTTTTCTGGGCCATGACAGGAAATGCAATAGGTGTTGAGGAAAGGTTGAATCTTGCGGGTAAATTCCTCATCCGCCTTCAACCCAAACGCAAACAGAAAAAATATTAACGTCAAGTAATGCTTCATCACTTTTTCTTCTGCTTGGCTTTTTTCTCGGCATCCAGTTTCGCCTGAAGGGCCTTCGTGATCTCAGTGCGGGTCCGCGTGATCCGTTCCCCTTGCCGCAGCACGAGCCGAAGGCCGACATGCGGGGTCTGGGCACCGGTGAATGCGTTGCGAAAAGCCACGTGCAGATATTCGGGCGGACTGCACCAGGAACCGCCCCGTGATATCCGGTGCCGCGAACCTCTGGGGGCAGGAAGTGATTGATCATTGGGATCGGCCCCTGCAATCAACTGGTCGGTGTAATAGGTGCAGCACAACTCGGCCAGGTTGCCCAGCATGTCGTGTATGCCCCAAGGATTGGGAATATACTGACCGATGGGGGCGAAGACTCGTCCGTAGCCATCATTCGCTTCACGATTGGCATAGACGTAGTGCACCATCTCACGATCCTCGTAGAGGGTACGGTCGGCGAAGTTGCCGTACTTACCGAGGTCCTTGATAGCACAGGGATAACCCGCCCGTGTGCCTGCGCGGGCGGCATACTCCCACTCCGCCTCGGTGGGGTAATCGTAGGTCCAGCCCTTGTAAGCGAGGCCTTTACTGACTCCATAGAGCTGCCATTTCACAATCTCGGGAGACACCTTGTCGACGCTGCCGATGCCCGGCGGCAAGAACTTCGCGTATTTGTTGCCGAGCTTTTGTCCACCTGCATTGAAAAGATTGGCCTCGTCACCCAGAGTCTCGTACTTGCCGATCCAGAAACCCTTTGAGAGGGTGACCTTCACCGGTTGGGAATCCTCAAAGGCCTTGTCGCCCATCATAAAGGTGGCCGCGGGACACCAAACAAAGCAGAAACCATTTTGGTCGACCCACTGGTCGCCCGCAAAACGCCCCTCCTGCAAAACCTCGGGGGGAGCGCACACCTCGGCCGCCTCGTGCTGCAAGGCGAAGATGATCTCTCTCGGCGTGACGGTATAGCCAAGCTTATCAATGCGCGGTGGGAGCGATCCATTCTTTTTTAGGGACTTGGTCAATTCATCGGCCATGAAGGTGCCGAATTTTGGAGCTTCCAAACTGGGATGAAAGGCTCCTTTGCCCGGGTAGAAACTGGAAAACAATTCACCCCGAAATTGACCCGATGCTTGGGCGAACATGTCCACCCTCTCCATTTTTGACTGGGCCTTGTCTTCGATGCCGAGGCAATCGATCACCACCATGTTTGCCCGGGCGGTATTCTTGCTTAGCTTAGGGCTTGTCCTCCGCTTGGGCTCGTCCCAAATCCGGGTCGCGTGCGGGCGGGATTTCCCGGTAGCCTCCGATTTTCATGGAGTAGCAGATCCGCTTGCCGTCGGGGCTCTTCTCGGTTTCCAAACGGCCGAGATAATAAAACACACTTACCCCCATGGTGGGTATGCTTCGCACCCATTTCTCGTAAGTGACCCCGTCCGTCTTGGGTGCATCGCCCAGCATGGTGACGACAAAGCCTTTGGTGTGCAGCGCTTTTTCGAGCGCCTTGATGGTCTGCGCATGTGCCTTGTCGTGACTGGCGTTGATGAGCAGTGCGCGACGATGCTCCGTCCACTTGGAATCCGCCGCCGCCTCAAGCCAAAGGCTGAAGCTAAGGCTAAAAAGAAAAATAGGAAACAGGCGCTTCATAATGAGCCTGCGTTAAGTCATCAACTGGGCAAGCGGCCCGGTTTGCATTGCCTTCTCGTCCAGATCCGGATCAAGGCGGCCGAAGGTTTGCTGCCGTTGACCGACACAATTAAGGAACGTCGTGTACAACGCGCCCACCGTGTGGTGGCCCGGTTTTCCGTATCCGGGGAAATTAATGTAGCGGCCGCCCAAATTCATTTTGCCCTTGAGATTTCCGACAATTGCCAAGGGCCACTCGTAACCCGTCGAGTGATGGGTGTCAGGCGCGTCACTCATGTAAACGATAATGGTATTATCCAGCATGTTGCCATCGCCCTCGGGAGTTTTCTCCAAACGTTGAGCGAGCTTGGCAATGAGACTGAAAAGCCAGCCGCGGGTTTTCTCGTAATAAGGAACACCCTTGGCATCGCGCTTGTTACCACCCATGTGGCCGAAGCCGTGGTTGCTGAGATCCACGCCGATACCCAGATACGGCTGGGCATTGATCTCGGTCGCCGCACAAGTGAGAGTCGCCACATTGCTCAGTCCACCAATAAGCGCAGAGCCCGCGAGTTCAAATTGGGCCTCCAATCGCTTGGTCGCCACCGTGGAGGTAAACCGGTCATCCAACTTGGGTGCCGACTTCTTAAGCACCTCTTTATTGGCCAGCAGCTGATACTGCCGCGCGGCCAATTGATCGTACGCGGCCAAGTACGCGTCCAGCTCTTCACCCGCCAGCGCACCCAACGCCTTGCGGGTTTTTTTCACGTCACCCACCATGTAATCGAGCAGGTTACGCTTGAGGTGGAAATTCTTTTCCCGCTCACCACCGGCCGCCACGCTGAAGAACGAGTTGTAGGCCTTCTCCGGATTCAGGATGATCGGCATGGTTTTATGAGCTGCGCGCGCGGTAATATTCATTAACGCATCACGCGCACCCGAAGCCATTCCCACACCGATCCAAGGCAGGATACCGGGAACAGCCTGCCCAAGCTGGTAATCGATAGTGATATTTTGGGGCGAAAGATTGGCGCCGGATATCCGGTACTGGCCGAGGGAACCGCCCCAAGTGGAATGACCGCCACCGGTGCACCGGCCCGAAAGCCCCTGCACAATTGTGGTCTTGCTCTTTAAAGGCTCCAGTGCCGCCAAGCCCTTGGGCAGCTTGTGATTTGCGAGGTCAATCGATTCAAATTTTTCACGGTCGGCATACTTTTGGAACGGAATACTCTCCGGACACGCCTGCACGGCATCAAAGCCGTTACTCTGAAGTACGAAAACAAAGCGTGGCGGACGTTCCTTGCCCTCGGCATTGGCCATCACCCGCTGGATCATCGGGGAAAGCAGCACGGACCCCGCTCCCAACGAGAGCCCCTTCAACATCTGACGGCGATTCGTGTTCATCTATTAGTCCTCAATAAAGGATATATTATGGGTTAGAAGCCCCCCCTTTTCAATTATTCATTCACTGGCCCGATGAGCTCTACGAAATTGCCATCCGGATCACGAAAAACCGTGATACGGCTATTACCCCCCAGTGAAGCCGGGGTTTCTCCCAGCAGTTTGACCTTGGCCTTTTTAAGGCGCGCCAAAGCGGCAGTCATGTCCTCCACCCGCAGGGTGAGGTAGCTGATCCCAATAGATGAGTGGATAAACTTCTGGTTGGGCATTTTGCCCGGACGCTCGGGGAAAGCCATAATTTTGAGGCGGGTAGAGGTTGGAGCCTCGCCCAGCACAAACACACGAATCTTGGCCGGTTGATTATCAGTTAAACCAAACGCCGTCGCCTTTTCTGCCGATGCCTCAAAGCCCTTCACTTCCTTGAGCCCAACTACCTCGGTATAAAATTTTGCCGTCTTGCCCAAATCCTTGGCCACCATACCTATGTCGACAATGCCACTGGCAAACTTGGCCGGTTCCGCGGCAAATGAAGTGGTAACAAAAACAACCGATGCGATCAGGGAAAGAATGCGTGTTTGCATGGCCAAAGAATATGCGCCACGCCCGTGCCATACAAGGTCACTTCTTCATCACCCGCCCCGTATGCCGCGCATTCTGCCCACGCATGGGCCACGGGCTTTTGGCTAGGCCTTTGGAATCGGTCTTGATGGCATAGAGCTTCCCGTCATCTGACCCGACGTAAACAGTCCCACCGTCACCGATTGCTGGTGAGGAATTGACCCCGCTCCAGGCCCTGCCAAATGGGCCCTTCCATTCCCCCGTTCCAAATTCTTTGAAAAGGTCGCCCCATGCCAACTCACTCACATCTTCGTCAGAACTTTGAGCGAGATCTAGGAGCTGATCGCGCCGAGAATTATTGCTACTCAGATGCTTTGAGTCGTAATTCAGTTGCTCTCGCCCTTGGGTCTGTTGTTTAAGCATATAATATTTCCCCCTTAAAAAATGGAATCTTTTCATTAAGTCTTGAGCTGCTTCTTTTATTTCCGAAGCGTGGTACTGACATATTGGGTCTCCAGTATCTGAGAGCTTGTCTGCACAGGCACTGAGCTGAAGCCCAGATTTCCCAATGGAGTCCGCTAGACTAAATAATTCCTCAAATAATTTTTGTTGATCAATCATTGGTTCCCTCCTTCGATGCGGGATCGCAGATAGCCAAGGAGGCTCGAGAGACAAATAAGCCGAGCCCCTTTGCCAGCGCCCCTCTTGCGCAAACAAACGGAACTGACCGGTGGATTATTGCCATTGGCCTCGCAAGGAAGGACAAGCTCGTTGAGCTTGGATCTGGAAAGACCGGTCCAATTGCAACGCGTGCCTGGGCGCGGTAGTCGTATAAATTCCGGATACATCGTCTGCGTGGGTTGAGGTTGAGGGTTTGCCGGGGCTTGAACAGGGTCCGTTGTGTGGCCCGGCGTTTGAGGTTGGTTATGTGGCGTCATAGTTTTCCTTTTATTTTCCAGAGATGTTCAGGTTAAGCTCTGCAGTTTTCACAACTCGGGTGTCGCAGGAAACTTTCCTGTTTATTTTGGTGAGTTGTTCGGGTTAGGAACGGGACGACGGCGGGCAGAAATGAAAAAAGCCCTGTAAAACAGGGCTTAAAACGGAGAAATTATTTAGAATTCTCTAGTTCTGCAGGCGGTTAAGGACTGAACTTTAGGGAAGAGAGGAGTAAACGTTCAGCCGAGCGGGGGGATAGTTTCGATTGCGGATTTCAAAATTTGATGCTCGTGATGGGTGTAGCCGCGGTGAATGTTTTTGCTGGAATGGCCGATGACCTTCATTCGGATTTCCTCGGGAATGCCAGCATTTGCCATCGCGCTAGTTGCACTATGACGTAGCGCGTGGAAGGTTCTGCGGGAGATCTTCCTTATGCCATATCCCTCAACCGTTTGAATATCCACTCCCGCTGCACGTGCGATTCGCTTGAAACCCTCACTCAAGCCGCGACGTCCGCCGGGCCCTTTGGCGGACATTTCTGGTGTGACAAATTTCTCCGCCTTGTCGCTGGTAGCCAAGGTCAACAAGTGCTCTTTCAACTCACCGTTGATCGGGATTTTATGGTTAATGCCACCTTTCTTCTGCACTTGGTAGGTGAGGGTGTCCGCTTGAAAATCAATACCTTCCCATTCCATTCGACAACAATCTGATAAACGCGCCCCAGTGTAGTATCCAAATAGGATGACGGTTTTCCATTCCCCAGAAGCTTGATCGACAAGCAGCTTTATTTCCTGAGGGCTGAAGACCCCTCGTTCAATTGTCTTCTTTTTGGGTAACTCAATCGCGTCGGCCGGATTATAGGTGATTAGGCCTTGTTTTCGCGCGTAATTTAGAGCGGTTCTCAGAATTTTCCCATCGAGGTTCACCGTCGACGGGGAACAGCCTGCCTTGATTCTGCTTTGGGTGAAGGCGTTCAGCTCTTGTGGGGAGAGTGATTTCAAGGGTCGGTTGCCCGACTCGCCAAGTTGCGCAAGAAGGGCTCTCACAACAAATCCGTATCGCTCAACTGTTCCGGTTGAAACGCTTCCGGACTTGATGGCTAACCATTGAGTAAAAAAGTCCTGAATGGACGGATTACGAACTTGATCAACGCCAATCCGATTCATCAAATCGGAAATGATGTTCAACGCTTGTGCTTCGTGAAGGGTTTCAACTTGCTTCGCTGCGTTCTCCATCGCCAAGGCAAAGACAAGCGCTTCGGATCTTTTCTTCTGCTTGGTTGAACGGAAATGTTGCCTGCCGCTGGAATCCCGAAATGAAGCATACCAGTATGGAGACCCGATTCTGCGATGTACGCTGGCCATACTGATAACATAATGCTAACACTCCTGCATGTCAATTATGTTCAGTACGTTTGTTATTCACCGGAAATCAGCTTTTTGAGGGATAAAAAGAAGGCGGAAACGAACGTTGGGTTCGATTCCCAAAACACATTCCACTCTTTTCCACACTATCCTAATGGGATTCTTTGGGTTTGGGGGATTCTTTTGATTGGGTTCAGAGAGTGGTCAGGGGATAGCAATTCCAGTTTCACAGAGCTCTTATGTTGGTCGGTCGAAAATGACCTTACATCCAGGGCAGGTAGCATCATATTTTGTAATTCTTCTTTTACACTCGGAACACAGCCTTGCACCAATCAAGGCCTTTATTGCTTGAGCCAAAATTGCAATACCAAGGAGAAGGAAAACAACACCCATCCCGAGACCGTAAAAGTT
>LWDU01034702.1_pt1 | contig 10391 bp, 11 predicted proteins | sample 727161 | NCBI WGS metagenome assembly LWDU01 (sample SAMN04566230, study PRJNA314399) | hydrothermal vent metagenome | isolation source: deep sea hydrothermal plume seawater | place: Mexico: Gulf of California, Guaymas Basin | collected 2004-07-11 | reverse complement strand
TATAGTGTTTTTTTATATATAGGATTTAATTACTGGTTGTCAGCATTATTTTCTACAATAATAGGCGTATTTTTTAGTTTTAAGACATTAGAGCGTTTTGTTTTTCACAGTAATAATAAATCGATATATAAATTTATATCGGTGTATTCTTTAATTTATCTTTTAAACATAACTCTTATTAAATTTTTTAACGGTATACCATACAATTATTATGTGGCTGGATTTTTTGCAATCGTGATTTGTGCTGCAGTATCCTTCTTTTTAAATAAATATTTTGTCTTTATAAATATAAAAACAAAATTACATTCTATAAACTCTAATGAGCATTAAACATACTAATTTCTTTTTAATTGGTTTGACTGCATTTACCTTTATAGCATTGTTATTAATTCCATCTGTAGGCCCTTTGCTTCATCCTGATAGTTCTGGGTATATAGAGTTTGCAAAATACAAAATATAGAACGGCCTTTTATCCGGTATTTTTAGATATTTCTGGTTATTTTAGACTTTCTATTGAGCAAATAATACTACTACAGATTCTCTTATTTTCGATAAGTCTTTACTATCTATTGAAAGCGATAAATCAATTGATCGACAATAAATTATTGCTAACTGTATATGTATTTTTATTACTTATAAACATTTGGTTTGTCTCGTTGCATAAATACATTTTGACAGAATCAATTTATATCTCATTAAATATGGTAGCAATGGCTGCATTGATTAATTTTTTTAATACTAAATCTGAAAAATCTATTTTAATATTTTCATTGATGATTGGACTGTCTATAGGGGTACGCCCATCTGGAATTGCTATGCTTGTAACTTTCCCTGTAATTATTTTTGCTGCAAATAACTACTTTAATGAATTCAAATGGAGTTGGGTGTTTGCATTGATTTTTCCTATTATTGTGACACAATTGGCAGAAGAGTCGTTATATCGTGGGTACCATGGAGATGCAAAAAGAGAATCTATTTTGCCAGTTATTATTTTTGGTAAAGGCGCTATTATTGAGGGCGATTTTAAATTTAATGGCCCTTATAAAGATGTGTTAGGGCGTTATTCAAAAGAAATTGATATAGAGTATGGCAAGGTCAAGCCATTTATTGATAAAATCCCTTATTTTTGGTTAAAAAGTCAATCTCTACCTAATTATGAAATTTATGCGCAATTTAATGTATTAAGAGATAGGCGTGATTATTTTTCTAAAATAGCTAGAATAGATCGTAATGAACTATTAATGGAGGTAGGAAGGCAAAGGATATTACAAGGAATACCGCAATGGATTGAACACTCCCTGTACCATTATGCTGCTTCGTGGGCATTACGCGTGACATCATTTCCTTTATTTACAAAAGAATATAATGATTGGATTAAAGTCCAGACAGACATACCATTTAATGATCGTATAAAATATCTTCCAATGAAGGGCAAAAAGTCATCTATCATTTCTATGGTTGCGTTTCCTGGATTATTGATTTCTGGTTTGTTGAGTGCAGTAATTGGAATTTTATTTTTAATAAAATTGTTAGCAAGTCAGAAAATGCCACTGTTGTTTATGTTGTCTGGTATTCTTTCTTTAAATGTCCATATAATGCTACTTTTCTCTTCTTTTGTTAACGTGGCAACGCCACGCTATTTAACCACTCAATTTTCTGTATTATTATTAGCGCTTTTACTATTTTTATTTTTTCTACTGGATGTAGTTAAAAAAAAATATAATCAACAATAAATATGAGTTTGGATAGATTTATCAAGATAAAAATATGAGGACAATAATATGTTTCTATACCAACGGAATTTGTCAGAATAGGAGTTCTTTCGCAGCAGAATTATTCCAGGATTGTATAAAAAATAAAGTCAATTATCTTTATAGGAGGCAAACTTGATTACTTACTGGCTAATGATAATGTTTCCAGTATTGTTTGGGTTAAGTCCTGTTAAGACAGACCATAAGGTAAAGATATTGATGTTGTTTGCGTTTGGTTTAGCATTAATTATTTTGGTGGGATTACGCCATGAGGTGGGGGGGGATTGGGCTCAATATTTACAGACCATAAGTGTACTAAAAAATACTAGTAATTTTATTTATGGACTAGCAAATGGAGAGGTCGGCTATCAAGTTGTTCAGTGGGTATCGATTAAATATTTTAATGGAATTTATACTGTCAATTTAATCTGCGCAATATTTTTTACTCTTGGCTTGATAAGATTTTCTAAAAATCTACCATTGCCTTGGGTTGCTTTAGTTGTGAGCATCCCAGTTTTGATTTTAATAGTATCTATGGGTTACACTAGACAAGGGGCAGCAGTTGGTTTTCTGATGTGGGGATTGGTTGAATTGATAAATAGAAAAAGATTTTCCTCTTTTATTTTTTTATTGGTAGGGTCATTATTTCACGTAACACTAGTGGCAATGTTGCCAATTGTTCTACTATATGGACAATCAATAAAAAGATACGTACTTCTCTCTGTCCTATTCTTGTCGATGGTTCTTTCGGTGTATTTTTTATTAAGTGACGTATTAGACCGTTTAATATTTTTTTACATACTTGAAGAAGTCCATAAATCTAGTGGCTCCAATATGCGTGTGCTCCTAAATTTTATTCCTGCTATTTTATTTTTTCTTTATAAGAAAGAATACAGAAAAAAGTATTGCGATGGAGAGCTATGGCTTATTTTTAGTATAGCTAGTATTGCATTATTTTTAGGATCTTTTTTCTACTCCACAGTTGCTGATAGGATTTCCATGTATTTTATTCCATTACAATTAGTTGTTTTTTCAAGGATTCCTACGCTAATTTCATCTAGATATAGCCGCACTGTCTTTGTTTTAGCAGTTGTAATAATGTACATTTCTATATTATTTGTTTGGTTGTTTTTTGGTAAGCATTCTAATTCTTGGCTACCGTACCAAAATTTTTTAATGATTTGACTTTATTTTAAAATAAGTGTTTTAACAGTCAGTTGTAGATTTTTAGCAGATAGTATTAATTTTTCAAAGCCTAGATAGCTAGTATTAACGTTTTTATGTACATTTAAGAGGGTGAATTCGCATCATAAGTGCACAACTTCTAATTTTCTGACATCGATGCCAATCATGCTATAGAATACCTCAAAAGGTGTCCTATAGCTCAAACATTTTCTAGGCCGTGAGTTTAGTTTATCAGTAGCTACTTTGACTCTGACGTAGCTCACATCCTTGAACGCTGTCTTCTTTGGGAAGTGTTGTCTTAACAAGCCATTGGCATTTTCATTTTGCCCTCTTTCCCAACTGCTGTACGGTTTAGCAAAAATGGCTTGATTGGTTGCTTGATGATTTGCAAACTCTTTACCGTTGTCATAAGTGATTGAATCTACAATACGCCCCAAAGGTTTGAGTAGCCTGATAATAGCAGCAGACACATTGCCCATGTGTCTGCTCTGTACTGGATAGGCCAGCCTTAGTTTGGTCACTCGTTCGTCCAAGGTGGCAATACTACCTTGACGATCTTTACCAATAATCGTATCAGCCTCCCAGTGGCCAAATACTAGGCGGTTATTAACCGCCCAAGGTCTTTGGCCAATGTCAACTCGATTAGGAATGGCGCCACGGTTATTTGGGTAGCCGTAGCGTTTACGATAAGCCTTGCCCTGATGTCTTAGATGTTTATACAGTTTGCCATTATGTTGTTTGTTTTTAAGGATATATCTATACACAGTCTCATGATGTAGATTGATGATGTTGTCTCTACTCAAACGGCCACAGACTTGCTCTGGTGACCAGTCTAGCTTGATGTATTTACCAATTATCCTTTTAAGCTCATCAGTTAATTTAATGGCTTTACTCTTAGCTAGATGTCTTTGCTGCGCAAAGACATGGGCCTGCAAGTAGCGATATCCATTGCCACCAGTGTTACGTTCAATCTCACGAGTGATGGTTGTGTGGCTCCTGCCAAGCTGTTTGACTATTTGGTTTTTAGTAATGCTTTGCCTGAGACAAGTAGCGATATAATACCTCTCTTCAGAGGTTAGTTGCTTGTACATAGTGTCCAACTCCGTTATAGCAATAAACCAATTATTATAAATTGGATGACTTCTGATCTTGTTCAAAGGCGCTATTGCTGGTTTAACTTAGTTGTGCACTAATGATACGAATGTACCAGAGTGCTATTTTAGGACTTCATTGTGTTATGGAGGTAAAACATGTGAAAAGTGATTTGAGTATTTAGCTGAAAAAGATTTACGTATAATTAAGCTTATTATAGAGAGATAGTAATGACTGATAAATACTTAATAGATAGTCACAAACTAATGTATCACCCGGAACGGGTAACACAGTGGATTAATGCGAATAATAAATGGGAACAGATAAAAGATATTTATCCTATTTATATAGAGATTTCCCCTATGGGTGCGTGCAATCACAGATGTACATTCTGTTCGGTAGATTATCTTTCACATGATACTGGAAAGCAAAGGTATGATATTCTTGAGCAGAGAATAAAAGAGATGGGCGAGTTAGGTGTAAAAAGTATTATGTTTGCTGGCGAGGGTGAGCCTTCTTTATGGAAGCCCTTACCAGATCTTTTAGATGCTTGTGCAAGGTTCGGTATTGATACCTCTATGACAACCAATATGGTGCCATTTACAGATAAAAATAGTGAAATATTTGTTAAAAACTGTAAATGGATAAAGGCTAGTATTAACGCTGGAACGGCAAAAGATTATGGAAAAGTTCACCAGACTAAGCAAGAAGAGTTTAAAAAAGTTTTAGGTAATTTTAAAAAATGTGTAGATATTAGAGAGAGAGAGCAATATGATTGTACGCTTGGCGGGCAAATGGTGCTATTGCCGGAAAATAAAGATGGCGCAGTTAATTTAGCAAAAAAACTAAGAGACATTGGTGCAGATTATTTAGTTATTAAGCCATATACTCAAAATAAGCACGGGATTTCTAGAAAGTATGAAGGCCTTCAATACGACGATATGTTGTCCTTGAGTCAACTATTAAAAGAATGTGAAACAAAAACCTTTAAGGTCATATTTAGAGCTCATGCAATGAATAAGCTCAAAAGTGAAGGCCTCCCATACAGCACATGCTATTCAACCCCAAATTTCTGGGGATATATAATGGCAGATGGCGGTGTATACACATGTCAAACATTTGCCAATGATAAGCGTTTTTGTGTAGGCAACATTAATAGGCAAACATTTCAAGAGATATGGCAAAGTAAGGAGAGAGAAGAGCAGTTAAGCTTTATGCTTAATGATCTAGATATTTCAGAGTGTAGAAAAAATTGTAGAATGGATGAAGTAAATCGTTATCTGTGGGACCTGAAGAATCCAAACTCACATGTTAACTTTATATGAACATAAAAACCAAGATATTAGTAATTGGTAGTAATTCATTTTCTGGTGCGAGTTTTATTGATTTTTTACTTGTAAAAAAATACTCTGTTATCGGGATAAATCGATCAATACAGCCGAATAATGTCTTTTTACCTTATTCGAGTAATATTAATAAAGCAGAAAAATTTGTATTTTATCAACTTGATATAAACAATAATCTTGATGAAATAATTAGTTTAATTAATCAAGAAAAACCAGAGTATATATTTAATTTTGCAGCACAAAGTATGGTTGCAGAAAGCTGGGAATTTCCAGAGCAATGGTTCACAACAAATGCAGTCTCCACAACAAAATTATTTAATAAATTAAAAGATTGTAAATTTATTAAAAAATATGTACATGTAACAACTCCAGAAGTATATGGATCTTGCTCTGGCTATATTACTGAAAGTACGCCGTATAATCCTAGTACGCCATACGCTGCATCTCGTGCAGCAGGGGATATGAGTTTAAAGACATTTGTTGATAACTATAATTTTCCAGCAGTATCAACAAGAGCAGCAAATGTTTATGGCCCTGGACAACAATTGTATAGAATTATTCCTAGAACAATTTTATATATAAGGCAAGGAAAAAAGTTACAACTTCATGGTGGTGGGCATTCAGAGCGATCATTTATACACATTAATGATGTTTCTGATTCAACCCTGAAAATCGCATTGCATGGTGTAATTGGGGAAACTTACCACATCTCAACTAAATCCTCAATTACCATAAGAAATCTTGTTAATCTAATTTGTAATAAGATGAGTGTTGCATTTGATGAGCAAGTAGATATTGTAGATGATAGGCCTGGTAAAGATGCAGCCTATCTTTTAAATAGTGAAAAACTTAGAGATTCATTGGACTGGAAAGATGTTATTGGTTTAGAACAGGGTGTAGAAGAAGTTATAAAGTGGATTGATTCTAATATAGACATATTAGAAAAAGAAGTAGATTATTATATTCACAAGCAATAAATTAAAAGGACAATATGACGGGAAAAGAAATAGATTTGCTAGTTAATTATCCGAAAGCGAAACGAAATGTAGAAGCTAGAGGACAGGAAAAAACTGAAGTAGATAGGGCAATTGCTAGAAAGTTTGGCAAAGAATTTTTTGATGGAGATAGAAGTCATGGCTATGGTGGATTTAGTTATAATTCAAAATTCTGGTCACCAGTAATTCCAACATTTAAAGATTATTTTTCACTAACATCAGATAGCAGTCTGCTCGATGTAGGGTGTGCAAAGGGATTTATGTTGCATGATATTGCTGAAGCAATTCCAGGAATCAACCTAAAGGGAATTGATATTTCTGATTATGCGATAACCAATGCAATTGAAGATGTAAGAAAAGACATGCAAGTTGCAGATGCAAGAGAACTTCCATTTGAAGATAACTCATTTGATGTTGTAATCTCGATTAACACGGTACATAATCTGGAAAAAGATGATCTTGCCCAAGCTCTTCAAGAGATTGAACGAGTTAGTAAAGGGAAATCTTTTATAACAGTCGATGCATACAATTCAGAGAAAGAAAAAGAGCGTATGTACGCATGGAATTTGACAGCAAAAACTATAATGTCTGTAGATGAATGGATTGACTTCTTTAGTGAAGTTGGTTATACAGGCGACTACTATTGGTTCATACCTTAGGATGTTATGGAGTTAGACAAACAGAGTGCATTGTCAATTCTTTATAGCATGAAAAGAATTCGAGCTGTAGAGGAGGAAATTGCTGCCAGGTATGGTGAGTGGGAAATGAGATGTCCAACACATTTATCAATTGGGCAAGAGGCAGTTGCTTCCGTAATAGGACACATTCTTAATGATAGCGATTTGGCTATAAGTACACATCGTGCTCATGCTCACTATCTTGGAAAAGGCGGAGATTTAAAATCCATGATTGCCGAAATATATGGCAAAGAGAATGGCTGTAGTAAAGGCCGTGGTGGGTCAATGCATTTAATTGATAAATCTGTTGGGTTTATGGGTAGTACAGCTATTGTTGGCGGCACAATTCCAATTGGCACAGGTTTTGCACTTGGTATGAAATATCGTAAGACTAACCAAATTAGTTGTGTATTTCTTGGTGATGGCGCTATAGAAGAAGGTGCCTTCTATGAAGCGGCAAATTTTGCTGCGCTTCATCAATTGCCAATCCTATTTTTGTGTGAGAATAACCTCTACTCGGTCTATTCATCACTTGAAAAAAGACAACCGCATGGAAGAAAAATACATGAATTGGCAAAAGCAATTGGATTATCTAGTGACTATGGAAATGGTAATGATATTATTCAGATTTATGATATTTTGAAAAGTGCTGTTGACAATATAAGAACAGGAAATGGCCCAAGTTTCATAGAATTTTCAACCTATCGATGGAGAGAGCATTGCGGTCCAAATTATGATAATGATATCGGTTATAGAACTGAAGAAGAATTTATTGAATGGAAGTTGAAGGATCCAATTAGAATTTTTCAACAACAGTTAAATGATATTGACTATATTGATAATACGGATATATTAAACATGAATAATGAAATAGAAGATGAAATTAATTCAGCTTTTGATTTTGCAAAGAATTCAAAATTTCCTAATAGAGAGACATTTAGTGAATTCACGTATTGTAATTAAGTATCAATAATGACAAGAAAAATTACCTATGGAGAGGCAATAAAAGAAGCGCTTGAAGTGGCAATGGATAGTGATGATTCTGTTATTTGTTATGGACTAGGAGTTGACGATCCAAAAGGAATTTTTGGCACAACTCTGGGTCTACAAGAAAAATTCGGTCAAGAAAGGGTTTTTGATATGCCTACCGCAGAAAATGCGATGACAGGGATTGGTATTGGTGCTGCAATATACGGCTTAAGGCCAATCATGGTTCATCAGCGCCTTGATTTTTTTTTGTTAGCAATGGATCAATTGGTAAATAATGCCGCTAAGTGGCATTTCATGTTTGGTGGACAAAGTTGCGTCCCGTTGACTATAATCACAAAATTTACAAGCATGGTTTGCCCATATACCAGGGTTAAAAGTAGTAATGCCAGCAACTGCACAAGATGCAAAAGGATTGTTGTTATCAAGTATATTTGATAATAATCCAGTTCTGTTCTTAGAGCATAGGTGGTTGCACAATCTTACAGGTGAAGTTTCTAAGGGTGATAAGCGTATAGAGATAGGAAAGGCGGCAGTTTTAAGAGAAGGATCGGATGTGACTATTGTCTCTATGTCATACATGACTATTGAAGCATTACACGCATGTGATGAACTGAAAAAATTAGGTATATTATGTGAGTTAATAGATTTAAGAACAGTGCAACCCATTGATTGGGACACCATTAAGTCTTCTGTAAAAAAGACAGGAAAAATTATTGTACTAGATACGGGCTCAAGAACACTTTCGGTATCAGGGGAGATAGTTGCAACAGTTGTAGAAGAATGTTGGAAGGATCTAAAGAGCCCACCCAAAAGAATAGCCATGCCAGACAGTCCAGAATCAACAAGTTTTGAATTATCAAAAGAGTGTTGTATGGATGCAGTAGATATTGTAGAAGAAGTATTAGATATGCTAGAAAAAAAATATATGATAAGTAAGATTAATATAAGCAAAAGAATACCGCACGATGTTCCTGGAGATTGGTTTAAGGGCCCCTTTTAATTAGAATATGTTTAAAAAACAAAAATTTAAAGTACTTGCTAATAAATGCCAAATATGCAATGGCGAAATAGTATCTGTTATTAATTTACCACATCTACCATTAACAGGTATATATACAGAGTGTAAAAATAAGATACGAACAGAAGATTTTGATCAAGAGCTGATGCTTTGTACTAGCTGCGGGCATGGTCAGTTAAAGTATTCAATTGATCCAAAGTACCTTTATGGAAATACATATAAGTTTCGAACTTCTGAGAGTGGTACTGCATCTAAAGGGTCTAAATTTTTTGATAATTATTTAGAAAAATTATTCCCCAGTCAACACTTCGAAAGAATTTTGGAGTTTGGTTGTAATGACGTTTATTTGCTCGAAATGTTAAGTTGTAAAGGAAGTCAACTATTAGGTATTGATCCTATATGGAAGGGTCGTGAAGATGAGTACAATCATGATAAAATTCATATAGTAGGTGAGTTGTTACAGGATGTAGATGTAGAGAATATAATGAGTGGCAAGCCGGATCTTATAATATCTCAACATACTATGGAGCATATAGAAGACCCAAAATCTTTACTTAAGGACCTTTTAACTATAGCCAACGAAAATACTGTGTTTTTATTTGAATTTCCATGTTTTGACCCTCTTTTGGAAAAGTATCGTTTTGACCAAGTGTTCCATCAGCATATACAATACTATAGCGTGCAATCATTCCTCACACTTTTAGATCAAGTAGGGTGCGAGTTGATTGATTACACTTTTAACTATAATTATTGGGGCGCGTTATTAATTTCTTTTCGTAAAAGTAAAAAAAGAATTAATCACAATGTGAGTAACATTTCAAATGCCTTGTATCCAAAAAAAGAGATACATGAGATACAGGAGCGTTATAAAATATTTAAGAACCAGATGGAGATTACACGCACTTTATTAGATAATTCAAACTCTAAAAACTTGTATGGATATGGCGCAGCGTTGATGTTGCCAATTCTTGGATACCACCTTAAAACGGACTTTTCAGAATTTCAAAACATCTTGGATGATGATCCAAGTAAAAATGGATTATGTTATCCAAATTTGAATGTACAGATTTGTCAGCCTAGTGACGAGGATTTTTCGTCGTTAAGTATATGTTTGACAGCAATAGATAATCGTCGACCCATTCTAAAAAATTTAGTTACAAAAAATCCGAAACATATTATCAATCCATTACATATTATTTAGGAGGGGCACACATGGATTTAGGGATAAAAGGAAAAAAAGTTTTAGTGACGGGCGGTGGACGTGGATTAGGCAGATCAATCGCATCCTGTTTAGTGAAAGAAGGGGCGCAAGTTGCCATTGTCGCTCGTACAAGTGA
>LWDU01040047.1_pt1 | contig 10393 bp, 11 predicted proteins | sample 727161 | NCBI WGS metagenome assembly LWDU01 (sample SAMN04566230, study PRJNA314399) | hydrothermal vent metagenome | isolation source: deep sea hydrothermal plume seawater | place: Mexico: Gulf of California, Guaymas Basin | collected 2004-07-11 | reverse complement strand
GTGCTCACTCAATGCAACCGCGTTGCGTTTGAGTTTGTTGCTGTAACTGCGACGGATTTGTTGCTGAGTCATGGTGTCTCCTCTTCATAAGTGAAAAAACACCTTAACTCATTGTCTCAAAAATGTGGGTAGCGCCAGCCTCTCTTCATCAGACGGTGAGTTGCACTTACGAGTTGAATCCGCGATCGAACACAGCAAACCCTTTCCTTTGCTAGCTGCGCTTGTGTTGCTATTCTATCTGCTGATCATTCGGCTCCGAAATTCTATTCTAAAAACTATCCTCCATTGAATACTCACATGGCGGACGAGACCCCCACTATCAAGTTCGCCGAGTGGCGTCCTATCGGGGTTTGTGACAACGGGCCTCCGAACCAGCGCAAGGCGCAGCTTTTCAGCAAGCCGGATTTTGCCATCGTCACTGCACCGGGCGTCACCCGCGAGAACTGGCGACAGCATCCTGAGGTGCTGAAACTGATCCGGCGCTACGCGCAGGATGTCGCTAAACTCTCTGGAGAAGCGCAAGCGATGAAACGTCCGGAGATCGACACAATCCACCTTGTCGGCACGATTCTCGGCCACACCCGCACTCCCACAGCAAATGCGGAATCGGCGGAGGGCCGGGTGCAGTTGTTCGAGGTGAAGTTCAAGGATGCCCGAGCGAACAAGAACCCCCGGAAACGGCGCTGGTGGCTCTGGCTGGTAGGTGCGATTTCCACGGTGTTGCTGTTGGGGTGGACGATTTCACAACTCAGCCTGCCGTTGAAGTTGGGATCAACCACCGTCAAGCCGACGGTGGGAATGCGCCAAATCTGCATTCCGGGGCAAGGTGATTCCTTTGCGGAACTTCAGGCACTGCGGCGTCCAGTCTTGCAGTTCCTGAAAACCCTGCCGAATTGGAGTTCGCTGTCGCAAATCCGCAGGGTCTGCGGCTCCGGATTCAGGAGTTTGCAGGATCAACAACAACGCACGGTACGCTGCGTGGTGGCGGTCAACCGGGAAGTGCCAGAACTGAACCGATCCGGAAAAGCGGGATTCGCCAAGCTCCGGAGTTGTGCGGACAACCTCTGTCAATCTGGGTTTGCCGGGCTTGGGCCTTACTGCCCGCAGCTTGGGCGGTGACGAACAACTAAGCCGATTTCCGTAAACCAGTGGCAGCTTCCGGGATTTCCTTCATTTCAACTCCAAGGCGTGCGAGGAAATCCGGGAGCGATTCCCGCACTTGCCGCACGTCGTTGTGGTCCTTGAAGACGATGCCGAGTGTTTCCGAGACAATTTCCGGGTCAAGGTGGTTCTGGTGCAGCACCACCAGCGAACGTCCCCAGTCAAGGGTTTCGGACACTCCCGGAACCTTTTCCAGTTTCTGCTGGCGGATCAGTTCCATGAAACGGCAGATTTGCTCGGCGAGGGTGGTGTCGATATTTGGAACCTTGTTGCGGACGATAGCGAGTTCCTTCTCGTAGTCCGGATAGTCGATCCAGAGATAGAAACAGCGGCGGCGCACCGCATCGGAAAGCTCGCGGGTGCGGTTGCCCGTGAGAATGACATAGGGCGGATTGTCGGTCTTGATGCTGCCAATCTCCGGAATCGTGATCTGCCACTCGGAGAGGATTTCGAGCAGGAAGGCCTCGAACTCCTCGTCGGCGCGGTCCAGTTCGTCAATCAACAAAACCGGTGCTTGCGGATGCGTGAGCGCTTGCAGCAAGGGGCGCTTGAGCAGAAACGCTTCACTGAAAATGTGCGACTCGCGTTCCTCTAGAGAACGAGTGCTGTGTTCATCCATCTTGAGATGCAGCAACTGGCGCTGGTAGTTCCATTCGTAAAGCGCCATGTTCGCGTCCAAGCCCTCGTAGCACTGGAGCCGGATCAAATCCGTTTCAAGGGCCTGTGCCATCACCTTGGCGATTTCCGTTTTCCCAACCCCTGCCGGACCTTCGATCAAGAGCGGCTTGCGTAGCGTTATCGCCAGATAAACCGATATGACGATGCTGCGGTCGGCGATATAGCCCTGCTGCTCCAAGAGGCGTTGGATGCGCTCAAGTTCGGTGTTTTGCATAACAAATTGGCTTGGACTTTCAGGTTGTCGTTTCGGAGTTTTTCAGGCATCCCTCGAGCGCATTCCACGCGAGCAGGGCGCATTTGACACGGCTTTTGTGCTTACGGATTTCTAGTAACGGACGCAGGCTTGCGATGGCATCGGACGACAATTCTCCAGAAGACATCGCTTCCCGGAACAGAGTGCCATACGTTGTGGCCTGAGACAACGAAACCCCTTGGATCAGTTCTCCCATCATCGAAGCAGAAGCCACGCAGACCGAGCAGCCCCGCACTTGGGCACGGGCTTCCCGGATACAGTCGCCAGTAAGGGCGAGAGTCAGTTCTAACTCGTCCCCACAAAGAGGGTTGTACGCAGAGGCAGTGCGGTCGGCAGGCTCGATTTTTCCCGCAAAACGCGGGTGGCGCATGTGGTCGAGCAAGAGGTCTCGGTAAAGCGATTCGCTCACAGGAACAGCCTCCGGACCTCGGCGAGTGCGTCAACAGCGCGGTGGATTTCACTCACAGTGTTGTAAACGCCAAAGCTCATGCGCACCGTCGCGCCCACGCCCAACCGCTCGTGCAGCACTTGGGCGCAGTGGTGTCCGGCGCGAACGGCGATTCCAGATTCGTCCAACACCTGCGCCACATCGTGAGGATGCACCCCAGCAAGTGCAAACGACACCAGCCCCGTGCGCTCGGTGGGATGGTGTGGCCCGAAAACCGTCACCTCCGGTTCCTCCAACAAGCGTCCCAAGGCGAGGTCCGTGAGGGTTCGCTCATGTTCCCGGATTTCCGCAACCCCCCAGCGTTCGACATAATCCAGTGCGGCGTGCAGCCCCACCGCCTCGGCGATGGGCGGGGTTCCGGCCTCGAACTTCGCAGGCACCTCGCCCCACGTCGAGTACTCGCGTTCCACCTTGGCGATCATCCCGCCGCCACCCTGCCACGGTTCCATTGCGTCAAGGTGTTTGGACTTTGCGTACAACACCCCAATTCCGGTGGGGCCGTAAATCTTGTGTCCGGAAAAGGCGAGGAAATCGCAATCGAGTTCCTGCACATCCACCGGAATCCGTCCCGCCGCTTGCGCCGCGTCCACCAACACCGGAACTCCGTGGTCGTGTGCCGTGGCGATGATCTCCCGAAGCGGATTGATGGTGCCAAGGACGTTGGAAACGAGCGTGATCGCCAACAATTTGGGCGACTGCGCCAGTTGGCTTGCAAGCTGGTCGAGGTCGAGGTGTCCGGCCGGAGTGACGGCAACGTAATCCAGCTTTGCTCCGGTTGCCTGTGCGGCGAGTTGCCACGGCACGAGGTTGGAGTGATGCTCCATCTCGGTGAGCAGCAGGCGGTCTCCGGATTGCAAGCGGGGCCGCGCCCACGATTGTGCCACGAGGTTGATGGCTTCCGTCGTGCCTCGTGTGAAGATGATTTGCCGTGGGTCCGGAGCGTTGAGGAACTGAGTCACGCGTACTCGTGCTTGCTCGTAAAGCTCCGATGCTTGCTCGGAAAGCGCGTAAACACCGCGATGGATGTTGGCGTTGGAGGTTTCGTAAAAGCGAGTGAGCGTGTCGAGGACTGTCCGAGGTTTCTGGGTGGTCGCTGCGTTGTCGAGGTAAGCGAGTGGATGGCCATTACTGGTGCGAGCGAGGATCGGGAAGTCCTGCCGAAGTGATTTCGGAAGCGGGGTCATCGGAAAAGCAGCAGGCATCAGCAGGTGGGCGCCTGCACCTGTTTGTTAGTCATCAACACCCCGCCGCTACCACCACGACGGCGCTGCACGATTTCGCTGATGACGCTCAGGGCGATTTCTTCCGGAGTCGTGCCGCCCAAGTCCAACCCGCACGGGGCGTGAACGCGCTGGAGTTCGCCCGCCTTCACTCCTTCGTCCAGCAGGTACTCGAACACGAGCCGCGAGCGCTTGGTGCTGGCGACGAGGCCGATGTACGCGCTGTTGCCCTCCAACGCCTTTTTGATCGAATGCTGGTCGCCCTTGTGCTGCGTGACGACCACAACGTAGGAATTCGGACTCACCTCAAGCTGGCTGTAGTCCGGATCGGAAGTCACCAGCCGTTCGGCGTGGGGGAAGCTCTCGCGGGTTGCGCCTGCGTCGTTGACCGTGACCGAGAAATGCAGCATGTGTCCCAACTCCGCCAGCACCTCGGCGATGCGCCCGTGTCCGACGATCAGCAGCTCCGGACGCGGCAGGAACGGCTCGACATAGACCTCCATCGTCCCGCCGCAAGGCATCCCCACGCCCAGCACCTCGTCGTCGAGGTCGAGCGGCACGATGCAGGTCTGCCGATCCTTGAGGCATTCCAGCGCCGCTTCCCGCACCGCGCTTTCCGCGCAACCGCCGCCGACCCAACCGAACACCGTCTCGCCCTGCGCGTTGATGATGGACTTCGCCCCCGGTTTGGCGGAAACCGATCCCGTGATCTTGATCACCGTCGCCACCGCAAACGACACTTCGAGGCGGTTCAACTCATTCAGCTTCTCAAAGAATTCAGCGGACATGCTTTTGGTCTGTTTTGGGGGCGTCGGTCTTTGGGCAGACACGCAGGTCTGACCCTACACACCCTGAGATCGGATTTGCCTGCCGTACTGCTCCGGCGTGTCAATGTCCCGCAGCACATGATCGGTGGCCATCTCCAGTTCCCGGACGTGTTCGGGGTGCTGCTTGATGAGTCCCCGGCAGCCTTCCAGCTTCTCGTGCGCAAGCAACAACTGCCGATACTCCGACGAGAACAGCACCGGATTCCCCGGACATTCCTGGTGCACCGGGCGTACAATGGCGTGGTCGTCCTCTACTCGTGCTTTCCGGAAGGCGTTTAACAAGTAATTGTAGTCGCTTGGCTCCACAAAGGGCAAATCGGAAAGGCAGATCATGAACCCTTCCGACTGTGGGGAGGCCATCCGGACGCCCGCACGGATCGAGGTCGTCATGCCCTGTGCGAAATCCGGATTTTCCACGATCCGGAACGGACGATCCGGCAATGTCGCCCGCACTTGTTCGGCCTCGTGTCCAAGCACCACCACCACCTCGCCTGCATCCGAATCGCAGAGGGCGGTCACGACTTGTCCGAGCAGGGTGTTGTTGCGGAAGGGCAGGAGCAGCTTGTTCTGCTCTCCCATGCGCCGGGATGCTCCGGCGGCGAGCAGGATCGCTGAGATCACGGAATGCTGGTGAGGTAACGCTCCGGTTCTGTTTCAAAACGTGTTCGACACCGAGCACAACAAAAATAAAAGACCGTCTCTCCATGTTTGGCCACATGCTTTGACGAGCCAACCACCACCGACATTCCGCAGACAGGATCAACCGTTTCTGTTAAGATCTTTGTCTCTGTTGGGGTATCGCCCGCTAAAATCCCAGATGTTGAGTTGCGGTGAAACTGTATGATTTCTGCGAGAATACTGACTGCAATCTCTCCGGGAGTTTTGGCTTGGAGGTCAAGCCCGGCGGGTGTACGCAGAGCATTCAAGCGGTTACTAGAAATGCCCTCACGCCTTAAATAATCCTTGAGTGCCTTTGCTTTTTTCTGACTACCCACAAACGCGACATAGCTCACCTTCGTCTGCAAAGCTGCTTTCAGGGCAAGTTCATCATCTGCGCCTTGGGTGCTGACCAGCACAAAGCATGGATCCGCAAGTGGAAGTTGGCTAAGGTCGTTTTCTGGAAACTTAAACTGGGCTCCTGCGAGTTCCACTCCTTCTGAAATCGCCACGCTGTAGCCGATTTCTTGCGCAAGTCGGGCAACGCTCTGGCCCACTGGTGAGTGACCTAAGATCACCACCAATGGATTCGGCAACACAGGCTCAATGTAGATGTCCAAGGTGCCTCCACTGTGGCAGGTCATGGGATACTGCGCGAAATCACGAATGGGTTGCACCGCTCCGGATGGGGAGATTGCAACCAAGCGGGGTTCACCTTCTTGAAGTGCCTGAAGTGCTTCCTTGACCACCACCGGGTGGGTGCATCCGCCGCCAATCCAGCCGTGTATCGCATCGTCCTGACAGATGATCATCTTGTCTCCAGGCTTACTCGAAATTGGCTTTCCATGCCGAATTACGATCGCATGAGCATAAGCCTCGCGGCGCTCTCGTAGCATCAGAGACTGCTTCAGAAACTCGTCAATCATCGGGATGGATTCGGTCGGCAAAGTTGTGCGGAGACGGCATAAATCCGTCTCCGATGACAGAATTCTGCGAGTTAGGTCGCGAGACCCTTCTCCTGAAGAATCTGCCAAACTTTGAAGGGCGTGATGGGAATGTCAACATGCTTCACGCCGAGGTGTGAAAGTGCATCCACAACCGCATTCGCAATCGCAGGAGGAGCCCCAACTGTGGGAGATTCTGCAACACCTTTTGCTCCTAACGGATGGTGCGGAGAGGGTGTGATCGTGTGGCCTGTTTCCAAATGTGGAATCTCCACGGCAGTAGGAACGAGGTAATCCATGAAGGTACCGTTGAGAATATTTCCGTCGTCGTCGTAGATCATCTCTTCATACAACGCCGGAGCAATACCCTGCGCAAGCCCACCGTGGATTTGGCCCTCAACAATCATCGGATTGATGATGTTCCCGCAGTCGTCAATCGCCATAAAACGCCGCACCTTCACTTCACCCGTTCCCTTGTCAATGTCCACCACACAGATGTAGGAACCAAAAGGAAACGTCAGATTGGGCGGATCATAATAGTGCGTCGCTTCCAAGCCTGCCTCCATACCCTGCGGATGATTGGTGTAGGCCGCAAAGGCGATGTCCTGGATGGTTTTGGACTTTTCCGGACTTCCCTTCACCCAGAACTTTCCGGGTTCCCACTCCAAATCTTCCTCGTCCACTTCCAGTAAATGCGCTGCAATTTTGCGGGCTTTGTCGAGGATTTTGTAAGACGCCTTCGCAGCAGCAGCTCCCGCAGTTGGAGTACTGCGACTAGCGTAAGTGCCAAGACCGTAGGGTGCGGTGTCCGTGTCACCCTCCTCAACCTGAATGTGCAGTGCCGGAATGCCGAGTTGCTCTGCAATGATCTGGGCGTAGGTGGTCTCGTGTCCTTGTCCCTGTGACTTAGTGCCGAAGCGGGCGATGGCCTTACCTGTTGGGTGGATACGGATTTCACAACTATCGAACATCTTGATGCCAAGGATGTCAAAATCCTTTGACGGTCCTGCACCAACGATTTCGGTGAAGCTGCAAACGCCAATGCCCATCAACTCTCCACGCGCTCGTTTTTCAACCTGCTCTTTACGCAGGTCGTCGTAGCCGATCCGCTCCAGCGCAAGTTCGAGTGCTGCGGGGTAGTTTCCGGAATCGTACTCCCAACCCAACGGTGAATTGTACGGGAACTGCTCCGGTTGGATGAAGTTCTTCATCCGGAGTTCTACCGGGTCCATCTTCAGTTCCTGCGCTAACACATCCGTGATGCGTTCCACGGCATGAACCGCCTCGGTCACCCGAAAGGAACAGCGGTAAGCCACTCCACCCGGAGGCTTGTTGGTGTAGACCGCATCCATTTCGGTGAAGGCATCCTGAAAATTGTAGGAACCTGTGCAGATCGAAAACAACCCTGCCGGATACTTTGACGGGTTTGCTGCCGCGTCCGTGTAGCCATAATCGGCCAACGTCTTGATCCGCAGTCCTTGCATCTTGCCTTCCTTCGTTGCGGCCATCTCCACGTCCATGTGGTAGTCGCGGGCGAAGGAATCGGCCTGCAAATTCTCCGATCGATCCTCAATCCACTTCACCGGCTTGCCGATCAGCACCGAGGCGGCAATCGCGATCACATATCCCGGATAGACTGGCACCTTGCCGCCGAAACCTCCGCCGATGTCCGGAGAGATGATGCGGATTTTCTCTTCGGACAAACCGACGTGTCCGGCCACAAGCGCAAGCACCGTGCGGACCGCGTGTGGTGCCTGAGTCGTCATCCACACGGTCAGCTTGCCCTCGGCTTTATCGAAACTAGCAACGCAACCACAGGTTTCGATGGAGCAAACATGAATCCTCGGCAAGTACATCTTCTGCGAAACCACCACATCCGCATTCTCGAAAATCTCTGCAGTTGATTTGCGGTTGCCAGCTTCCCAATGCCAAATGTGGTTATCGGTCTTGCCCTCTTTGTCCGGACGCAGCAAAGGGGCGTCCTCATCGAGGGCCTTGTGTGGATCAATCACGGGTTTCATCTGCTCGTACTCGACCGTAACCGCCTCCACACCATCAGCCGCCGTATAGCGATCCGTGGCGATCACCGCCGCGACCTCCTGTGACTGATACATCACCGTGTCGGTCGGCAGCACCATCTGCGTGTCGGACATCAGCGTCGGCATCCAGTGCAGATTATACTGCTCCAAATCTTTGCCAGTGATCACCGCCAGCACTCCCGGCAGTTCCAGTGCCGCTTCGGAGTTGATACTCTTGATTTTTGCGTAGGCGTAGGGGCTGCGCACGATGGCCATGTAGAGCATCCCCGGCAGGTTCACATCATCCGTGTACTTGCCTTGCCCCCGGATGAAACGGGCATCTTCCTTGCGCTTGAGGCTGTGCCCCATGCCTCCGATTTCTTTCGATGTTTTGCACTGGATCATGCGGCCTCCTTTTGCTGTTCGTTGAGCTTGTTTGCCGCGTACTGGATCGCCTTGATGATGTTGACATATCCGGTGCAGCGGCACAGGTTTCCGGAAATGCCCCAGCGAATTTCCTCCTCCGTGGGATTTGGATTCTTCTCTAGCAACTCTTTGGCTCGCATGATCATACCCGGTGTGCAGAACCCGCACTGGAGTCCATGCTCCTCGTGAAAACCCTCCTGCAACGGGTGCAGCGCATCCTGCTCTATGCCCTCGATAGTTTCTACCGCTTTGCCGTTTGCCTGAGCTGCGAACACGGTACAGGATTTGACAGAACGGCTATCGAGCAAAACGGTGCAAGCTCCGCAATTGGAAGTGTCACAACCGATGTGGGTTCCTGTTTTTTGAAGATCGTCCCTGAGTAAATGGACTAGCAGCAATCGTGAATCCACCTCTTGAGTGACTGAATCTCCATTGAGTGTGAATGAAATGGTGTGTTTCGACATGGTTAACTCCTTCCCTGAGCATGGTCCACCGCACGGCGGAGGGCGCGTTTTATCAGTTCCCGGATCAAGGACCGCTTGTAGTCCGCCGATCCTCGCAAATCATCTCCGGGGTCAGCATCCTCAGAGGCAAGCTGTCCGGCTTGTGCGTAGATTGCTTCATCCGGACGCTGGCCCCGCAAGGAATCTTCTGAACGCACGGCTCGAATGGGAACCGGCCCCACGTTCGTTAGGCCAAGACCGACTTGCTGGAAGGTGCCGTCCGCGCCCAAGCTCACTTGAGCCGCAACCGCCGCAACCGCGTAATCCCCTACCTTGCGCTCGATCTTGAGGTACGTACCACCACTGTTGGAAGGTGGAATCGGAATCTGGATCTCGGTGAGAATCTCCCCGTGTTCCAGCACGGTCGTGAAGAAATCCGGAAAGAAGTCATCAATCGGCACGGTGCGTTTTCCGCCCTGCCCAGTGATCTCGACCTGTGCCCGCAACGCGAGCATCGTCGCCGGATGGTCGTTTGCCGGATCACCGTGCGCGAGGTTGCCGCCCAGGGTCGCCAGATTCCGGACCTGTGGGTCCGCGATCATCTTGGCGGTATCCAGCAGGATCGGGTAGTTGGATTGAATCAACTCGGAATCCTCAAGCTCAACCTCTCGGGTCATTGCTCCAATCCGCAGAAATCCGCCGGATTCACGAATGTAACTCAAGCCTGCGATGCCACTGATGTCAATGAGGTGGCTCGGTTCAGCAAATCTTAGACGCATTGCCGGGATCAGGCTGTGGCCCCCGGCCAGCACTTTGGCCTCAGAGCCGTGCTGATGCAGCAGGGCAATCGCCTCGCTCAGTGATTGCGGGGTCGCGTAGTCAAAAGATGGTGGAATCATGCTCCTCCTCGTCTGTTGGAAGGGAGATCACTCCACAAGCACACGGAGTGCGGCAAGGTTGGTGAAGGTGAGTTCCAAGGCCTCCCCCTAGTGAACCTTGGAACTCAACACCCACCAAGTCTAGCTGCCTTGATGGGAAAAACCAAAACAATTTGGTGGTGGCGCGGATTCAACTCGTAAGTGCAACTCACCGTCTGGTGAAGAGAGGCAAGCCGCGTTAAACTCAGTGCCTTTCAAACCAGCAAGCAAGAGAGGCAGCGATGAGAGACGACACGCAACTCACCCAGGAAGAACGATACCAGATCGAGTCGCTTTTGAAAATGGGGCACCACCAAAGCGAGATTGCCGTCGTGCTGAAGCGTCACAAGTCCACGATCAGCCGTGAGGTCCGGCGCAACCGGGGTCTTCGCGGCTATCGC
>LWDU01042208.1_pt1 | contig 10398 bp, 13 predicted proteins | sample 727161 | NCBI WGS metagenome assembly LWDU01 (sample SAMN04566230, study PRJNA314399) | hydrothermal vent metagenome | isolation source: deep sea hydrothermal plume seawater | place: Mexico: Gulf of California, Guaymas Basin | collected 2004-07-11 | reverse complement strand
TATCTTATTGAACTACGAAAGGTTTTTACTATGTCACCGAATAAATTATATAACGTCTTAGCGGACAAAGTGTCCCTTAAACCCTAGTTAGAACTACAGGATTACTAAATGAAGTTACAAATATCGCTCATAGTCTTTATGTTTTTGTTCAATCCAGTATTTGCAGATACTGTATATCTTGATATGAAAACTGGATTTTCGTTCCCTACATTAATAGGCACATTCACTTATAGCGAGAATCGTGAATATGGCGATTCTCGACTTGGGTATGGGTTGAACTATTGGAACAAAGATGGAGTTCTTATAACGGTAATTGTCTACAATCTTGGGGTTAGCAACATTCAAAATGGAATTGACGGATCACATGTATTATCCCAATATAGCCAAGCTCAAGATGATGTCATTCGAGCTGTTAAAGAGGGCCATTATAAATCTGCGACAGAAATTCTAGACTTAAATAGCTTTTCCTCTGAATTTCTAAGAGTCAGTTACAACATCATAAGAAAAGATGGCTCTAGGGCAAGAAGTCACCTTTTCCTCCGCGGTCAAGAAGGATATTTTATTAAAGTTCGTGCAACAGCGCAAAGCGCAGAAACCATTGATGAAGAAGTAATTGAATTTCTTGATCAATTGCTAATTATAATAAGTTCTAACAAGGCAAATCCAGCCGACGCCAAAAAGCGGCGCGGCTGATTTGCGACGTTAGGTGGCTAGAACATGACCAGATCTCTGCCGCACTCAGCCGTAATCACTATCGGAGTTGTCGGTCTGAACTTTTTCGGTGGCTTCGCGATTGCTGATACGCTACCCGAAGAAATGATGAGCAAGGAGGCTTTTCTAGAAATCACTGAAACCGTTATGCACGATGCGTGCGATAGTCCAGATTCTCCCTTTCACTGCATGTCTAAGGATCTCCATCTCTGCCGTGTCGCGTTGGATACAGCTACGGAGAATTGCATGGAGGTATTGCGAGGATTCCTCCCGAACGAAATTGATCTCAACACCAGAGAGGCGTCGAAATCGGGATTCGGGAATTGCATTGACAGTCAATTCCACCAGGAAATGGGCGCAGAAAACATCGATATATCAAGATGCAACAACGGAGAGAATTAAGGATGCAAACGGTCTACTTACCGCCACCTAACAAATCGTTCCAGCCGACCCGTTACAGCGTGCCTTTCCGGCGTGCCTGTATTTTCACCCCTCCAAAGCGCGCGCGTTAGGTGTAATAAATGATTACAAAAACAATTGACCCTTATGAAAATGTAGTTGATTTTATCGGAGCGGCAATTGAAGCATCTGAAATTAATCAAATGCTACTGGAGCTGGAGAAGCTGCCGGATAAGATTCGCCGAACGACGTTAACAAAATTCGTATCTGATATGCATCGTGATAAAGAATCTATTGAATTTATACAAATAATGGAAATGATGATGGATAGAGAAGTTTTACAAGCAATGAATAATGTTATTGCTGACATTCAAAAAACTAAACCTCGTTCAATAAATTCAAAAACCTTATGGATTAATAGCAGCATTATGATGCTATATAATAAAACACCTAACAATACGCTTAAAAATGACGCCAAAAAGCGGCGCATTTTAGCTCGACTTTAGGCTATCTCATTTAAAAATGGAGGTATGAATATGACGCAACGACGAATCAATCGCCGAACATTCATCCAGTCCTCGGTCGGAGCGGCGGCGGCTGTCGCATTGGCGGGCAACATGACCAAAACCCTTGCGCAGGAGAAACGAATCATGTCCGATAAAAAGACGGTGATGGTCCATCACGAGTGGGGAGCGCTCAAAGAAGTCGTGGTCGGTGTTCCTAGCATCCGTTTACCAAGCAAGCTCGCAGAAGCTCCTAAGAAGTTTCTTCCCGATTCAACGGTGGAGTTTATCGAAAAAAACGCAGGGAAGAAGCTCGAGGAATGTGCCCCCGAGCTAAACGAACAGTTTGTTAAACAGGTAAACGGAATCATCAAGATACTCCGGAATCGGGGAATTGTTGTTCATCAGGTCAAGAAGCACAACCCATCCGAGGAAGCTTTCCTGGGGGAAATGAATGATACTGTTTTGCAAACATACCCGCGGGATCCGATGTTGGTCATCGGAAATAACTTCATCGAAACTGCTATGTTTGAGCCCAATCGCAGGAAGGAACGCTTCGCGATTCGCCGTACCATCGGTGATCGACTGGCCGACAGCAACACCCACATCATCTCAATGCCTGAACCAGAACCATTTCCCGCCGACAAGAGTGGCAAATATGGTCCGGGGCCATTTCTTGAAGGTGGCGATGTCATGCTTGTGGGCTACGACATTTACGTGGGGAATACGGGCAATGCGTCGAACACTGCGGGAATTCGTTGGCTGCAGAATTTTCTGGGCAGCAAATACCGCGTCCACGAGGTTCCTCTCAGCAGCCACTTCCTGCACCTCGATTGCGTGCTCGCTTTGCCGCGTCCCGGCCTGGCCGTGATTTGTAAAGAGGCTTTTGTTAAGGGCGTTCCTGAATTCCTCAAGGATTGGAAGCTGATAGAGGTTTCAGCCGAAGATGCCGAGAAGAAGCTTGGCTGCAATGGTCTTGTGTTGGATGAAAAAACTATGATTGTCGGTGACGACATGCCGGAATTGGCAGAGGCTCTTAGTGCCGAGGGTACCGAAGTCCTGACCGCACGGATCGATGGTATTTACTGGCAGGGCGGCGCCTTCCGATGCTGGCACCATCCTCTCGCTAGAGAAAGTAAGCTCGAAAACAGCTAAAAATAACGAAACTTTCAGTGAGCGCCTCTTATCGCCTAACAATCGCATGCACTCGGACAGCAAAAAGCGCCGCTCGTTCCTCACTCTGTTTTTTGCTGCCGGTGATGCCAGGCGTTATACGTGAAATTATTATGAAGCACGTTTACACATTAAAATATTTTACAATTTTTACAGGATTTATCCCAAGCATTTGCTTCGCAAACAACATTAATGCCGGCTGGGCTGGTTTTATAGAAATATATTTTCTTTTAATTGTTATGTGTCCTTTGTTAGGAATAGAAAGTTGTGTGGCTATTGTATTTACTGTACTAAAAAAATTCAAAAACAAAAGAAATGTAAGAATATTTAATATTGTCACTTTTATTTTAGTTTGTGTTAGTGGGATAGTACTTTACATGGCATCAGCTGAAATACTTTTTAATGATGTGATTTTGATGTTTTTGGGGATTGTAGGAAGTAGTTTTCTAGCTGTATTACTCCCAAACCTGCAATATAAGATGTTGAATGAACATGTATAACAAACGGCTCAAATTCGACGCGCGAAAAGCGCGCGCGTCTTAGCCGAGCCGTTACACGTCAAAATAACCTATTGCTTGTATCCGGCATTGCCGTATAATTAATATCTATGGTATTCATAGAAGCCAGCACATTCACGAAGCTACTTTCCAGTTATCTCACTGATGATGAATATCAAGGGCTTCAAGCCTATTTGATGCAAAAACCGGATGCTGGTGACCTTGTGAGAGGCTCCGGCGGTGTCCGCAAAGTAAGATGGGCACAAGACGGCAAGGGTAAAAGTGGTGGAGTACGAGTCATTTACTACTGGAAGAAACCGAATCAAGAGATATGGATGCTAACTATTTATAGTAAATCGGAGCGCTCGACTATTCCAGGTCACATTCTAAAGAAAATCGCGGAGGCAATTGATCATGAGTAAACGAGATATTGGTGCAGAAGTACTCGCTGGAATTAACGAAATTAAGGCTTTCAAAAAAGGCAGTGGTAAGCTCAAAGTTACAGAGCTGGCTGAGCCTTCGGAGCCAAGTGTAATTCGCACTAAACTTAAACTTTCACAATCAGCTTTTGCTGGCTTGCTGGGTGTGAGTATGAGAACTCTCCAAGATTGGGAGCAAGGGCGAAGAGCACCTCAAGGGCCAGCAATTGCTTTACTGCGTATAGCTGAACAACATCCAGAAGTTTTTGCAAAGTTGCATTAATAAAACGTGTAACAAAGCAATGTTACTGAAAGTCAAATGCTGGGCCAAAACCCGCCCATCATTTGCCTTCAGCAAATTGCGGCGTTAGCTTTCTTGGGAAACAAAATCATGAATCAACATCAACAGGAAAAAAACAAGAATATTGACACAAAGAAACTTGCCGTTTCAGCAACTATTCACTGTTTAACAGGTTGTATAATAGGCGAGACAATCGGTTTAGTATTGGGTGTTTCTTTAGGGTGGCATCCATTACAAACGTCTATTGTGGCAACAGTTTTAGCTTTTATCACGGGATTTGCACTAACGCTTTTACCTACTTTTAAACAAGGTCTGAGTTTAAGTGAAACTTTTAGGGCAATATGGTTAGGTGAGACTATCTCTATAGGCATTATGGAGGTGGTGATGAATTTTGTGGATTACTCTATAGGAGGCATGAGTGCAAATTCAATCTTAGAGCCAATATTTTGGATTAGTTTAGGTGTTGCAGCATTAGCTGGATTTGCGGCTGGATATCCAGTTAACTACTTAATGTTGAAAAATAACTTGAAACAAAAATGCCACTAAAAGCTAACAAAAACCTCAACCCGACGCCTATAAGCATCACGGCGCTTCGCGGTAAGTTTCTTGCGGCGCCGGGTTAGAAAAACGTTAGCCGCCAAATGGCGATAAAATTTTCAGGAGGACCCTTTGCAGGATAAAAACTACACCATCAAAACAATGAACCGAAAGGAAATTGATATTGCCATTGAATGGGCAGCAAATGAAGGTTGGAATCCTGGGCTTTATGATGCTGACTGCTACTACTCCGCTGATCCGAATGGCTTTCTCATCGGGCTGCTTGGCGATGAACCCATTGCCACGATCTCTGTGATCAAATACGGTGAGTCTTTTGGCTTTCTGGGATTCTACATTGTCAAACCAGAATATCGTGGCAAAGGGTATGGTATTCAAATCTGGAAAGCCGGCCTTAAATATCTTGAGGGGCGGAATATTGGTCTTGATGGTGTTGTAGCACAGCAGGATAACTACAACAAATCAGGTTTCAAACTGGCTTATCGCAACATTCGGTACGAAGGAGTCGGCGGCGGCAATCCACATCAGAGTTCAGAAATTGTGCAGCTGTCCACGTTGCCTTTTGAAACCATTGATTCATACGATCGGCCATTTTTCCCTTCAAACCGATCTCAATTTATCAAATCCTGGACCAATCAACCTGACAGTCATGCTCTAGGAATCATGCAAAACGGCAAACTTGCTGGTTATGGTGTCATTCGCCAGTGCCGCTCTGGTTACAAAATCGGTCCTCTTTTTGCAGAAAGCCCGGAATTGGCTGAATCGCTTTTTTTGGCATTGAAATCCAAGGTCAAACTATCAGAACCAGTTTATCTTGATACACCAGAAGTCAATCAAGCTGCTGTAGCATTGGCAGATCGCTATAATATGATAGTTTCGTTTGAAACCGCCAGAATGTATACGGGGGAAATGCCTGATCTGCCTTTAAATCGCCTTTTTGGTGTGACTTCTTTTGAAATCGGATGAGCGAGGTTTGGCGGCTAACAAAACGCTGCAACGGAAATTTTACCGCTACGCGGTAAAACTCCGCTGAGCTTCACGTTATATTTCAGAGAGCATCATAATGACAAATAATACAAAAGGGAGCTGTTTGTGTGAAGAGGTCGCCTATGAAATCACCGGCAACTTGAGTATTTTTCAATACTGCCATTGCTCTAGGTGCCGAAAATTTACCGGCAGTGCATACGCCTCAAATTTACTCGTTTCTCCCAACCAATTTAAATGGCTTCAAGGTGAGTCTTCGATTGGCACTTATTCTCCTAAAGAAACCAAGCACTTTACAACAGCCTTTTGTAAGGTTTGTGGTTCGTCATTACCTTGGCATGCTAAGAGTGGTAAATCGGTGGTTATCCCAGCAGGCACCCTTAATGGGCACCCAGGCATCGAACCATTTCAAAACATATTCTGTGCATCAAAGGCGTTATGGTATAAAGCGTCAAGTGAGCTGCCTGAGCATAATGAACTTCCGGTTAAGTAGTGCGAAATGTTAAAAATGAAAAGTAGTTGCGAGAAATGCAGAACTTCAACAAAAGAGAATAAGGTTACATTCATATGTTCATATGTTCATATGTTCATATGAGTGTACTTTTTGTGAGAGCTGTACAACTGAAATGAACTTCATTTGCCCAAATTGTTCTGGTGATTTAGTTCGTAGACCAACAAGAATTAAAAACCCTCTTGAAGTTGCTAAGTTTCAAATTAAAAGCAAATTTTTTGATGAGTCTTAGTGCTCACATATAACAAGGCGTTGAACGCGGCGTTATAAATAACCATGCAGATCTTTCCACGCAGGGTCTGGAGCGAAGCGTTTTCCATATTGTTTTTCGTGTTGTTCTAATTCCTGACGAATTTCGCTGATACCTCGATCTTCTAGATAATGTATAGGGCCGCCGCGAAATGGAGCAAAGCCAGTACCGAAAATCATTCCGGCATCGAGTAAAGCTGCTTCAGTAACTATGCCTTCGCGCAAACAAGCAACACATTCATTTAATAGACGTAAGATCATTCTGTCTTGTACTTCTTGTTCGCTTAAGAGTGATTCATTCTTTCCCTTTTCTGCGACAGGTTTACCTTTTTTATACGTATAAAAACCTCTGCCTGATTTTACACCCAGCCGTCCTTCTTCTAGCATGACTGCTAGTAAGCTTGGCATGTGCATACCTAATGAGTCCGATAATATTTTTGCTACTGATTGACATATATCCAGACCCACCGTGTCGGCTAAATGTATAGGCCCCATCGGCATACCAAAATCAAGCGCGACTTTATCTATAATCGTAGCTGGCACACCTTCATCTAATAGCTCAACGGCTTCTAATAAATACGGCAATAAAATTCTGTTGACTAAAAAGCCCGGTGAACTTTTTGCTGGTAAAGGTAAGCGATCAATTGCACGAGTAAAGCTCATGCCGTTTTGCAACTCTTTCTCGCCGCTAACATCCGACCTTATTACTTCAACCAACTGCATCTTTGCTACTGGATTAAAAAAATGTAAACCAATTAATCGTGAGGGTTGTTCTAGTTGCTCAGCAAGAATTTCTAATGGAATGCTGGAGGTATTCGTAGCCATTACTGCATTCTCTTTTAAACGTGGCTCGATGTTTTTATAGAGTGATATTTTTGCATCCAGGTTTTCTATAATTGCTTCTATAACAACATCAGCATGCTCAACGCCTAAACCTTTATGATCAGGTATTAATCGGTCGACTGCGGCTTGTCGTTCATATTTATTTTTTAATCGTCGTGTAAATAATTTGTTGGCTCGTTTAATTGCAGGGCCTATGTATTGTGGCTCACGATCTTGTAAGGTCACACGCATTCCTTTTAAAGCACACCATGCGGCAATATCACCGCCCATGACGCCTGCGCCAATAACATGCACATGCTTTGGTTCGAAATCACTCTTCTTACTCGCACCTAAACCTTTTAATTTTTCTTGCAAACCAAATACTCTGACCAATCGTTTAGCCGTTGGGTGCATAAACAATTTTGCAATAGAGTCTGCTTCGCCTTTCATCATAACAACATCATTGCCGCCTTTCTGTTCCCATAAATCAATCAAAGCAAACGGAGCAGGGTAGTGTTCTTTGCTTACCTTTGCCGCGGTTTGTTTGCGTATAATTTTTGCGATTAATGTTCGAACAAAAATAATATTTGATAACCTGCCTAGAAAACCTTTGTGTTTTAATGCGGCTTTTTTATTAATCATTTTTATTGCGGCTGTTTTTATATGTCGCCGAGGTACAACTTGATCAACTACGCCCATTCGTTGTGCTCGACGCGCATCGAGACTACGTCCTGTTAACATTAACGGCATCGCTTTTAACACCCCGATCAGTCTTATCAATCTCACACAACCACCGAAGCCCGGATGTATTCCTAGTAGCACTTCTGGTAAACCTATACGTGCTGACTCATCTTCACAGACAATTCTATAATCACACGCTAAAGACAACTCCAAACCACCACCGAGACAAAAGCCATGGATTAACGCGACTGTTGGAACAGCTAACGCTTCAATTCGATAGAACATGGATTGACCTGTTTCGATGAGTTCTTTTACTTGAACTTCGGTATCAATACGCGCAAAGGCATTAACATCAGCACCGGCAATAAATCCGGATTTTTTAGCGGAAAGAAAAACTAATCCAGCGGGAGGATCTTTAATAATGTCATCCAGTGCCGCATCCAGATCAATAAACATCTCTGCTGTTAATACATTGGCACTGCTATCGGCTTGATCGAAGCTTAACCAGGCGATGCCTTCAGCATCACGTTCAACATAAATATGTCGATACATTTGTCTTTGACTTTCCTTTTTCTGACTAGACATTGATATTCTCCAGTAACATCGCGCCACCTTGACCACCACCAATACACAAGGATGCAATACCTCGTTGAGTGTTCGTCCGTTGCAAGGTCTTTAATAAATGAAAAACAATCCGAGCACCACTGGCACCCACCGGATGACCTAAGCTAATACCACCGCCATCAATATTGAGACGTTCTGCTTCAATTTCGCCTATCTCATTTCGCCGACCTAATTCATTTTTACAGAATTCTTTATCTGCCATCGCCCGTTCACAAGCCAATACTTGTGTGGCAAAGGCTTCATTAATTTCCCAATAATCAATCTCGGCTATATCGAGTTTATTATTTTTCATCAATGCAGAAGACGCATAAGCAGGACCTAGTCCCATTTGTGACGGCGACAAACCCACCCATGTACAATCAACTATACGTCCTAAGGGTTGTAGTTGATGTTTTTCAACAGCAGCTTCACTAGCTAGTAATAACCATGAAGCACCATCGCTTACTTGGGCACTGTTACCAGCTGTTACTAAACCGTGTTGGCGATCAAATACTGCTCTAAGTTTGGCCAGTGCTTCAGGATTACTATCTGGACGCACGCCATCATCAGTATCATATATGTTACCTTTTTCATCATAGATGACTTCTATTTCATCCATGTTTCCGGATTCATGTGCTGCCGCTAAACGTTGATGACTACGTGCAGCATAGGCATCCATCTCTTCTCGGCTAATATCAAATCGATGCGCTAATATTTCAGCGGTTCTACCCATTGATAAACCAACAACTGAATCTGTTAAACCTAGTATCAATGCAATCACCGGTTTTAAATGCCCTGGTCTTAAACTAGAAAGTACAGCAAGTTTTTTAGGAATACTTCGCGCCATATTTAAGTCGCTTAAGAAATTAACCATTTGGCTATTCAACATAATGGGCGCATGACTCATGGCTTCAACACCACCGGCAAGTATTATTTCTGAATCACCATCAGCAATATTACGAAAGGCACTATCCACTGCTTGCATACCCGAACCACAGTTGCGTTGTACCGTCCAGGCAGGAACGTGATCACCACAACCTAAACGCAAGGAAACAATACGAGCGATATTTGCTTCTGTTGGCGCAGGCATAACACAACCAAGTATAACTTCATCAAGTTGCTCTGCTTCAAAAGGCTGACGCAACATTAAAGGCTGTGCTGATTTCAATGCTAGGTCGGCAGCGACAAATTTACCCGGCCTGCCACGCGCACGTAGAAATGGTGAGCGTGCACCATCAACTATATAGACGGGACGTTTTTTAGGTTTCCTTGTTGTCATCTTTCAACTCCATTTTTATAGGGGCATCTAAAAATAGTAATTTTTTCGTGAGAGCAAGAAAACACCGCGCGCACGACTGCATGGACGCAGGAGGTAGAGCAACGCCGAGAGCCGTTGCCGAGCTGACGCAGCTTACCATGAATATTTTATAAGGAACGGCATATAAATCGCGGATAAAGTGCATTTTTAGATGTGCCCGCCTGAGTATTCTTCTGGTGCAAAGTGGTCAACTTGTATTACTTTCATTCTGGCCTCTATAGCAACGCGTATTGATTCTGCTTCTTCTGAATTTACTACATCGGCAGCAAGTGCTGCATCTAGATCATCATTAGCAATAATGCCGTCACGTCTTGCCTGTTTAATTTTTTGTTCTGCTGCTTCACTGGTAACAGCAAGATTAAAAGCCTTGTTCAAATCATATAAAGCTTGACCGTCTTCTTCTGGAAAATAAATTCCATCTATTAATCTTTCTCGTACTGGAGTCGGATTTAATACTAGTTGTGTAATTTGATGATCGAGTTTATCCGATGCTTGTTTATAACTGCGACCAAATGGAAAGCAAACTCGTTTTAAAACAAATCCCGCCGTGCATGGCAGGTTATTAGCAAGTGCATAAAGCGCTTCCTGTGCATGGTAAGCGTTGTAGCTTATTACCCATTGCAAAAGAAGCTTTTCATCATCCGGACGACCATTGTTTTCAAAATGAGCAAT
>LWDU01036715.1_pt1 | contig 10398 bp, 8 predicted proteins | sample 727161 | NCBI WGS metagenome assembly LWDU01 (sample SAMN04566230, study PRJNA314399) | hydrothermal vent metagenome | isolation source: deep sea hydrothermal plume seawater | place: Mexico: Gulf of California, Guaymas Basin | collected 2004-07-11 | reverse complement strand
GGTTGTTACATGTATGCCGGGAGGGCGCTTCATGATCATCATTCATATGGGAATCTGACGGTGGAACAGATTATTACAAAATCATCAAATATCGGAGCAGCAAAAATTGCCATGAAGTTGGGACCGCAGGCTCTTTACCGCTATCTCAGCGACTTTGGATTTGGAAAGAAGACGGGAATCATGATCAACGGAGAAACTTATGGAATCCTTAGATCACCGGATAAATGGAGGAAAATATCCATCTCAAGAATTGCCATGGGGCATGAAATTGCAGCTAGTTCATTGCAAATGGTGGTGGCGATGTCGGCCATTGCTAATAAGGGGCAATTGATTCAACCCCGGTTAATAGATCGGCTTGTAGATGATGCCGGTAAGACGATTATAAAATTCCCGAATACCAAACCACGGCAAGTCGTTCGACCTGCAACAGCCAAGCTTATGGTTCAGGCTTTGAAGACCGTGGTGAAGCCCGGAGGGACGGCCCCCGCCGCGAGACTGCAACATTATACGGTTGCCGGTAAAACCGGAACTGCTCAGAAAGCGGCCACTGATGGTAAACGGAAAGGATATCTTCCCGGGAAGTTTTTCACCTCTTTCCTTGGGTTTCTCCCTGCAGATGCTCCTGAATTATGTATCGGTGTGATCCTGGATTCTCCTTCCATGAAAGGTTATTACGGAGGGGCTGTTGCCGGGCCGATTTTTAAAGTGATTGCAGAAAAAACCGCGCGACATTTGGGAGTCCGTCCTGACCTGATTTCAACAACAGATCTCGCTTTTCTCAATTGAGCCCATGGAAGAAAGAACCGTCAGTTATATCTCTGAAGCTTGTTCTGGAAAAGTTCTGTATGGACTGGGTTCCGAGGCGGTGAAAGGGATTGCTACGGATTCACGCAGCGTTCAAACCGGTGATTTATTTATAGCGATAAAGGGCCCGAAATTTGATGCTCACGATTTTGTGGATCAAGCGAGAGAAAAGGGCGCTGCTTGTTTAATGGTTGATACTCTGGAGGTAGGGAAGGAGTTGAGTGGGATACCACTTATTCAGGTAAGAGAAACTCGTGCAGCCTTAGGGGAATTAGCCATGTGCTATCGTCGGGATTTCGACATTCCCATTATAGCAGTGGTGGGATCGAATGGGAAAACAACGACCAAAGACCTGATCGCCGCCCTTTTGGGAGGAAAGTTTTCCGTTACCTCCAGCCCTGAAAGTTTCAATAATGATATTGGAGTTCCCTTGAGCCTGTTGCAGTTGAGATCTTCACATGAAGTGGTCGTGATGGAAATTGGTTCCAATAAGCCGGGGGAACTGAAGCCCTTGGTGGAAATGATTCATCCGCAATGGGGAGTGTTGACAAATATCGGAAGGGAACACCTGGAATTTTTTAAAGACCTTAAAGGGGTCGCCGAGGAAGAGGGTGGACTTGCTGAATTGCTCCCAGGAGATGGGAAGTTCTTCGTGCCGGGGGATGATGAATGGGCATGTCGTATTGCCGACCGAACAGAGGCAGAGGTTATCAAGGTCGGTTTGCATTCAGGTAATGATTGGATAATTTCGGACATTAAAAACTATCCTGAAGGGGGATCGTTTCATTTACAGGGGCCATTTCCTGTATTTGTGGGAGAATACTGTATCGGACTGCTTGGTGAACATCAGGCGCAGAATGCCGCGCTCGGTATTGCTGTGGGGGCAGAAATGGGAATGACGCCCATGGAGATACGGGAAGGGCTGACCAGTTTTCGAGGCCCCAGAATGCGTATGGAGCGGGAAATAATCAATGGAGTCGTATTTCTGAACGATAGCTATAATGCCAATGCGGATTCAGTGTCCGCCGCATTGAAGACTTTGGGAAATTATCCGTGCAAAGGACGCCGTGTTGCCGTTTTGGGTGACATGGCGGAGTTGGGAGACTCGACTAACAGTGCACACAGGGAAGCTGGGAGACTGACTGCCGAATTGGGAATTGACCGAATCGTGACTGTGGGTCAGATGGCAGGAATCATGGGGGATGCCGCTCGCTCTGCGGGGCTTACCGATGTGGAAGAGTTTTCTTCCGCAGTATGCCAGGCGATGTGGTCTTGGTAAAGGGATCCCGGTCTAGCCGAATGGAGCAGATTGTGGAGCTTATTAAACAAGACGACGACGAGAAAAAGAGAACTGCACCTAACACCCAAGGAGCAGCGGCATCCACCTGATTCACTCACCGATTCAAAACTGACATGTTGTACCAACTCAGCCAATGGATATTGGAAAGTCTTTCAGGAAGCCCATTGGGGGAGCAACTTTCATTTTTGCGACTGTTCGAATACATCACCTTCCGGTGTGCAGGCGCAGCGATGACGGCTTTATTTCTCAGCCTTTGGCTTGGTCCGAAGGTCATTCTCTGGTTGAAAAACATCCGATTCGATCAACAGTATTCCGATCGTGCAGAAGTGGGGGGTGACATGTCGATGAGGTTGATTGATAAGCGAGGAACACCCACCATGGGAGGGGTTCTAATTGTGACTGTATTGGATATTACTGGGTTGCTTTGGGCCCAATGGAATGCCCTTGTGCTACTTACTTTGTTGTCCATTGTTGTATTGGCCGGGTTGGGGTTTTATGATGATTATGCCAAGATTGCTTTTAAAAACAGTAAAGGTGCCCATTCTTACATAAAACTGACTGTTCAAGGAATACTGGCACTCTTCATATCGGTGTATTTGCTCAAAAATCCGGACACACGTACATTGATTACTGAGATCATGGTCCCTTTCTACAAATATCCGGTGATCACGGAAGTGGCTGGCCTGGGAATCCTACTCAGTTCGTTGACAATTGTCGGCAGTTCAAATGCAGTTAATCTGACCGATGGCCTGGATGGGCTGGCGATTGGGTGCACTTTGATTGTCACAGTAACTTTCATTATTTTTTCTTATATCGCGGGTAATGTGATTTGGGCGGAGCACCTGATGGTGCCGTACGTGGCTGGAGCAGGAGAGTTGACCGTTGTCTGTTCTGCGATGCTCGGAGCAGGTTTGGGTTTTCTTTGGTTCAACTGTCATCCTGCTCGAATGTTCATGGGAGACACGGGTTCGTTGGCACTGGGTGGAGCATTAGGTATCATTGCGGTTCTTATCCACCAGCCCTTTGTATTGGTGATAGCCGGTGGTGTTTTTGTCATGGAGGCTGGATCGGTCATGATACAAACCGGTTGGTTTAAATACACCCGCCTTCGGACGGGAACAGGTCGACGGGTGTTTCGTATGGCTCCCTTGCATCACCATTTTGAAAAACTCGGTTGGTATGAATCTCAAGTCGTAACTCGGTTCTACATACTTTCTATCATGTTTGCTTTAGCGGCCTTAAGCAGTTTGAAGCTCCGTTGAAATTGGCAACCTTTTTATAATGAATAATTTCTGATCATGGAAACCCTGAACAACAAACAAGTAGTTTGTGTCGGTCTTGTGCCGAGTCAGGTATCTCTAATTAAATTTCTTGGCAGGCAAGGTGCGTTTGTGCGGTGTTGGTCGGTCCAGGGGGCCGTGGGATTGACGGACGATTCGGTTGCAAAGTGTCTCGATATACCTGTGGAGACAATCTCCTCCTTTCCAGAGGTTTCTGGAATCGATATTGTCATTGATTGCGGTTCGGGATGTATGAGCCCTGAATTGGAAGCTCTTTTCAGGTCGGGAAAAATCCCGGTTATCAGTCCTCTGGAATTGGGTTTTCGACTTTCTTATTGTTTGAATATTTCCGTTTCGGGGGCCTATGGGAAATCAACCACCTCCACTCTTCTTGAACATTGCCTGAATTTGTCGAAGCTTAAAACTCTCCTCATTGGAGATCTGGATTATGCCAACTTTGATCGGTTAAGAGAATCCCGCGACCTTGATTTTGCCATTTTCAATGTCTCTCTTTCACAATTAGCACAGACTCGTCAGTTCCATTCATCGATTGCTGTTCTATTGAATTTGGCTGCAGATTCGACAGAGATGGACTCGCAGGATTGTCAATTGCAGGCCAGTCGTCTTTTTGAACAACAACAGCAGTTTGACTGGGCGGTTATCCAGAGTGAAGTGCTGGCAGGATTGAAGGCGAGGAATCTACGGATTTCTTCGAAAATCATAACCTTCAGTGCCGAGAATCGCAATGCGGACATATATTACGACCGCGGTGTGTTATGGAGTCGGATTCCTGATTGGAGTGGATTCCTTGTGGATATGGACGAGTGTTCATTGGGAGGAATCCACCATGCTGAAAACATTATGGCATGCCTCGCTGTCTGCAAAATACTACATATTCCTCTGGATTTTGTAAGAGAAGCTTTGAGAAGTTTTCAGCCATTGCCCTCTCGATTCGAAACATTGGGAACCGTGAAGGGGGTTCAATATATTGATGACGGTTGTTCCATGAGTCTGGATTCTCTACATAAATCAATCATGTCCGTTCCCCATGGAAAGGAATATCAAAATACCCTTTGGCTTGTGACGGGCGGAGATTCATTACCGCCAAATTATCATGATATCGGACCGTTATTATCCCAGAAAGTCAAAGGAGCCATCGTCTTTGGGGCATCCCAGCAGGATTTGAGAAGTGGCTGGAGTTTGTTCACCCCTTGTATCGGCGTTGATTCACCCAAGACGGCGTTTGATAACGCTACCGGATCGGCTGTTGAGGGGGATGTTATTCTTTATTCCCCACTGTACAATCCTGTCGGCTTGGAACGACTGAAGAACAGAGAGGTTAGTCCACTCCGGTTACATTTTGAAACTCTTCGACGACAATCTGTAATTGAGTATGGTCATCGACGAGTTGATCCACTAAAATCATCCCCACTGTAAGCAACCACCCTACAAGCTAACTACCCATGAGCCGAACCAGCCCATTTAAAAAGCAGATTTCCCAGAACGATTCAGGAACCAGCAGGAAAAGAAACTTCAAATTCATCTTTTTGTCCTCTGTTCTCTTTCATGTAGTTGTATTCTGTATTCTTTTGATCCAGGGATGTAATCCGAAGCTCAGTGTCACTAAACTCGATCAAATCGAAACGGCAGGGATGCCGGGCATGACAAAAACGGGGCAAGGGTTGGATTCCGATACACTTCCGCTAGGTTTTGATTCTGATACGGTCGCACCAGTTGTGGATGAGAATTCAAAAGTCTCGCAGCTGGGGAATACTCCCGTTGAATTCATCGGTCTTTCTGCCGCCGGGAAAGAGTCGGTAACGAGTCCTGTTTCTTCAGGATTTTCAGATTTTCTCCCTGAAATAACAGACGATGATACGGTGATTCCACGAAGTAGAAAACTCGAGGAATTACCGACATCCACTGAATATCAAATTCGTTCCGGTGATACGATTGTCAACCTTGCCAAGAAAAATGGGATAGGCGTTCAGGATATTCTCAAGATGAATCCGGGGATTGATCCAAGAAGACTTAAAATTGGAAAAGTCATCACCCTACCGAGTGTGAAAGCGGCGCAGATGAACCGCCTTGGTGATGGGGAATCAGGTGAGAAGAATACTGACCGGGGATCTGATACTGGAAAAACATACACAGTGCAGAAAGGGGATAGTTTGAGCAAAATAGCTCGGAAGTTCGGGATCTCCTACAAAACTATTATGAAGGAGAACAATTTGAAGAATACAAGGATACAACCGAATCAGGTTCTTGTGATTCCGGTTGATTAGTTGATAGCCATAAATCCTTTGCATCAGGCATGAAAACCGCTTTGACATTGTTGATATTCAGCGTTGCCTCGCTTGTTTCTCTGGGAATGATCACACTTTACAGTGCGAGCATGAACCCGGATGTGAAGAATCTGGTTTTCAAACAGAGTGTTGCTTTCTTTATCGGCCTGACTGGCTGTGGGTTAGTCGCTGCTTATGATTATCGGAAACTGCCACACTATGCTCCTGCCTTGTATTTCGGGGTTGTCTTAATGCTGGCTCTGGTGCTGATCCCCGGAGTGGGAACTTATACCAATGGGGCACGACGGTGGTTTGTTTTTGGTGGACTGTCATTCCAACCTTCTGAAGCAGCAAAAATCGGAATAATTCTGGTCATGGCACACTATGGTTCAAACTATAAGAAATACATGACCCGGTTCTGGGCGGGAACTGTTTTCCCGATGGGTATCTTCGGAGTTGTCGCTCTTTTGATATTCAGGGAACCTGATTATGGAACGACTCTTCTGGTGGCGGCGGTTTGTTCCATTGTGCTGCTACTGGCGGGGGTGCGTTGGATTCACCTTTTTCCCCCGATCGTGGCTGGATTCTCCCTGATCGTTTACGCGATAGCGACTAACCAAAATCGAATGAATAGAATCCTCGCATGGGTGTTTCCAGATAAATTCCAAGATGGCACCGGTTACCAAGCCCATGAAGCCAAGCTAGCCCTTGGAATGGGTGGGTGGCAGGGGGTGGGCCTCGGTAATGGAGTTCAGAAACTGGGTCGCGTGCCGGAAAACCAAACGGATTTCATTTTTTCCATCCTGGGAGAAGAATTGGGATTAATCGCAACCTTATCCGTTATCCTGCTTTTTATGCTTCTTGTTTTCTGTGGCATCTACATTGCCGCCAAATCCAATAATGATTTTGGGTTTCTTCTGGCCTCTGGAATCACTTTTATGATTGGCCTGCAGGCATTTATTAATATCGGTGTCGTCACAAGTTTTCTACCGAATAAGGGGATTGCGCTTCCTTTCATCAGTTACGGTGGATCGAATCTGACGATGATGCTGGTCGCAATCGGTATTCTGATAAGTGTAGGTTTGCATGTCGATAACGTCGAAAGTAATCCGATGAATTCTTTTGACTCTATGGAATCAAGCTTTAAGCGAATCCTATGAATCCTTCGTCCTTGAATCGTTCTCCTCGAGTGGCCATCGCATGCGGTGGATCCGGGGGGCATTTATTTCCGGGAATTGCTGTTGGAGAAGTACTGGTTCAAAAGGGTTGCCGAGTCATTCTCTATGTCTCCTCGAAGGAAATCGATCAACAGGGTTTGAAAGATGCCGGCGGTATGGATGTGGAAATCCTCCCCGCTATTGGTTTGACTCGAAGAAGTATCGGTCGGTTTGCATCCAGATCATTTGAGTCATTTCGATTGTCGATTCAGAGTCTCAGAAAGTGGGATCCTGACGTGATACTCGGAATGGGAGGTTTCACTTGTGCGCCACCGGTTTTAGCTGGGAAAATTCTCGGTAAGACCACACTGATTCATGAAGCTAACTCTATTCCTGGTAAAGCCGTTCGATTTCTTGCTCCATGGGTGGACGAAGTGATGGTTGGTTTTGCGAATGCCTCAGGAAGAATAGCCAGCAACGCACTCAGCCGGACCGGGATGCCTGTCCGCAGCCAGTTTTCTCCGGCATCCCAGGATTCATGCCGGGCCGTGTTAGGTCTGAGGCCATCTGATCCATTGGTGCTGGTGATGGGGGGGAGTCAGGGCGCCCATTCCATCAATGCTTTGTTTCTTGGCATCCTACCTGAGCTATATCGTAATAACCCAGCGTTACAGTGTCTCCATCTTACAGGCTTTGAGGATTTCGAAAGGGTCCGGGCAGTTTACAGAAAAATGGACCTCCATGCGGTGGTTCGTCCATTTCTTACCGAGATGGAATATGCTTTGGGGGCAGCCGATTTTGCCATCAGCCGTTCGGGGGCATCCAGCATGGCCGAGATTGCTGCAATGAAGTTGCCCTCCATTCTGATTCCCTATCCTCATGCCGCTCAGAATCATCAATACCATAATGCCAGAGTATTTGCGGAAAAGGGAGCTGCGTGCCTTTTCGATTCGGGATGTCAGGGCCCTTCGGATTTATCGAACTTGATCAGTAGATTCCTGGAAAATCCTTCAACGTTGGAAAGGATGCGGAATTGCTTGATGAACGAAGACGATATTCCTGCGTCAGAAAACGTCGCCGGGATTGTCATGTCACATCTCCGGAGATTTGGTTCTCAACGCAGAGGTGATCCAGGTCATGGAATCCGTCGGGAATTCAGTCGTTCCAAATTTTTCACAGATGGGGTTTATACAAAATTATCAACTGTTTCATGATTGTCCCGATGATCTTTGGCTAAATGAAAACTCAACACATATCCGACAACGAGAAAGATGGAATTCAAGATGAATTCAAAAAGCATCTGCAGCCTGATACTTTGATACGGGTGAATGAACCCCTGGCACAAAAAACTACGTTTCGGGTTGGTGGTGTTGCCGATATTTATATTGAACCACAGACCGAGAAAGATCTGTCATGGAGCATTTCGTTCAGTCGCCAAAATAAACTGCCGTTTCAAGTCATGGGGCGGGGATCCAACCTGCTCATCCGCGATGAAGGATTGCCTGGCTTGGTGATCTGTCTGTCCCGAACTGGATTTGCAAAGATAAACGTGGAAGGGCCTCAGATCTATTGCGGTGCATCGGCGCGACTGAGAAATGTTGCGATTGAGGCACGGAAGAATCAGTTGACCGGCTTGGAATTTGTGGAAGGCATTCCTGGCAGTGTAGGCGGGGGGTTACGGATGAATGCAGGTGCCATGGGGAGTATGATGAGTGAGATAATTCATTCGATCAGGTTCATGGACCACGATGGAGAGATTCATGAAAAAAAGAAAGAGGAGCTTGAATTCCAGTACCGTGCCTGTGCTCTCCTGAAATCCCATGTGGCCTTGAGCGCAATTCTTATCGGGCAACCCGGGAAAATAGAAGAAATTGACCAGAACATGAAGCTGAGTCATTTGAAACGCTGGGATTCTCAACCTGCGGCTTCGAGTGCAGGCTGGATTTTCAAAAATCCAGAGACCATACCGGCCGGAAAGCTCATTGAAGAACTCGGCTTGAAGGGCAAAAAAATCGGAGGAGCTGCCGTTTCCGACAAACATGGTAATTTTATTGTTAACACCGGTGGTGCCTCTTTCAGGGATGTGATGGAATTGATCGAATTAATCCAGCAACAAGCTATGAGCAAAAGGGGCATTCGGCTCGAAACAGAGGTGCAAATTCTCGACCGGGAAGCAATGCTCTGTAGTTGAGATTTCTGATCATGATTATGGAATCCTGTCGACCCAATTTAAACATCGCCGTTTTCAAGGGCGGGGCCTCTGCCGAGAGGGAGGTTTCCTTGAAATCAGGCCAAGCCGTCAGTGAAGCACTTCAATCCCGGGGGCATACTATTTCTGAGATTGATTTACAGGGTTCCTCTTTTAAACTTCCTGATGGAATCGATCTAGCGTTTCTGGCTTTGCACGGATCTTATGGCGAGGATGGTCAACTTCAGAGACGGCTGGAAGCCATGGAGGTGCCTTTTACCGGATGTGACTCGGAATCAAGTCATTCCTCATTCGACAAAAAAATCGCAAAGAATTTTATGATCCTGCACGGAATTAAAACTCCCGGGTTCCATGTGGTCCAAACTCCCGATCCTGAAGAAGTGGAAGCATTGAGGTATCCCAGGGTCATTAAGCCGGTAACGGAAGGGTCGAGTATTGGTTTGTATTTTGCAGAGGATGAAGTTTCTTATGTTGAAGCAGCGACACTGTTGTTGGAGCACCATGATTCTGCACTCGTGGAAGAACAGATCGAGGGAGTGGAGGTCACTGTAGGAATCCTGAATGACAGAGCATTGCCTTTGGTCGAAGTACGTCCCCGGGAAGGATCTTATGATTACCACAATAAGTATACGGCAGGTGCTACGGAGTATTTTTGCCCGGCTCCACTTAGTGCACCATTGACGAAACGAATACAGGAGACTGCCCTTGCGACCTTCGCAGCTCTGAAAGGTAGAGATTTTTCCCGAATTGATATGATGATTGATTCAAAGGAGGAAGTTTATGTGTTGGAAATGAATACGCTACCGGGAATGACTGAGACAAGCCTGTTTCCCAAAGCGGCGGCGGCTGTTGGAATTGATTTTGCCTCACTGTGTGAACAAATGGCGACCATGGCTTATCAACGTAGAACAGTGAGTCAAGCCGCATCCGGATAAGGAAGTTTATGAATCGGAAAACCAATTCCAGGAAAAATCGCAACAAGCCATCTGCTTTTAATATCGCTACAGATTCTACAGAACCTGGATGGGGTGCGGTCGGACTGAAAGCTTTTGTTGTATCGGTTTTGGCCATTGTTGCCGTTTTGGTTATTTTGCGTGGAGGAAAAATGGGGATGAATCACTTTTTCTATGAGAACCCCTCTTATTCTTTGACTCAGATCATTATCGAAACCGATGGGGTCTTAAACCCTTCACAGCTTCAGGAATGGGCGGGAGTCGCACGAGGTGACAATTTGCTGGCATTGGATTTCGCAGAAATAAAAAGCAATTTTGATTTGATTCCCTGGATCCGGTCCACTGAGTTGGAACGTGTTTTTCCAAATAAATTGCGTATCAAAATCACAGAGAGACAACCGATTGCCAAA
>LWDU01044903.1_pt1 | contig 10399 bp, 10 predicted proteins | sample 727161 | NCBI WGS metagenome assembly LWDU01 (sample SAMN04566230, study PRJNA314399) | hydrothermal vent metagenome | isolation source: deep sea hydrothermal plume seawater | place: Mexico: Gulf of California, Guaymas Basin | collected 2004-07-11 | reverse complement strand
TCTTCTTGCAGATTCAGAACCTTACCACTACCTTGCTTATAACGAAGTATTCCAAAGGTACGGACATAGTCTTAATAAAGATGAATATTGGGTGGAGTGGACTTCTAAAGGAAAAGGTATTGCGGGTGAAATTGATCGGCATAAGCTTCATCTTAATGTCGACCCAATTAAGTTACGTGAACAAAAATTTGAGCTGTACTCACGATATTGTCAAAACGGAGACATCCGATTATTTCCAGAGTCTCTTGAAATAATAAAGCTACTTAAAGCTATTTACCCTATAGCAATCGCATCCGGTTCATGGAAACATGACATAGGCGCTATTCTGAAAAATGCTGAGGCGGAAAATATTTTTGATACGGTTTTAGGGAAAGAGTCTGCTAAGAAAGAAAAGCCTCATCCAGATATTTTTTTAAACGCTGCAAAGGCACTAGAATGTGACCCGTCACAATGTATCGTAATCGAAGATGCGCTCAAAGGACTGTCCGCTTCTAAAGCTGCTGGTATGTCGTGTATTATTATCCGTAATCAACTGAACCAAAATATTGATTTTAGCGAAGCCGATTTGATTTTTTCTAGTCTATCTGATTTTTTAACTACTATAAAACTCTGATCTAACCTCACATAAATCCACTAAGTAGTAAGATTATTAAGAAGTGCCTACAGACTCTTAATTAATGTGGCTTTAAGATTTATAATTAAAGAACCAAACTCTGCAAGTAAGCACACAAGAATTATTTCAAACCTAACCCAAAATCAAAAAAAAATTCCACTCCCTCAAAAACTAAGAAAGTGGAATTTAAATTAATGCTTTAAGGTTAGTTACTATTGCCATAGCCACCATGTGTAATACCCATTCTTTGTAAATCTGCTTCGCTTAATTTTCCTCCGGTAGATTGCTCTGAAGGTGAAACACCAACTGCGCCTCCAGTTGTTGCACACCCAGAAAAACAAACTATTGCTATAAAAATAACTATATAAATAAATTTTTTCACAGTTTCCCTCCTTATAGAAAATAGTTTTTAAAGTAAGTCTTTCATAAGCTTATAAGATTCCCAATATTCTTTCAAGTTTCGTTAAATCAGTCTCGACATAGTAATTTTCGTTCAATAAGTCATTATGAATAACGCTATTTCAAAATTAATGTCATCCATACCATTTAGATTAATCCAAATTAAACAACTCAATTAAACTTCTACACAACTATTTTTTCATATTTTTCAGAAAATCCTTTCATATACCTACTTACTCTTAGAAAAATATGTTAATTATCATTAATATCAATTATTATTAAATTTATTGAAACTGGTAATAATTTACCAGATTTGACTCCTTATTTTTTTATATAATTAAGAAATTTATTGAAAACTAAAGAAAAAGTCCACTGCCTAACCCGCATAAGAATATTGTCTGGCGATCAAATAGCTTTAGGTCCAGGAAAAGTTTCTCTTTTGGAGGAAATTGACCGATCGGGCTCTATTTCAAAAGCTGCCCTGAATTTAGGTTTAAGCTATCGCCGCGCCTGGAATCTTGTGGATACTATGAATAAAAATTTTAAATCTTGTCTGGTTACAAGTGCTACTGGAGGGAAAAAGGGTGGCGGTGCTTATCTAACACCACTAGGCTTAAAAATGACAAAAGCATACAGATCTATGGAAAAAAAAGCAGAGGAATCTCTACAAGAAAACTGGAAAACAATCAAACGGTCTCTCAAGCAACCCGATTAGTTTAGGCAAAGTTTATACTTATATTTTTAAACCGATTTTTCTGCAACAATTTCTAAACCTTTAAACTTTAAAGAAATAGTATCACCTGGATTTTGGCTAAACGCATCTGTCTCATCGCAATATTCCCTGCAATCAAAATGCGTGATTCGAAACCCTGCATCTTGGACATCGAGCTTTAAAGTATTCGTATAACCATTTTCTATTTCTACTAAAGTTTTCAAATACCCCACCGTCAGTTTATTTTTAAACTCAGGCTGACTTGACTGTTCAATAATGTGGTTTTCTAGATCTGTATCCAAAATCTCTAAAACCCCATGCTCCTCCAAAACACACCTAGACCATTTTAAAAATTTTACTCTGTCGCCTCTTTGCAGATGATGCAAGAATTTATTTACTACAATAAAGCCAAATTTGATTCCTTCCGGAGGTTTTTTAGGGAAATCTGCTTCCAATAGAAGTACATTTTTTTTTCCTGTAAGTCTGAGAAAGTGAGACAAACCATTAACAATAAAACTTTCGTTATCAGATAAAACTAACTGAGGAAAGTTTTCTGGCCAAGAATTAATTCTACTGAAGCCCGCTAAACCAGTAGCAACATCTAACACAGGATGTTCAAGGTTTAAGAGTCTTAATTGAGGGACGTCTTCCCATGGAAAGTTTTTAGTTTGATATAAATAATAACTATAGCTTTCACTTAGTAGACGAATAACTTTAGGATCTTCCTTTAAAAAATGGCTTTCAGCGATTGTTGTTGCCAAGCGACGAAATAGTTGCGCCATTTTTTGATTTAACTTTTCCAGTGAATAGTCATTTGCATCAAAATTATTTTTGAGATTAATATTAATTTGATCAAAACTTAAATACACAGCAAGTCGCTCGTGTTGAGCATAAATTAAGTCAGCTAAGTCAATCATTACCTCAGGATAAATTGAGCGGAGCAAGAGATTAAAGCATTTCTGGTTTTCCCTACCATCTGCCGAATTACTAAACCCCAAATACTCATTCAAATACTCAAATAGATTTCTCACACGTTCAACCAATTCCGAGGAACTCGAATTCTCAAGACCCATAAAAGTCCGGCCATTATCAGTTAACAAAGGTAGACGAGAAGAATCATCAATAAAAACTGGATCTATTTTATTTATCATATTTCAATGAAATCTAATATTAGTCTTTTGCAAACAGTCTACTTAAAAAATTTCTAATCAGAATTTATAGGCTTGGCAATTTTTTAAACGTCCTTTCCAAGTCCCTCGAATACTCAATATTTTTCTATAGGATACAATTTCGATATTTTAACTTATGAAAACAACTACGGCCAATCCCAAACAGCTCTCCCTAATAAATAAAATATGATTATCACACATGGTAATAAATAAGGAACTGCAGGGAACACATCTCCTCCTATCAATGAATATATAGAGAAAACTGCCCTCCCTCCGTAAATAAATGTCAACACTTGAACCAATAATTTTTTTCCACAATAAATCATAGGTGTAAGAACTAAAAATAAAATAAGAATAAAAATTAAAACACCATAGACCACCCTACTCATTTCTAAATCTACTGGAGGCATCTTCCACCAAGCAATAATGACATACACCACATTAAGAACTAAAAAACTAACCGCTGCTAACCGGTATTTTTTTAAATTTCGATCAACTTTATCTATTGGCTCAGAAAAGTTTTTATTCATATGTTATATACTCTTGATTTTTAGCAAAGTAACCCCGCACTCTGTTTAATAAAAATCCTATCTTTAAGATGTATATATATTCAACTTAAAATCTCTCATTAAATTACTACCATGACAGCTACTGATAAAACTAATTTCACTCATCTCACATTTCATAAAGTAAAACTAAAAAATACAAAAGTTAACCATTGAATTTCGTGTCATCTCATATAATTATTAAGTTGAAAGGTAATGAAATTACCGTACTTTCCACTTCACATTGCCTCCAAACTAAAAAGTCTTTTAGAGACTGGGATTTATCACTTGACAAAGGAACCAATCCGGTGAAATAATCCCAATCTACATTCTCACCACCGACCATAAAAAAGGAGCAAAGTCTCTATTTTATCAGTAGGTTGTAGAACCGTTCTAATCTAATAAAGGTATGGTTTCGCTATGAAAATGACGTTTCAACCTAAAAATGTCAAGAGAAAGAGAACCCACGGGTTCCTTAAAAGAAGCTCATCTCCTGGAGGTCGAAGAATTCTGGCCAACCGAAGGCGAAAAGGACGCAAACGTTTGACTGTTTAATTCCATGGGGAAATATTCGTTTAGAAAAAAGGAGCACCTTACTAAAAGGCCTCAATTTGAGCAGGTAATGGATCAAGGCAAAAGATACCGGATAGAAAATTTTTGCACTGTATTCTTTTTACCTAACGGTCTTGATAGACAAAGGTTGGGTGTTATTGCTTCTAAAAAAATAGGTAATGCAGTAGTTCGCAATCTAGCCAAAAGAAAAATACGGGAAGTTTTTCGTAATATAAAAGGTAAAATCGAACCTGCCATGGATATTGTTATTGTATCAGTATCGAGAGAAAGATTTTTCAATCCCTCCCTGTCAAAAGATAGTCTAAGGGGAAAATTCTCCTTTTGGCCACCACGCGATCTTTAAATATTATGCTTCTTAGAACTGTGACAAACGAGCTTTTTATCAAGCTTATACGAGTTTACCAAAAAATAATTTCTCCGATTTTACCGGATAGTTGTAGATTTTACCCAAGCTGTTCTGAGTATTCGGCGCAAGCACTTGAAAAACACAACATGCCCAAAGCCCTTTGGCTTTCACTTTTGAGACTACTTAAATGTCACCCCTATCATGGTGGCGGTTCTGACCCTTTAAAATAGCGCGGAGGTCGTCTGCTTGGAAAATAGATTATTAGTTGCCTTTGTTTTATCTCTCGGTGTTTTCATTGGCTGGGGGTATATTATGTCTATGATCGAAGGGCCACCCCCTTCTCAATTCGAGCTGGAAAAGCAACTTGCAGAGGTCCCCTCATCGAACAATCTCGGGGTATCACAACAACCCTCATCAATTGGAAAATCAAAAACACTCTCTAAACCATCTAGTGCTACGTCGCCTGGGCAAAATATTAACGAACAAGATTTTCCAGGAGAAGAATCCACCATAAAAATTTCAACAGGAGTCGCCACTTATATCTTTACTAATAAAGGAGCGGTGATTAAAAATATATTGCTCTCTCAGCACAAGACAGCTAATGGAGAACCTATAGACCTTGTCGAGCAAAAAGCAAATAACCCCCTTCCGTTGTCACTCGAATCGGACAATAGCCAGGTTACCAATATCTTACAAAACGCTTACTACCAACCTTCTACGTTGTCTATGGAGCTTTCCGAATCTCAACCTACGGGAAACCTTAAAATGCAACTGGTGCACTCCTCTGGTTTAGAAGTAATTCGCGAGTTTAATTTTCGCTATAATAACTTTATGGTTGAAGTTGAAACACAAATTAAAGCGCCTACTTTTGCCTCTCAAAACTTAACTTATAACGTTTTATATGGCCCAGGTATGGGAGGGAAGGTCACTTCGCAAACAGATTATATCGTTTTTAGCGGGGCTACAACTTTTGTGAATAATGAGCGCTTGGAAACGTCACCTGAAGACATTATCAATGAAGTCGTTCACCGTGGTGACCTAGCATGGACCTCTTTTCAAAATAAATATTTTGGTACGGCGCTTATTCCTAAAGAAGGAATTAAATCTGCTGTCGTAAGCGTCCAATCATCCGCCTCTTCTTCTCATATTTTATATGCCGGCACCAAAGAATTACAGGTGCTAGAAAAATCAGGTCATAAATTAGTACGCCTTATGGACTATGGTTGGTTTGGAAATAAGTTTGCATTCCTAGTAAAACCCCTGCTTAAAGCACTCCAATATTTCTATGAAATGTTTAACAACTACGGCTGGGCGATCATATTTGTAACTATCATTATTAAAATTATCTTCGCCCCACTCACACACAAAAGTTTTAAGTCGATGAAGGGGATGCATAAAGTGCAGCCCTACGTTAAGATCATTCAAGAACGACATAAGGGTGACCGCCAGAAAATGAATGAAGAAATGATTGAACTTTATAAAAAACATAAAGTCAATCCCCTTGGTGGCTGTCTACCAATGCTTCTCCAGATACCTGTTTTCATAGGACTGTATCATGCACTCTTTTTTTCCATAGAGCTACGTGGCGCTCCATTCGTTGGCTGGGTCAAAGACCTTTCTGTTGCCGATCCTTATTATGTCTGGCCTGTCATAATGGGAGCTACTATGTTTCTACAGCAGAAACTTAACCCATCCATCGGCGACCCAATGCAGCAAAAAATCATGATGATGTTGCCTATTGTATTTACTTTTCTATTTATGTCTTTTCCATCGGGTTTAGTTCTATACTGGACAGTTAACAATATACTAACTATATCGCAACAAGCCTATATCTATAAATTTAGCAAAGACTAGTGCCCCGCCATAGGGTGAATCCTTTCCTTTTTATTGCTATTCTAATTTTTTTTAGGGTAGTCTTTTTACATAACCATAGCTTTACTAAGTTTTATTATGAGTGACATCATTGCTTCCATAGCCACACCAAAAGGTGAAGGAGGAATAAGTATAATCCGTTCAAGTGGAATGGGTTCACTGTCGGTTGCTCTAAAAATTTTTCATACTCCCAGTGGCAACCCAGTAGAAAAAATTTCCCCGAACAAAGCTCATTTCGGCTCTATTTATGACCCAACAACTAGAAACTGCATAGATGAAGTTGTGCTTACCTGGTTCAAAAATCCCAAAAGTTATACCGGTGAGGATGTGGTTGAGATTAGTGCTCATGGCGGAACATTTGTTTCATCTCGAATACTCGGATTGGTCCTTGACTATGGCGCACGCCTTGCCGAACCAGGTGAATTTACGCGCCGTGCATTTATGAATGGTCGCATAGACTTGTCACAGGCAGAAGCAGTTGCTGATCTTATATCAGCAGCTTCTGATAAAGCCCTGCAGGCAGCGATTCTGCAACTAAAAGGGCGCCTTTCTAAAAAAATTACAGAGCTCTATGATCGCCTCCTCTTTGTTCTGAGTCAGGTAGAAGCAGCTATCGATTTTCCTGAAGAAGGATTAGATTTTCAAAAACGAGATTCATCAATCAGTGAGCTAAAACAAGTACGTGAAGAAATAATAAATTTGATCAACACCTATAAACAAGGGAAAATTTCTAGGGATGGAGCATCAGTGGCTCTTGCAGGCAAACCTAATGTTGGAAAATCTAGTTTACTTAATACTCTTCTTCAAGAGGACCGAGCTATTGTCACCCCACACCCGGGAACCACCCGAGATACACTAGAAGAAAAAGTGCGTATTAAGGACACTCATATTAATATTATTGATTCCGCTGGTCTACGTAGACACCCAGAAACTATTGAACTAGAAGGTATCAGAAGAACTCGATTAGCCATTGATAACGCTGACCTCACTCTTGTCATTTTTGACCGTTCGCAGCCTCTAGACGAAAATGATGATCTCATTTGCAAAGAAATACATGAGAAGCCTAAACTAGTTGTCATCAACAAATGTGATCTGCCCGAACAGTGGCCAATCGAACAACTAAGCCAAAAAATTAAAATCGACAAAGTTGTTTTCATTTCTGCTAAAGAACAAAGTGGCCTTGATTCTCTTATAAATGCTATTTATAGTTGCGTTATAAAAGAAGAAACAAACGGCGAAGCAATTTTTATATCGCGTGAAAGGCACCGCTTAAACTTAGTTCAGGCTTCCTCGTCGTTAGAAAAAACTCTTACCTCATTAAAAAGTCAGTTATCCGAAGAGTTTGTAGCTATTGACCTTAGTATCGCAATGAATCATCTTGCAACTATCTTAGGTAAGGTTGTAGAGGACGAATTACTGGATCAAATTTTTAATTCTTTTTGTATTGGCAAATAAATTAAAACTAGATTTAAAAACCTAATGACAACTAGTAAAATTTTACACATCCAACCGATTGTTCTTAATGAAAGGCTTAAAAAAGGTGAAGACATTTGCCTAATAGATGTGCGTGAAGAGTGGGAACACTCTCTTACTTCTATTAACGGATCGAACCATATTCCACTAAATGAATTAGTAGATCGAGTTCAAGAAATTATGTTTGAAGATGTAATTGCAGTTTATTGCCATCATGGGGAGAGAGCGTTCTTAGGAGCACAGATTTTGCTAGAGTCTGGGTTTAAGAAAGTTTATCACCTAACAGGGGGGATTGATGTCTGGTCACAAGTAGTTGACCCTAAAGTTCCAAGGTATAAAAGTGAATCTTTTTAGTGCAAAGAAATACTACTATAGACTATATTTTACTGTCCAGTCCCTGCAAAACAACATCACGCATAAGCTCTGCGGGAGCCTTTTGTCGCGTCCAGAGCTCGAACTGTCCAACAGCTTGATTGACAAATAATTCGACCCCCGAAATTGTGACACATCCTGCCACTTTAGCCTCCCGAATCAAACGAGTCTCAAGAGGGTTATAAACAGAATCAAAAACAACCATTCCCTTTCGCAAACAACGCGACGAAATTGGTGTTTCTTCAAGGTTTGGGCTCATTCCAACTGGCGAACAGTTTATAAGCACATCTATTTCTTCATTATCTATCTCCTGAATACTGACAACTTTTGCTTCTAGCTCCCGGCCTAATTGAATGCCTTTTTCTTTATCTCGATTGTAGGTGACAGTAATCTTCGCACCTTTCTCATAAATTCCTTGTCCGATTGCCTTTGCTGTTCCTCCCGCACCAATAATTAGCACATTTTTATTTTTAAGATCGACATGTTTTTCTATGGCTTTCAAAGCACCCATACAATCAGTATTGTAACCTTTCCATCCCTTCCCCTCGCGCACCACGGTATTGACCGCTCCTATTTTTGTAGCCATCTCATCTATTTCATCCATCATCGAAATAATATCTTCCTTAAATGGCATAGTCACACTCAGACCCTCTAAATATGGACTAAACCCTTTAAAAAATTTCTCCACGTTATCTACAAGGAAAGGGATATAAATATCATTCGACCCTATTTCTTTAAATGCTCGATTATGGATAAGATATCCCATACTTTTATAGACTGGATTTCCTATCACGCCATAAATCTTAAACGAGCTTCGCTTATCGCATACGCGATAAATATCTCTCAAGTTTGAACTAGTGATTTGACCTGGAGCAGTTTCCTTACCTGTTTCTAGCGACCCAAAAGTTAAAAACCCTCCTAATAGTGGAGAAAGAATACGACTTACTTCTCCTTTCTCCCCCATGCACAATGCGATAAGTTTTTTATCATCCTTTTTGGATCGGCGCAAAAGATCAAATAAAGCGAGGTTATTGTTAATGTCACGGGCATAAGTAACAATCTTAAGGATATCCGCCGGCATCGCGCACATTAATTCATAAAGATGGCCTATTTCCTCAGGAGTATCCGTAAAATTATGGTACGAAAGTATGACCTTTGATTTGTGTTCGGATTCTAAAAATGGCTTCAACAGTTCCTTTGGAGTAGACGTTTCGATATCAACATATTCTGCTCCAGTTGCAACAGCCTGTTTTAGTATTTCAATTCTATCCTCCTCACTCCCAGCAAACTGACCCCCTTCACGTTTGGTTCTATTAGTAACAATACAGGGTTTTGTAGAGGCCGCGAGAAGTGCTTCAAGGTCGTAATCACTCATGAGATCAAGACGTAACTCAAGAAAATCTGCCAAAGGGGTAGCAACGGCAATATCTTCTATTGATTTATGCTGGGTAGGACCAACAATAGGAATGCAGATCATGGAAACCTTGTATACGAAATTTTTTACTCACACAAATCGAAAAAAAATTTTAACGATAAATTTTTTTAACATACATTATTTTAAAAGTTTCTTCAGCATAACTTATTAAAGCTCAGAATCATCTACAGGATCAGCTTTTATATCATTAGAAGAAGTTGCTGCTTTATTATGCTCGCCTTCTTTATTGGCAGCGTCTTCAACTACATGTTTATCTTTAATTTCCATGGATTGATTAGAAAACTTTTTCCAACTTCTTTTAATTGGGACATCTTCTAATTTGGAAGGTAAAGCGTCTTCATTTTTAAGCTTTTTAGATTTTTTTAAAGTATCCTGAGTAACTCTATCTGTATAAGAAACAGGTTTAACATTTCCTTCTGGAACCGAGTTCGCTTCAGACGAAGCTGGGTTTGTATTTTGGATCACGGAAAGAGCAACACCAATTGCTCGTTTTTTCAGCGCCTCAGGTGAAATGGTAACTTTTACGGTTTAGCTCACCCATACGAGTTTGTTGGTCGTATTTTCCAAAAATCTGATTCAATGGAATAATAGACAAAGACATTTAAAACTTCCTCATAACAGATCAAATTTTTCTCGAGATAAGAGGCCTGCTTTTAAGAAAACTTCCGTACCCCTTACCGATTTTTTTTCCCTTTTGTAACCCGAAAATTTTTTTTTCAACTTCTTTCATGTCACGACTAATATTGATCTCACACTCCTCTTCCATACGAATGATTGTTTCAATTAGTTTTTCAAGGCTTACCATTAAAGTTTTTTCTTCTTGTTTCAAACTTTGAGTTTCTTCCAGAGACAATGATTGCAGTCGGTCATTTACTTCACTTTCAAGATTA
>LWDU01039867.1_pt2 | contig 10400 bp, 8 predicted proteins | sample 727161 | NCBI WGS metagenome assembly LWDU01 (sample SAMN04566230, study PRJNA314399) | hydrothermal vent metagenome | isolation source: deep sea hydrothermal plume seawater | place: Mexico: Gulf of California, Guaymas Basin | collected 2004-07-11 | reverse complement strand
CCGCCAATTCCTTGCCGCCCAGACACAGCGCCCCCGGCATGCTATTATAAATAGGCACGCCAAATTCCTCGGCCACCCCCCGCGCCATATCGTTTTCGGGAAAAAGGTCGAGATACATCGACGCCAGTTCGACCCTAGGCTCGAACAACCCCTCGTCCGTCGGAAAAGCTCTAAGATACTTGCCGATGATCACGTCGGCGTGCGATCCGGGCCGGTATTCGCTGATTATCGCGGCGATCTTCTTTTTTTCTGCCATCTGTGCCACCTATCTATTAAAGTTATGGTCCCAGCGGACTAGACCTCTAACAGCTATAAGCGTGTGGGGGACGGACTGGCTGCGGGGTAAACCCCGGCCATCGCCTCTCGGGTCGTCGCCACGACCACTTCTCCCACACCTACAACCTCTTGGGCATAAACCCCAAAGCCTACTTACCTACTCCACACCACCAATCTTCTGGTTGTGTTGCGAGACCGCCGAGGGCTGCTTTAGGGTATTTCCCAGAGCGGCGTAGGGGACAGCCCTCGGAGCCGACCAGGGATGGTCGGCGAGAATGAGCGACGTAAAATACCCTAAAGCAGTCCATCAACAGCTACCCCTACTTCACTGCCGCCAACATCGCAAACAACCCCTTAATATACCCTACCGAATACGCCAAGCCCCGCCCCAACACACCTTCATCACCTTCTAACCCCGGTATATGATCCGGGTTGATACAGCCATCAAAGCCTACCTTCTCCAGCTCCAACAGAATCTTGCCCATATTCATATCGCCGTCGTCCAATAGGGTCTCTTCAAACCCCCCCGCTGTCGCGAGACTCCCGCGCACATTGCGCAAATGCACCATAAAGATCCGCCCCTTGCGCCCATAGTTATGCACTTCGTCTAACACCAACGGCAACCCTCCGGCCTGAGCACGGGTACCGCAACAATAGAGATAGCCGACCTGTTTGCTGGGGAAGGCATCAATGACCTTGTGATAACCCAAGCTGCCGAAGGGCGTATCGGGCATCGGCGAATCCGAAGGGTGGATCGCCAGCTTGATATCGCCGTCTTCGGCGATGGGCACCAATTGCGTGTAGACCTCACAGAAGCGTTCCCACCAGACATTTAACTCCTCATGCGAAGGCGTGCCCTCGTTTTCACCGGCTCGGGCGATGCTTTCGGCCCGATAGCCGTACCCGCCGCGGCGCGGCGAGTTCCAGCGTTTGAGCATCCACGGGAAAGTGTCGCCGTGGAAACGCTGCCGGGCGATCGGCATCCCGGCTTCGGCGAAAACCTTGAGCGCATTGATCGCATTTTCCAACTCGACCTCACCGCCCTCTTGGCCCAACATAAACTTCTCGGTCATGTCCGGCAGTGTCACGCGGTTAAAATCCAGACCGAAAGAGCGAACCTTCTTTTTGATCTTGAGCAATTCGTCGAGATCGGGATAACCCTGCTCTGCGACGCCGGGAAAGTAGTTGCCCGAACCGCAATCCAGACAATCGACCCCCAACTGGGTCACATAGCGCAAATACGCTTCCGACAGATCGCCGTGCCAAACGGATATTTTGAACATAGCCTGCATCTCTCCCTGTTGGACCCTACTACCGGGCCTTTCCTATAATTCACCGCGCGTTATCTTCAATCGCAGGCAAAAGCTTAAGCAAAAACCCGGCAAGCCTCCAGAGGAATTTACTCTATGACGCACAAGCCCAATACAGCCGATTGTTTTACCGTTCAACTTTGCGTGCGAATATCGGCCGGCCAGACCTCGTTTCCGGCCATCGCCACCGACAAAGCCTGGAACGGCGGCGCCGTCGAGGACTTCCTGTCGCGGCAAAATTGCGGCCACTCCCTGACGACCGGTGCCCTGCCCGGCTGGAGTCTCGCCCTGCAACCTAATGGCTCCTGGGCCTGGAATATCGCCGACGGCGAAAAACGACTCGATTATCTACCAACCCCGGTGCGCCAACCCCTCGACGACGACCGCTGGCACCACTTGGCTTTTTCCGTCGACCCGCAACAACAACAAGCCCGACTCTATTACGACGGCGATAATGTCGCCATCTACAGTCTAGCGGGATTGGGCTCTTGCTATGGTGACAGCGCACCTCGAATAGGCACCGATGCTACAATGCAGGGGGCTCTTCTAAAGGGTGAGATCGAGGGATTCACCCTACGGGAAGGCATTGCCAGCCCCGAAGAAATCGCCACGGCCTGGACCGCACGTAATCCGGCAAAAAAACCTGCAATGCACAGCGAAAAGCCCCTAAACAAAATCCGCGTCCTGGCTTGGAATATCTGGAACGGCGGACGGGAAGACGGTGTCGAAGAGGGCGTCGAACGAGTCATCGACGTCATCCGCGACAGTCGCGCGGATATCGTCGCCATGCAAGAGACTTATGGTTCTGGACCGCGCATCGCCGACGGGCTCGGTTATTATTTTTATTCACGCAGCTCCAACCTCTCACTCTTGAGCCGCTTCCCGATCTGTGAGACGCACGACCTCTACGACGATTCCTTCCGCTTCGGCGGCGCGACCTTCGCACTTGCTCCCGGACAGCGCCTCGACGTCTACAGCCTTTGGATCCACTATTTGCCCGATTTCTGCAACGATGTCCGCCAGCCACACGCCAACGCCGCCGCTCTGATCGCGGCCGAAGAGAAAACGCGTGGCCACGAGATACGCGATATACTCAAAGCGCTCTCACCGCGTTTGCGCGACAAAAGCCGCACGGTCATCGTAGCTGGGGATTTCAACAGCCCCTCACACCTGGACTGGGTCCCCCAAGCCCGCACACTGCACCGCGACCTGGTTGTCGAATGGCCCGTGAGCCGGACTATGGCCGCAGCAGGCTTCACCGACGCCTACCGCCAGGCGCGCCCCAACCCATTGACCGATCCCGGCCGCACCTGGACCCCACGCAGCACCGAGAGTTGGCAAGACCGCATCGACTACGTCTACTATAACGGCCAGCATATGCGTTGCCATGCCGCCGAAGTGTTAGAACACCACCCCGACGGCTGGCCGAGCGACCACGCTGGGGTGCTGGCCACGTTGCAGCTGACCTGAGCCTGTGGATCCTATCGCGATCGGCCTGATTCTGGTGTCCGCCTGCCTACACGCCGGTTGGAACCTGCTCAGCAAAAATGCCGACCCGACCGCCGCGTTCTACCTGATGGCGAACGCGTTCGGCTGCCTGCTGCTCTGTCCCGTCTTAGCTCGCTACCATTCCGCCCTGCCCGTCTTGCCCGTCGACGTCTGGATTTTTCTTTTCTCAGCAGGTTTTTTCCAGGCCGTCTACTGTACTTCTCTGGCTTCAGCCTATCGCACGGGTGATCTGTCCATTGCCTATCCGCTCGTGCGCTCCTCACCGGTCATTGTCGTCACTATCGCCGTGTTTCTGCTCGGACGCGGCGACCAGATAAGCGGGCTCTCAATCGCCGGCATAACTCTTATCGTCGCCGGCGGATTCCTTCTGCCCATGCACCATATCGGCGATATACGGCTGAAAAACTATCTTAACAAAAGCTCGATAGCCGCCCTGATAGCCGCCTGCGCTACAGCCGGCTATTCTATTATAGACGACCAGGCGTTGCGGCTGTTGCAAGCAAGTGAGGGATTGCCCGGCACGATCCAGACGACCTTGTTATACGCCCTATTAGGCGGGCTCAGCAGTGTGCTCTGGCTCGGTTTTTTCACACTGGTAAACCAACGAGAACGCGCCCGGCTACGCACGGCCCTAAAGGAGCAATTGCGCCTATCGGCGCTCGTAGGCGCGGGCATGTATGTAACCTACCCCCTAGTCCTAATATCAATGGCCTTCGTCGCCAACGTCAGTTATGTAGTCGCTTTCCGCCAGATCAGCTTACCCATAGGCGTGGTCTGCGGTGTCTGGATATTCAAAGAACCGGGTTACGCGCTTAAATTTTTCGGCATAACGATTATATTTCTTGGTCTCGTTCTGGTTGCGACAGGTTAAAATCATGGAAGCCAATATACCCATTTACAAAACCCGGATCGGCGCAAACCGGCTAATCGCGGGCGTCTTCTTCTTAACACCCCTGATCCTGGGACAGGCCATCGCCTTTTTCATCAACGAGACCTTCTCTTGGTCAGCCGGTCTATTGACGCTGACCTGCGGGCTCGGGTTATACCTGTGCGTCGTCTGCGGAAATGCCTACACCGAACATCGCCAACATACTGACATTCATCGATCACCGAAAACCTTGCCTACCGGGACCTTCGCCGCCCTGATGGTCACAGGTGCAGGGCTCTACCTCGCCTTCTACCTAGATCGCCCCCTCATCTTTCCGCTCACAGTTATAGGCTTGGCCCTGTTCTGGGCTTATCACTTCCCGCCCCTGCAACTCGCGATGCGCGGCGGCGGCGAGATACTCCAAGCCCTGGGCTTTGGCCTGCTGCTGCCCCTAATCGGCTATTACGCGCAAAGCGGCAACTGGCGTCCTCTGCCGCAGGCTCTGCTTATGCCCTATATACTGTTGCAACTCGCCGCCGCCATTGCCTATGCACTGCCCAACCGCAAAGCCGATATCGCCAGCAGCAAAAAAACATGGTCCGTCTTGCTCGGCAACCGCACAGCCGCCGCCATTGCCGTCGCGGCCTGCCTCGGCGCGCAATACCAACTCGTCTGGTCCCGGAGCCTGCCCACCTTGTTAGTAGGCCTTATGCTCATCCCGGTCGCCGCGCTCTTAGCCTCCGCCCCCCTACACCACAGACTCGACGACTCATTCTTCCACCAATGTGTCTTTAAAAAGATCGTGTTCAGTGCGGGATATATATACGCCCTGGGTTTCAGCCTGGCCCAACTATGGAACTAAACCTCAGAAGCTGGCTGCAAGCCGCTCGCCCCGCCGCCCAGATCAACCTGGCCCTACCACTGATACTCGGCCAACTCCTGGCCTACAAACTGAACGGCGCCTTCTCTTTCGCCATCGCCCTGCCTCTGGCTTACTACAGCTTCGCCATGCACCTCTATATCGTCTTCTGGAACGACTGGGCCGACCATCAAGCCGACCGTCAAAACCAACACCCGACGATCTTTTCCGGCGGCTCCCGCGTCCTGCCCGACGGCCTGCTCACTCCGCGCGACCTCTTTATCGCCGGTGCCCTCGCCGTCTTCCTCGTGCTCAGCCTCGGCGTCGTCTTCACCCTCAAACTCGACCGCCCTTGGACCCTGTTGCTCTTCGGTGCCGGCACCTTCCTGCTTTGGGCCTATAGTATCCCCCCCCTGCGCCTAAACTACCGCGGCGGCGGCGAAATTCTCCAGGCTCTAGGCGTCGGCCTTCTGTTGCCGCACATCGCCTACTACGCGCAAAGCAACACCTTCACCGACTCGACCTATCTCCTCCCCTACTTCCTACACCANCCACGGCTTCATCCTCTCCCCCTTGCACCTACCCTCTCTCCCCCTGCTGCTCTCTTTCTTCATTCTCCCCGCGTTCTACGCCAGCAACAAGACCGAAGTCGCGAAAAAAAAGATCCGCAAATACACCCTATTCTTCACCTCCTTAACCATCACCACCAGCGTCCTCTACATCCTGGGTATTTTCCTCTCAGACAAAGTGCAGTAGATTCCCTTTTCAACAATTCACCCTATTCAGCCCCCCGCCTACTGCTCCAACCTGACAAGATGGGTTTGCGGGGCAGTGAGGGGTAAAAAGGCCTAGCGGAGTGGGCCGGTCGGAGTGGACGCGTGCGAGTGGGGCAGAATAGACGGCGCGAGTACGAATGCGCTGGCAACTAAAATCACCTGGAGCCGCCTCACAAATCCACCGCCGACTACTGAAATTTCGAATGGGAAATCATGCCAGAACAAGCCAACAACACAAACAACAACAGCGACGACGCATACGACTTCGAATTATCCCTAGCCGTACGCGACTACGAATGCGACCTACAAGGCGTAGTCAACAACGCCACCTACCAAAACTACCTCGAACATGCCCGCCACGAATACCTACAAAACCGCAACCTAAGCTTCGCGCACTTCCACGAGACAGGCCACGACCTCGTGCTCACCCGCGCCGAAATAGACTACAAAGCCCCACTGAAAAGCGGCGACTGCTTCACCGTCAAACTGCGTCTGGAGAAAGAAAGCCGCCTGCGCTTTCGTTTTATCCAAGACATTTACAAAGACCCCGACGACCAACACATCCTACACGGCCGCCTGATCGGCACCTGCCTAAACCGCAACGGTCGCCCCGGTTTCCCACCGGAAATCGAAGCGCTTCTAGCTACTCCCTAACCCACTACATCGAAGACCAGGGCAAGGGTCACCGCAAACCCGCTTCCGTTAGATAACCCCGACACACGTCCAACGACTCACCAACCAACAACACCGTCGCAAAAGACCGTGCCTGCGACGGATCCGTGGTGAATACCACGCCCTCGCTCAACTGTTTGCCGTCGGGCATCAGCCGCGCCGGATACTTGGTCTGCAACTGCTGTGCACAATCCGTCAAACCTGCAAAACCCGCCGCCTCCACCTCGCGACGACTCAGCACCAACATTCCAACGCCACCCGCCCCATCGTCATACGAGGATTGATCTCGACAATGGGTTTTAGCTTCAAATCGGCGCCATCGCAATACACCAGGGTATCTACACCGGCCGGCCCGCGATAACCAGCCTTAGCCAACGGTTCAGCGAGAAACTCGGCCAATGCCGAACCCAGTTTCGACAACCGCCGCGGATCCCGCCCGTCGCCGTAGAAAAACTTTATCAGCTCTACATCTAGGCCGGCCGCGACCTGACCTATTAACGCGCCGCGGTATTGGCCCCGGTCATCCGTGAGAAAACGCGTCCAGCCGCGCACTTGTACCGCGCCTTGTGCCCCGACATCAAAATGCAAGGACAGATCAACGACCTTCTGCAACCACGGCTCGACGACGACCTCGCCCTGCTGCTTTATAATCTTCTGCAACCAACCGCGTTGCCCGTCCCGCAACTGACCGCCCTTGCAATGGATTTGGTTGCGCCCAGATGAACCATAAATCGCCTTGATTACCACCTCGGCAAAACCCGCCGCCGCAAAATGTTCCGCCACGGACAATACTTCATCCGCCGACGTGCAGGCGACGCCTACGATATCCCGACCACAGAGAAAATCCTCCCCGCGTTGTCCGAGGAATTCACGCAACCGAGCGGCGCTCCAGGACTTGGCATAAAGCGCGCGCATACCATCACTCCAACACGATCCCACCGCGTTCGCAGGCAAACCCGCAACAAGCGGCGCCAATAAATAATCACTGTCCGGACTCCAACCCCAAGGCTTTAGCGCATTGACCTTGCGTTCGAGCAAAGGCGCATCCGCCACCCCCCTCGCGTCGTATTCGACAAATTCCGGAATCGCGAAAGCCAAGCCTTGCAAGTGCCGTAAAAAAAAAGCCGAAGGCTTTTTTCGCACTAATACCGCGTCGTCGCGAGCGCACCAGAGCATCGGCAAAGCCTGGAAATCCTCGTCCAACTCACCCGCTAACTTGGACGGCGTAAAACCCGGCCGCCCCAACGCCACCTGCCCCTCGCAGTTGGCATTAAAAAAATGCACGGCCGGACACCGTCCGCGCGATTGCGAAAAAAGCTCCAGCTCATCGATATACGCGGTGGAGAACCCGGCTTTCAACCGGCCTTCGCGGTTAAAGCCAAGCCCCTTAGCCCTCGCCGCACCCAGCGGAAAGTGCAATGCCTGCCGGTAGGCCTCCCATTCGCTCAGCCTCTCGTCCCGCCAGCGGTTGAACCACGTAAGCCCGTGTTTTACGTGGCCGATCTCGTCGCGGTAAACTTGCTGCAAAATCTCCGCCGTTTCCCCATCGCCCAATTGCCTATAGATCTCGGCGTAGTGCACCGCATAATCGAGATTGGCCTGTTCCAGGGTCATGCTCAACCCGGTGACAAAGTCCGTCGGGCTGTGCATCGGCCCAATCGCCTTCCAAAAAAAGTCGCTGACCGGGATCTGTCCGAATTCCACCCCAATTTCAGCCATCCGCTGCTGATACAGCCGCACATGCTCCTGCTCGTCCTTGAGCGTCTGCACCAGCCCACGGCGGAACTTCTCCGGCGCCTGTGGGAACTTTAACAGCGCCAAAGCCATCAACTCCAGCGCCAACAACTCGTGGTTGGCAAAAAAATGCAATACCAACCCGCGCTCCTTCTCGCTATGAAAATTGCGCACCTCGCGAAAATTGAGCTTCTCCCGCCCGCGCCACTCGTCAAGCCCTAGCCCCGACGGCCGCCCGGGCGCCTCGGGCATCTCGATACCGGCACCCGGTTCGCGATCTTCATAGCGGCCGAGTTCAAGCAGCTTGTCTTCCCAACGATCACCAAAGAGTATTTGTTCGGCAAAAAGGCGGATTTCCATTTATATCATGGTTTCCTAAGCGGCGTGAAGAACGCCGATTTGCGCGGTTGATTGGCCGCAGCAGTCGTTTCTTTGAGCAACTTGAACCCGCGAGCAAGATAGTTCTGCAAAGCGTGCGGATGGTCGTGCGTGCACGTCGTCAACCAAACCCGGTTAGCGCCCATGTCCCAACACCGCTCGATCCCTTTGCTCAATAGACCACCGCCAATACCCTGGCCGAAAAACGGTCGGCGCAAACCGAAGCATTCGATGCGCACGCTGCCGTCGCCTTGTTTTTCCAGCTCGTAATAACCAGCCGGTGTGCCTTGCACATAGGCAACCCACGTCTCTAATTCCGGCCGATCTACATACTCGGCCCATTCCCGACGCCCCCAATCTTCACGGCCTCCCCAGTTGAATTCAACTCCAACTGCATCGTGCAGGAACCAGTTAAACTCGGGACAGGCGATCTCAACGCGCCGGATTTCGAATACTGTACCTGTCCGTTCGGGTGGGCGCAGGTCGTCGCGGCCCGCCATCTCTAGATAGTAGGTGGTCTTCTGTTCGGTGTTCTGTGCCATCATTCTAACTCCTTCATTCGGTCCGGTATCTCACGGCGGGCAGCTTGCTTAGGGTACTCCAGCCCTCATTGCGCGCCTGATCCATACAGCACTTTTTAATATCCATAATAAAAACCAATGCTAACAGCCCATGGGATAAATCTATTCGACGAATCCCTCGTCTGAGGCTTGACACCCCACCTGCTGCGTAGTATATAGCTCGTGCAACTTCCGCCGAAAGGACTTTTACTATGAAGATCAAATCCGTCGAACTCATCCATCTGGACGTGCCCTTCACCACCCACACCAACCAGCATATGAGATACTGGTTGCCGCATTGGCGCATCATCCAACTCTGCAAAATTACGCTTTCGGACGGCACCGTCGGCTGGGGCGAGACCATCCCCAACTACACCTGGGCTAAGGTCCCCGACGATATCGCCGACCGCATCGTCGGCCGTTCGCCCGGCGAACTACTGTGGGACGACGCGCTAGGCGCCGGCGTACAGCAGGCCCTTTTCGACGCCGTTGGCAAGGTCCTCGGCACCCCGGCCTACAAACTCCTGGGCACCAAGGTTCGCGAGTGGTGTCCGTTATCGTGGTGGGCTATGGACATGCCGGCCAAGGACTGGGCCCGCCAGTGCTCGGACGCCGCCAAACAGGGCTATATGACCGCCAAGCTCAAGGCGCGGACCTGGTACGATTTGCACGCCTGTTTCAAGGCCATCTTCAAAGCCGTACCACCGGGTTTCAAGCTCGACCTCGACTTCAACGCCACCCTCGGCAACGCCGCCAGCGCCGTCGAGTTTTTGGACACATTAAAAGAGTTTGAACGCATCGCGATGATCGAGACGCCTATCCCGCAGGGCGACGTCGCCGGCAACGCCCAGATCCGCAACCAGATCCCGCGCCCCGTCGCCATGCACTACGGCTCGCCACCGATCATGACCACCTTGCAGGAGGACATCGCCGACGGCTTCGTCGTCTGCGCCGGCGCCTACAATATCATGAAGCAGTCCGCAGTCACCAACGAGGCCAACAAACCCTTCTGGCTGCAATTGGTCGGCACCGGCATCACCACCACCTGGGCCGCGCATCTCGGCGCCGTCTGCCCGCAGGCCAAATGGCCGGCAATAACCTGCATGAACATCTGGAAGACCCAGCTGCTCGCCGAGCCGATCAAGCTACACGGCGGCTACTATCGCGTGCCGGAAACACCCGGTCTCGGTCTTGAAATCGAGCCGAAGGCCATCGAAAAATACCAGGTCGACTACAGTTGGGTAGACCCGCCGCGCCACGTCTACCGCTACGCGCGTGCCAGTGGCGAAGTCACCTATTACGGCAGTTCCAAACAATCCCTGCACAACGACTATCCGCGCGACGCCATGCCCGTTTGCGAACCCGGCTCCGAGTGCGTGCCCGTCGAGGACGACGGCAGCCGCGCTTTTGCACAGATCTGGGACGCGGTGCAAGACGGGCATACCTTGCGGAGAGTTG
>LWDU01034335.1_pt1 | contig 10400 bp, 9 predicted proteins | sample 727161 | NCBI WGS metagenome assembly LWDU01 (sample SAMN04566230, study PRJNA314399) | hydrothermal vent metagenome | isolation source: deep sea hydrothermal plume seawater | place: Mexico: Gulf of California, Guaymas Basin | collected 2004-07-11 | reverse complement strand
CCCATCTGCGTCATCGCCCAAACACTAAAAAGCAGGATTAACCCGGCGAGAATTGCCGGCGCCATGATAAACAAATTGCGATGTTCTATCATTTCCCGCTTTAACAGGGCGAGGAACTGTAGAAGATGGAATTTATTCATGTCTGCTGTCCTTCATCTTGGCGACAAACAAGTCGGCAACGCTGGGTGTGTACATCTCCCCCAGGGGCTGTAGCTGAGCCTTTGGCACCGATTCGAATGTATAGGACTTTTTACCCAGGAGTTCGCGAATATGAATGGGGTTTAGTGCATCAGCTTGCGCGATTTGTTCTGGATGCACTACGACTTCGGTATAGATATCCGCGAGCTCCGTCATCATGGCACTGAGTGCTATTTTCCCCTTATTGATGAAGATCAGATGGGTTAGCAGCGCCTCAATCTCTTCCACCTGATGGGTGCTGATGACGATAGTGCGATCTCCGTCGTAATAGTCATTGAGCAGGCGATCATAAAATTCTTTTCGGTAAATGATGTCCAGGCCGAGGGTTGGCTCATCCAATATCAGCAACTTGACATCGATCGCCATCACCACGGCCAGGTGCAATTGAGTCACCATGCCTTTCGACAATTCCTTTATCCGTTTATTGGCAGGAATATCCGTAGTACTCAAAAATTTTTCGGTTTTAATTCGATCAAACTTTGGATGCACGCCTGCCACGTAGTCGATAAGCTGGGAAACCTTGAACCATTTGGGCAAGATGCCCACATCGGCGATAAAGCACACGTCCTCCATCAACTTATGCCGCGCCGCGCGAGGGTCCATACCGGCGACGTTCAGTTCGCCTTCGACATCGCACAATCCAATCAGTGCCTTCAGTGCGGTGGTTTTTCCCGCACCATTGGGCCCAATCAAGCCGCTGATAGCGCCGGTTGGAATAGTAAGATTAATCCCATCCAGCGCCTTGAGACTGCCGTAGGTTTTCGTCAGCGCCCTGGCTTCAACGATATTACTCATTGCTCGTCCTTATCGCCTTGGCTCTATCGAGCCTTATGGCTGCCAATGAGTTCGTGGATCTCCAGACCCAATCTCTCAATCCGCTCGATAATTTGTGGCCATTCCTGTTCGAGAAACTTGACCCGTTCCTGCTTCGACAATTTTTCCTTCGCTCCAGTAACAACATACATTCCTAGCCCCCGTTTTTTTTCCACCAAACCATCATCAACTAGAATTTGAATCGCTTTAGATACTGTAATGGGATTAATGCGCTGTTCACTGGAAATCTGCCGCACCGAGGGCAGTGCATCGCCCTCACTCAGCAAGCCATCCATGATCAGCTCGACCAAACGGTCTCTTAGCTGCAGGTAAATCGGCTCTTTGTTATTCCAGTTGATTTCCACTCAGACCACTCTGCTGTGTCTCATCCAGCTACCCATATAGTGTTATACATAACTATAACACCATATCAGTAGATAGCAAGCAAATTAATCAGTATGTTAAGTGTTTGTTTTAACTATGTTTTTATCTTTCTGACGCCAGAACCGGCGTCAGAGGGCCACTGCCGACGGGTATCCAAGAGGGTGAAACCTTCAAGTAATCCCGTATTTTCATCTTCAGGAAAGCCGGATATCCCGGTGACTGACTCAATTGAACACGGCAAAGATATCCCGTGCAACACCATCCCGGCTAATGATAGATTTAAGCTTCTTCAGTGCCTCAATCTGTATTTGACGAACTCGTTCCCGGGTTAACCCGGTGGCACTGCCGACGTTTTCCAGGGTATCGCTGTCATAGCCGTTGAGTCCGAATCGCCGCGACAAAATCTCCCTGTGCCTATCCGGGAGTTGATGCAGCCAGTTGCCCAGGCGCTGACGTAGTTCCGAATTCTGCAGGAGATTATCTGGCCCCTGGCCATTGTCGGCGGCAAAGGTACCTTGCAGAGTAATTTCCCCATCGGCCAGAATCAGCGCATCCGCAGAAGTCACTTTTTCGCTTAGACGTAGCAGTCGTTTAATCTCCGGAACGGTTTTGCCGACTTCGGCTGCAATCTCTTCCGCGCTTGGATCCCGTGCTTTCCTGGTGGCGAGTTGCTATGCCTTGCGCAGCACTGAGTTCAACTCTTTGGTTACGTGCACAGGTAAGCGAATGGTTCGAGCCTGGTTCATCAGACCGCGTTCGATGCCCTGACGTATCCACCAGGTCGCATAGGTTGAAAATCGGAAGCCCCGTTCCGGATCAAACTTTTCCACGGCTTGTATCAAGCCGAAATTACCCTCCTCTATCAAATCCAGCAGAGCCATGCCGCGATTAATATAACGACGGGCAATTTTCACAACCGTCCTGAGATTGCTCTCGATCATTCGCTGCTTACTACGCGCATCTCCCTGCAGGGCACACCTCGCGTAACAGACTTCTTCGGTGGCAGTGAGCAGCGGTGTATAGCCAATCTCCCTCAAATAAATCTGGGTGACGTCAAAAGCCTGGCTGGACTTTTCCGTCGTGATTTGCTTCCGGTCGTTGGGTTCACGGAAGTTTGGCTGGGAGAATGACAACGCCTGGGAAGAAGAAACTTTTAGCGGCTGCGGGCATGAGAGGGAGGAAGCTGTACTGCTCATACTGGGCAATTCATCGAGAAATTCCAATTTTGATTCCGAATTTTGGCTCTCGTTAGCTTGCAAACTGCCATCAAACATCGCCTTCACTCCTCCCTGGATTCTCGTCCCCACCTATCCTAGCCTTAGTTAGGGAAACGCACCACGATATGGCGTCCTTGCCATTGGGCGACACAAACTATATCAGCCGAGTTCAGTATAGATCTTTGCTTGAATATTGCGAGTTTCTTTGCACCTGCCAGGGTTGAATTCAGGAATAATACCTGGACCGAGGAAAGCCGGGGAAACGTCCTGCGAAGCACAGCTTGATATAGGTTATTATGTTACCTATCAATTGCTTAACTCCTGTTCCGAGTCATACAGCATTGCCATTCCCAATCCATGACACTGCCGTACCGGCAGCATCGCAGGCAAACAACGTATGAAGAAGTATCAGAAAATGCTAACATTTTTTCCTCAACTGGCTTCCCTACGCACTGCCTGTTACCACGTACGGCCAGTTCCCGTTAATGAATCAGGACCTTGACACCATGGCTAAACGATCCGGAAACCCTTTTCTGGAAGTAGTCACGAATGACAGCTCAGATAATTCCAAACTCCCTACTGCCCACGTTCCAGGCGCGGCTTTTGGCGGCGAAATCGACCTGAGCGATAACGCATATTTTGAAAACCGGGAACTGAGTTATCTGGAGTTTAATTTACGAGTCCTAAGTCAGGCAAAAAACCCGAAGCATCCTCTGCTCGAACGTCTCAACTTTTTATCAATTTTTAGCTCTAATCTGGATGAATATTTTGAAATTCGCGTTTCCGGCCTGAAAAAGCAATTTATCCCGAACAAATTCTGAAAATTATCCATGAACGGGTACGGGAGTCACTTGACGAACAGTACCGAATCCTGAACGAGGATCTACTGCCAGCGTTGGCGGCGGAAAATATTCATTTCCTACAACGCCATGCCTGGAATAATGATCTGGTTCGGTGGAGTCAAATCTACTTCCACGAAGAAGTATTACCCATTATCAGCCCACTGGGATTGGATCCAGCGCATCCATTTCCACGTCTGGTTAACAAGAGTCTGAATTTCATTTTATCCCTCGAAGGTAAAGACGCCTTCGGTCGTGACAGCGGACTGGCCATAGTTCCTGCACCGCGGTCGTTGCCGCGCCTCATAAAAGTACCGAAAGATATCATGCCAGATGGCGATAATTTCATCTTCCTGTCCTCCATTATCCATGCCCATGTAGATGAATTTTTCCCCGGTATGGAAGTTATCGAGTGCCATCAGTTCCGGGTTACCAGAAATACCGACCTGGAAATGTCGAATGTCGAAGTGGAAGACGTTGCTATTGCACTACGGGGAGAATTGCACAGTCGTCGATTTGGTGCCGCCAGCAAACTTGAGGTAAGCAAGGAATGTCCGCCAAAACTTTCAGACTTTCTGCTGGCTCGCTTTAATTTAAGCAATGAAGAATTGTTTGCTCTCGACGGTCCGGTTAATTTGCAACGACTAATAGCAGCAACCGAAATGGTGGATCGACCCGAGCTGCGATTTGCAAAATTCTCACCGGGTACACCCAGGGGCCTCGAAGAAAGCAGCGACATCTTCTCGATTATTAATAAAGAAGATCAATTACTCCTGCACCCGTTCCAATCTTTCATGCCTATCATCGACTGGGTGAGACAGGCAGCGAATGACCCGACTGTTCTTTCAATCAAGCAGACTCTGTATAGAACCAACGAATCTTCGGAATTGGTCGAAGCCTTAGCGGAGGCGGCCAGAAATGGCAAGGAAGTTACCGTGGTGATCGAGTTGCGGGCGCGCTTCGATGAAGAAGAGAATATTAATTTCGCCAGTATATTGCAGGAAGCCGGCGCTGTAGTTGTCTACGGCGTACTGGGTTACAAGACCCATGCCAAGATGCTGTTGTTTGTGCGACGTGTTGGCAATGAACTGAAGCGCTATGCACACCTTGGAACCGGCAACTATCACCTCAAAAATTCGCTCCTCTACACCGACTATAGTCTGCTTACTGCGGACGATACGCTCTGCGCCGACGTGCACAAGGTGTTTCAGCAAATAACCGGGATGGGGAAAAAAATTCATCCGAAATTAATAATCCACGCCCCTTTTTATCTGCGCAAGAACCTGCTAAAAATGATCGAAGTGGAAAGGAAAATGGCGCTCAACGGCGATCCCGCGCGCATCGTTGCAAAGCTCAACGCCCTCACCGACCCCGCTATGATAAAAGCCTTGTATGCAGCCTCTCAGGCTGGCGTGAAGATTGATTTGGTTGTCCGCGGTATCTGCTGTCTTAAACCTGGCATCGCCGGCGTCAGCGAGAACATTCGTGTGGTGTCCATAGTAGGGCGCTTTCTGGAACATTCCCGGGCCTACTACTTTCTCAATAACCGACACCAGGTTTACTGTTCCAGCGCGGACTGGATGGAGCGAAACCTCTCCAACCGCATCGAAGTTTGTTTCCCAATTCTCAAGAAAAAGCTGGCAAACAGAATTCTGGAAGAAATGGAAAGCTACCTGAATGACAGCAACCAGGCCTGGGAATTACAGACTAATGGTGGCTATAAGCCCCTGGATTCCAGCGCAAATGGTGTGCAGAACCTGCTTTTGAAGAAGCTGGCGAGCGCCTGAACGAGTCTGTTGCATTCACCGGCCATGGCCAGGCTTGCGCTATCTACTGGCGTGGTTTACCACTGGCAAATCACTCTGTTCCATCGCCTCCAGCGTTTTCTCATTCTTCACCATAAAATCCAGCATGCCCTCCCGCAATGCCGTGGCACTGAAGTTAATCTTCTCAATACCGTAGCTTTGCATAAGACCAACCAACACACTCCAGCCCGGCAGCAGTAAATCACGACGACGCTCTTTTATCGCGGGTACATCAGTTCCCCTGGCTATGCAGGTGGACAGTTGGGTTTTAAGCCCACGCAGTGCATGCAGACTAATTTGCCCGGCAGCTCGACCTTCAGACTCACAGATTGCGGCGAGCATCTTTATGGTCCCGGAAGACGCGTAAGACTCGGACCAGCCGAGTTTCTTGATCGCTGGAGAAAATCCATCGAAGACCTGTTGCGCCGCGGTCACTGCCGCTCCCATCTGCTGTTCGAGTTCAGTCGCGGAAGCAGGTCCATCATTGAAGAATCGATCGCGCCACGCGACGCTGCCTATCGCCAGGCTTTCTGTCAACAGGCGCGCATGTTTCCTGCCGACTATGACTTCGGTACTGCCGCCGCCGATGTCTATCACCAGTCGATGTGAGTCCGACAGAGGCAGAGCGGTAATTACACCGGCATAGATCAACACCGCTTCCTGCACGCCGCTGATTATTGAAATATTCAGACCAATTTTGCGGGCCGATTCAAGAAATTCATGCGCATTCGCGGTGACGCGGAAGGTATTGGTCCCGAGGGCCCAGTATTGCTGCAAGGGATATTGATCCATCAGGGTTTTGAAGTGCTGCAGACAGAACAAGCCACGCTCGAAAGCCGGAGCGGAAATAACACCGGCGGCCGCCACCCCCTCACCGAGTTGAACTTTCTCACTACAGCGCTCGATAATCCGGATAAGACCAGCTTCCCGTTCAGCTATCAGTAAATGGAAGCTATTCGATCCCAGGTCGATACATGCATACATAAAATGCTACCGGAGCGACAGGATAAATCCTCACGCCATAGATGATCGATAACTCTACGGAATGTCTACTTAACTATCGACAAGTGAGCTTTGATGATGAATTCACAGAGCGCAACTCAGACGGCTGAAATCATCGATTGCTGGTAATTCTCCAGCCCCACTTTAGCAATCAGCGAGAGTTGGGTTTCCAACCAGTCGATATGTTCTTCTTCGCTGTCGAGTATTGCACTCAACAGATCACGGCTGACGAAATCGCTAACCGACTCACAGGCAGCAATCCCCGCTTTCAGGTCCGGGCAGGCCATCATTTCCAGTTTAAGATCGCACTCCAGCATTTCCTGGGTGTTTTCACCGATTAGCAGACTGCCCAATTTCTGCAGATTGGGCAAGCCCTCCAGAAATAGAATTCTCTCAATCAGGCGGTCGGCATGCTTCATCTCATCAATGGATTCTTCGTGTTCCTTCGCAGCCAGGCGATCGAGCCCCCAATCTTTATACATACGGGAATGGAGAAAATACTGATTAATTGCGATTAATTCGTTGGCCAATGCCTGATTCAGGTGCTTTAGTATGCCGACGTCTGATTTCATGGGTTTATCTCGCTTGGTCTCAAGTTTGGGATTGCGTAAGCATCGACTGCGGAGGACAATTTGTCAAGTTTTACCCCTGTAAGTTATTGATATTTATCGAAATACGAAATGATAAGCAATCCCATTTTCATTTGCGCAGAGCCCACGAGGCCAAGTCCGGTTATGCCCTCGAACACATTAATTTGATGGGATTTGAAGAATCTAGGCGGCGTTTTCGTAGGCAGCAGACTTGTTGCACTCGTTAACGATGCTCTGGGCCAGCTTGCTGCATTTGCCACATTCACTGGCTACGCCGAGTTTGGCACGCAGGTGGGTCAAATTGCTGGCACCACCAAGGCACAGATCGCGGATCTGATGCTCGGTAATTTGCCTGCAAATGCATACGTACATAGGGACTCCGGCGCCAATGTGCTAATATAAATGTAAATGAGAATGATTGTCAACAAGATTTAGATCTGCTACTTTAATAAGCCTTGAATTACTTCTTGTAACAGCAGATATCATTGATTTTCAGACTCCTATTCGACCTATGACACAGACAGCTCTATCCAACGCCAGTCGTGGCGATAGTTGTGTGGTTGTCGAAATCGCCGCAGAGCCTGCGGAGCTGAGAAGCCGACTATATTCTCTCGGCATCATTCCCGGTTGCGCCATGCAGATTCTTCACTTTGCACCGCTGGGGGACCCCATGCAGGTAAAGGTGGGAGGCAGTTTTATCAGCATCCGCAGATCAGAAGCAGATGCCATCACAGTGGAGTTACAGTAGTGCCATGAAGTCGGCAGCCCGCACAAAAAAAATTGCCCTGATTGGCAATCCCAACTGTGGCAAGACAACACTTTTCAACATCTTAACCGGCGCGCGCCAGAAAGTTGGTAACTGGCCGGGGGTTACCGTGGAGAAGAAGTTCGGCTATTTCGACCTGGAACCAAACAGCGTCGAGTTAGTAGATCTACCGGGAATTTATTCTTTGGAACAGGATTTTCAGGGTATAGATGAAAAGATTGCCCAGGATTATATCGATCACAGTGAATCAGACCTCCTCATCAACCTGCTAGATGCCAGCAATCTCGAACGCAACCTGGTCCTCACCCAGCAATTGCTGGAGAAAGATATTCCCGTCGTGATTGTAATCAACATGCTTGACGTGGCGCAGCAGCAAGGCATTACAATCACGCCCCAGGTCCTGGCCGATCAATTGCATGTCCCCGTCGTCGCCATCGTCGCCTCCCGTAAACAAGGCATAGAAGCATTGTTAGACGAACTACAGGCAGGCCTTGCCAATCCTGTGATGCCGGGCGCCAGCGAGGCGCCGAAAATTCCGGCCACCGTCGATGAGAAGCTACTGCAACGTTACTATCGTTCAGGGCAATTGATAAACGGAGTCGTGGAGGTATCGCCCACCCACCACGGCCTTTCCGAACGCATAGATTTGGTGCTCTTGAATCGGTGGCTGGGCATTCCGGCCTTCCTCTTCATGATTTACATGATGTTCACGATTGCCGTAAATCTCGGCGCCGTTTTTATCGATTTCTTCGACATCCTGTTCACCGCGATCCTGGTGGACGGTACCGCCTGGCTGCTGCAACAGATTTACATGCCAGACCTCATCATCACCCTATTGGCAAAGGGAGTGGGTGGCGGCATCACCCTGGTAGCCACATTTATCCCGGTGATTGGGTTTCTGTATCTGTGCCTGTCGGCGCTGGAAGATTCCGGATATATGTCCCGTGCGGCCTTCGTCGTCGATCGAGTGATGAGCGGCATTGGCTTGCCCGGCAATGCCTTCGTGCCATTAATCGTAGGCTTCGGCTGCAATGTACCGGCGGTGATGGCGGCGCGCAGCCTGCGGCGCGATAGTGATCGGCTGATGACTATTGCTATGGCACCATTTATGAGCTGTGGTGCGCGCCTGACGGTGTATGCCCTATTTGCCGCCGCGTTTTTTCAGGAAAACGGCCAAAATATTGTCTTTGCCCTGTATCTTTTGGGCATAGCCCTGGCCGTATTTACCGGCTGGATCTTCCGTAAACAACTCTTCACCGACGAGATCACGCCGTCATTCCAAGAGATGCCGGCGTACCATGTACCCATCGTCCGTAATATATTGTTGACGACCTGGTTTCGTCTGAAGGGATTCATACTTCGCGCCGGCAAGACCATTGTCGGTGTCGTCATCGTTCTGAGTCTCCTGAATTCGATCGGCACCGATTTCTCATTTAATAATGAAAATTCGGCAGAGTCGGTGCTGAGCGTGATTGGTAAATCCATAACGCCTGCTTTTAAGCCGCTGGGTATCGAAGCAGACAACTGGCCGGCCACCGTGGGTTTGTTTACCGGCATGTTTGCGAAAGAAGCGATCGTGGGGACTCTCGACGCTCTATATAGCGAACCCGAGACTGGCGGCGGTGATGGCCCACCAGATCTGGCGGCCGCTGTGAGAGCGGCATTTGCCTCGATCGGCAGCGAACTCAGTGCGCTGAGTGGGTCCCTGACCGATCCTCTGGGAATTTCGATTGGCGACGTCAGTGATATAGAAGCAGTGGCCGAGGATCAAGACGTAGAGACCAGCACACTGACGAATATGGCTTCCCTGTTTTCCGGTCCCTTCGCCGCCTTCTGTTATCTGGTCTTTGTCTTACTCTATGCACCCTGCGTTGCCGTGCTTGGCGCCGTTAACAAGGAAGCCGGATGGCGTTGGACCCTGCTGGTATTTGGCTGGTGCACCGGGCTCGCCTATATTACTGCGACGGTGATCTATCAGATTGGCACTTTCTCCCTAAACCCCCTATTCTCTTCTATCTGGATTGTGGCCATGTTATCCATATTGCTTGGTTTTATTCTGAATCTGAAGAAACTATCCGGCAAGATGGTGCCGAAGAACCTGATTCCTGCAGTGCAGATCTAACGACATGCTCAATTAACCGGGAATAGACCCGGGGATGAAAGCGGGAAAAAACTCTTGCAGCAGATAAATCCGCAGGCTGACAATTCGGCTGTTATCAAACTGTTTGCGATCGGTTTTTGCATCGTACTCCTGATCAAGGTTTACCTCGCGCTGGTGCTGGATCTATACAGCGACGAAGTCTTCTACTGGCAAGCTTCTGCTCGACCTGCCTTGGCTTACAGCGACCTCCCCTTCATGACGGCATTGCTAATCGGGGTGGGATCATCTTTAAATCCAGGCAGTGCCATCGCCGCGCGCCTGGTATTTATCCTGCTCGGTGCTTGCTTGCCATTGTTGATGTATTGGATAGCAAGACCACTTAGTAACCAACGACAGGCAATAGAAACTGCCGTACTGACTCTGTGTTTGCCGCTGGGTGGTGTTCTTGGACTGCTTGCAGTGCCAGACGTCCCTTTATTATTTTTTGGTTTATTATCCATCGGTTGTTTCGAGAGAGCCCTGCGGACCGAGCGCTTAAGATACTGGCTGGCCACAGGTATTTTCGTTGCCTGTGGCCTCAGCACCCACTATCGATTTTTCCTCTATCCCGCCGCAGTCATTGTCTTCCTGGTCTGGTTTGCACCACAGCGGCGGCAGTGGCGAAATCCCGGGCTGTGGCTGGCCA
>LWDU01041225.1_pt1 | contig 10403 bp, 9 predicted proteins | sample 727161 | NCBI WGS metagenome assembly LWDU01 (sample SAMN04566230, study PRJNA314399) | hydrothermal vent metagenome | isolation source: deep sea hydrothermal plume seawater | place: Mexico: Gulf of California, Guaymas Basin | collected 2004-07-11 | reverse complement strand
GAACCTAGTTCTGGCTCTCGTCAAATGATGAATCATTTTGGAACACGATTTTTGAATGAGGATGGAAGCTGGAAAAACTTAATGGCGCAAAAAAATTCTACTTCTGATATGGCTTGCCTTACTTCACAATTCCCACGATTGGTTGGTTTGGCACAAGCATCTAAAGTTTACAGAGAAAATGCAACATTAGCTAAAAACAAACCCAAATTTACCAATGGAGGTAATGAAGTAGCTTATGCCACTATTGGCAATTCCTCTTGTGCAGAAGGGCATTTTTTTGAAGCAGTAAATGCCATTGGTGTATTGCAAGTTCCGGTAGTTATTTCTATTTGGGATGATGGCTATGGCATATCAGTTGCCAATGATGTGCAAATGACAAAATCAGATGTGTCAGAAATATTGAAAGGATTCCAAAGAGATGAAAAAGGAGAAGGCTTTGAGATAATGAAAGTGAAAGGTTGGGATTATCCTGCCCTTATTGACACTTATGAAAAGGCCGAAAAACTAGCTCGAGAAAAGCATATTCCATGTATTATTCATGTAGTAGAAATGACGCAACCAACAGGGCATTCTACTTCTGGTTCTCACGAAAGATATAAAAGCAAAAAACGATTGCAATGGGAGGAAGATTTTGATTGCATCAAAAAATTTAGAGAGTGGATTGTAGAAAGTAAAATTGCAACAAAAGAGGAATTAGATGCTATATTGTCTGAAGTAAAGGTCTTTGTTAAGGAAGAAAAGAAAGAAGCTTGGAAAGCTTATCAAGCACCATTAAAAGCGGAATTAATTGAAGTTTTAGAAATTCTAACCTCTTTAAAAGAAAAAGCAAATATTCCAGAATTAGAAAGTTGGATAACGGATTTGAAACAAACTGCAATGTTTGGGATTTTTAGAAGAGATTATTTATCGGTTGCTAGAAAAGTAATGGCGAAAATTGCAAAAGAAGAGATGGCTGAAAAATCTCAACTTCCCCAATTTATTACCAAATTAAATACAGAAAACAAGCAAAGATATAATAGCAAACTTTATAATGAAACGGCTACTTCCGCACGCAAGGTACAAGAAGTTTTGCCAACTTATGACACAGATGTAGAGCGTGTGGATGCTAGAATTATTTTAAGAGATAATTTTCATCAAATGTTTGCAAATATTCCAGAAGCCATGATTTTTGGTGAAGATGTTGGAAAAATTGGTGGGGTGAATCAGGGAGTTGAGGGCTTGCAGGCAAAATTTGGTGAAACAAGAGTAGCCGATACAGGAATCCGTGAAACCACCATTTTAGGGCAAGGTATTGGCATGTCATTAAGGGGTTTGCGTCCTATTGCTGAAATGCAGTATTTGGATTATCTGTTGTATGCTTTTCAAACAATGGCAGATGATATCGCATCCTTGCATTACAGAACGCATGGCGGACAAATTGCACCTGTAATTATCCGGACAAGAGGACACAGATTAGAAGGAATTTGGCATTCGGGTTCTCCAATGGGAATGATTATTAGTGGAACAAGAGGAGTGAATTTATGTGTGCCTAGAAACATGACAAAAGCTGCTGGATTTTACAATACTTTGATGGCGGCAAATGAGCCAGCTATGGTAATAGAGTGCTTAAATGGATACCGGGCAAAAGAAAAGCTACCTAATAATATGGGAGAATTCCGTGTTCCATTGGGTAAGGTGGAAACTACAAGAGAAGGAACAGATGTAACAGTGGTTTCTTATGGCTCAACCTGGAAAATAGTTACTGCTGCTGCCGATTTATTATCTGATATGGGTATTAATATTGAAGTGATTGATACGCAAACTTTGGTTCCTTTTGATTTGAGCCATGATATAGTAGAGAGTGTAAAAAAGACAAATCGTTTGCTTGTGGTTGATGAGGATGTGCCAGGAGGAGCTTCTGCATATATTATGCAAAAAATTGTGGAAGAGCAGAACGCTTATAATCATTTAGATTCTGAGCCGCAAACTTTGGCTGCCAAAGCGCACAGGCCAGCCTATGGAAAAGATGGTGATTATTTTTCCAAGCCATCAGCAGAAGATGTATTTGAAAAAGTATATGCCATGATGCATGAAGTAAATCCTGCAAAATTTCCGTCTATTTACTAAATGAACAAAACAACTGAATCTGATTCCTATTATGACTCCTTAGAGCAAATGAGCACTGCTGATTTACTCCAAAACATCAATAAGGAAGACAAAACGATTGCCAATACAGTTGAAAAACAAATTCCACAAATAGAGAAATTGGTAAATGCAATTGTCTCAAAAATGAAAAAAGAGGGGCGATTGTTTTATATTGGTGCTGGAACTTCTGGAAGATTAGGAATTGTAGATGCTTCTGAATGTCCGCCCACTTTTGGAGTAGAGCATGGCTTGGTAGTTGGGCTGATGGCAGGAGGGGATAAGGCAATCCGAAAGGCAGTGGAATTTGCAGAGGATGATAAAATGTTGGGCTGGGAAGATTTGCAATCTCAAAAAATAAATGAAAAAGATGTGGTAATTGGCATAGCCGCTTCTGGCACTACTCCTTATGTAATTGGTGCTTTAGCGCATTGTCAAAAACAAAATATAACTACCGCTTGCATTGTTTGTAATCAGCATAGTCCTTTATCCAAAGTGGCTGATTTTCCTATTGAGGTAATTGTTGGGCCGGAATTTGTAACAGGAAGCACCAGAATGAAAGCCGGTACAGCTCAAAAACTGGTGCTGAATATGATTTCCACAACCGTGATGGTAAAATTAGGAAAAGTAAAAGGAAACAAAATGGTGGATATGCAACTATCTAACAACAAATTGGTTGATAGAGGAGCGAAAATGATAATGCAAGAAACAGGAGTTTCTTACCAGAAAGCGGAACAACTTTTATCCCAATATGGCTCGGTGCGTAAAGCAGTAGATAATTACAATGGATAAAGATAAACTCATAAAAGGACTGATTTGGCTTTCGGCTACCTCTTTAACTATTCTGGTAGATGCCAACCTTTTGTATATTGGTTTTAATAATGTGCAGCACGGCAGTTATACCATTATAGTAATCGCATTGCTGATTTTCCCTGTGGTTTTCTTTTGTGCTTACAAAGGGATTAAAAGCGTCTTGGACGCTATTTTTTATTAGCCCTTATCATTTCTCTTTTTCCAGGAGGACCTTCCAAACTTTCTACTTCAAATCTCACTGATTTTAAAGTTCGTTTTACAACTCCCTTTGCACAATAAGTGACTAAAAACCCATTTTCATTCAGTAAGCAATACATTTTTTCAAAAACTGTTTTAGTCCACATTTCTGCTTGTTTTTCAGGAGCGAAAGCATCAAAGTAAATAATATCAAATTTTCCGTCATTGAAGTTTTTTAGCTTATTATTTGTTTTGAAAAAAGTAAAATTAGTGGATAGTTTTATCTCTCTTTCCCACTCACAGTTATGTAGGCTTAAGAAAAATTCTTCATCTGATTTTGTAAAAGTATGGAAGTTTAGTTTATTATAAATCTCCTCTGCAATAGGAAATGGTTCTAAAGTGGTGTAATGCACCTTTTTATTTCCCAGATTTTCCAATGTAAGAAGGGCGTTTAATCCTGTACCAAAACCAATTTCTAAGATATTCAAATTCTGTTTTTGGTTGAAGTGAAGTCCGTTTCTAATAAAAACATGCATGGCTTCTGTAATGGCGCCATTTTTGGAATGATAAGTTTCATTAAGTCCTGGAACAAAAAGAGAATGCGAACCATCTTTGGTAATGATGAGTTGTTTTTTCAAAAATTTATGTATTTTTAGATTTTCAAATATAATATTTAAGGATTTATTTCTTAGATCCTTTCTAAAAATTTGTTCTGAAAAGTAAGAAATATTACAATCATTTCAGATAGATAGTTATAAATATATAATTTTGAACACATAAGATGAAATCACATTTTATTTGCTTTTTGTTGTTTGGAGTGTATTTTCTTATCAAATTTGTCGTATCAAATTAAAAAACCAAATATTAACTTTAAATTTAAAATCATGAAAAAACTAATTACACTGTTTTTTGTTTCAGCAATGGCTGTTTCAACTTACGCAACTCACCTAATGGGTGGGCAAATTGTGGCTACTAATATTGGTGGTTACGATTATCAAATTGAGCTTACTGCTTATAGAGACACTATCGGTGTTCCAATGGGACTTGTTGCTGTCTTTAATGTCTTTGAGCAAGATACAAGTGGTGCTTGGATTTCATTATTTACTTCTTCTGTAAATTATGATACAACTTCAGGCGGTCTGATGCCATCTGTTATAACGGTTTATGGTGTTGAGGTATATACCTTTATTGATACCATTACAATGCCTGGAGATGGCTATTATGCAATTAGCTGGGACGAGTGCTGTAGAAATGGAGCGATTATCAATATGTCTAACCCGCTTAGCGAGAGTATGAAGTTATCTACTTTCCTTACGGTTGATAGTTTGAATCCAAATTCTTCACCTTCTTATACTACTCCTCCTGTTGCTTATTTGCCAGCACATACGCTATGGCAATATAATCCGCTTCCATTTGATCCAGATGGAGATTCACTTGCATGGCATCTTGATGTTCCATTATCTTTAAATGGTATAGTAAACGGATATGAGTTTCTTTCTGATTCGGCTTATTCCGATTCTGCTGCTGTTTTCTCCTTAGATTCTATTACAGGAGCTCTTACTTGGAGCGCAAATATGGTAGGACACTTTGTTGCTTCCTTTGTAATTGAAGAATTTAGAAATGGAGTAAATATTGGTTCAATGATAAGAGATATGCAATTTATTGTTATCCCAGACACTTCTAATTCAATGCCTCAAATTTCTAATATGCAATCGGTGCCAACCAATTCTGGAGGATATCCTTATGTGGTACTTAGCCCTGGTCAAAATTACCAGCTTCACCTTTTAGCATCTGATGCTGATGTAAATGATGTGGTAGATATGATTGGCTTTGGGGAGGCTTTCGATTTAACAACTGCTCCTTCTACATTGAATGTTTTGCCAACAGGAAATGGTAACGAAATTGAAGGAACTTTCTCCTGGACTCCGGATGTAAGTGCGGTAAGAACAGCTCCTTATATAACTGTTTTCCGTGTAAGTGACCAAATGTTCTATTTTGATGAAACCATTCAGTTTGAAGTTTCAATGACTTCAAGTATTGAAAACAACAATGGATTTGCAATGGAAAATATTTATCCTAACCCTGTAAATAATATGATGTATGTTCCTGTAACCTTGGAAAAAGGTGCAGTTATTAGTATGGATATTTATAACATACTAGGAGTTAAAGTTTACCAATCAGGCGAAATGAATTTCACTGCTGGAAATCATTTAATTCTTAAAAATATCGATTTAAATAGTGGTCAGTACCTAGTTTCTATTAAAGATAACAGTGGAAATATGCTAAGCACAGAACGCATAGTTGTAGTTAAGTAATCTGATAAAAGATAAAACTTAAATTCAGTTTACATGTTTTAGGGAAAGGGGAGCAATTTGCTCCCCTTTTTTATTAAATTCGCTCTCTAAAAATTTAAGTATTATTATCCATGAAAATTACTCAAAAAGGCCATTCCAATATTCAAGAAATAGATTTTAACAATCTTAAATTTGGAGCAACTTTTTCCGATCATATGCTTATTTGCAAACACAAAGATGGAAAATGGGGAGAGGCAGAAATTATGTCATATCAGCCCTTACCAATGATGCCAGGAACGCAAGTTTTTCATTACGGGCAATCGGTTTTTGAAGGTATGAAGGCATTTAAAACAGATCAAGGGAAAGTGCTACTTTTTCGTGAAGAAGATAATTTTAATCGATTGAATAAATCGGCCAAGCGCCTTTGTATCCCCGAAATCCCAAAAGAGATTTTTATGGATGGATTGCATGAAATTCTTAATTTGGATTTCGAATGGGTAAAGCAAGGAGATAATTTTTCCCTTTATATTCGTCCGTTTATTTTTGCTTCTGGGCAATGTATTAAGGCTACCATTTCAGATGAATATACTTTTATGATAATCTGTTCACCAACTACAACTTATTATGAGGGTGATATGCAAGTAAAAATTGAGCAAAAATATACAAGAGCAGTTAAAGGTGGAACAGGTGCAGTGAAAGCAGCTGGAAATTATGCTGCTTCATTTTATGCTACCAAACTAGCTAGAGAAAAGGGATTTAGTCAAATTATTTGGACAGATGCAGAAAATCATGAGTACTTGGAAGAGGCAGGCACCATGAATGTCTGGATTAGAATTGATGATACACTCATTACACCAAAACTCTCAGACACTATTTTGGGTGGAATAACAAGAGATAGTGTAGTGCAATTGGCCAAAGATATGGGTATTGAAGTGGAAGAAAGGGCTATTAGTATAAGTGAGCTAAAAGAAGCGCACCAAAATGGAAGATTAAAAGAAGCATTCGGAACAGGAACAGCAGTTTCTGTTATTTTTATTGGTTCTATCACTTTGGACGAAAATAAAATGCAATTCCCAAAACAAGTAGATAGTTACGCCAGAAAGCTTAAAGCAAATTTAACAGCTATTCAGCATGGTAAAATAGCGGATAATCATGGATGGACGACAGAAGTGGAGTCTTCTGTGGCTAGTCATTAGTTATTTTTTTAGAGTCATTTTGTAGTGCATAATAGCTGCTTCTTCAAAAATCTCTCCTTCTTTAACAAAACCTAATTTTTCATAAAAAGGCAATACTTGCTTTTGTGCATGCATATAAATTTTGCCCTTAAAATCTTTCAAATCATCTAATATTGCTATAAGCACATGCCTTCCATAGCCTTTCCCTCTTTTACTTTCCAATACAGCAAATCGTTCTAATTTGTATCCTTTTTCTGTTTTGCGGTGGCGTGCAGTGGCATAAGGAGTTCCATTATCAAAAACTAAAAAGTGGATGGATTCCTCCTCAAATTCATATTCTAAATCAGCAGGACAATTTTGTCCTATAACAAATACTTCATACCTAATTTGATGCGCAATTTGCATTAACTCAGAATCATCAAAAGTAAATTTTTTTATCTCTATCATTATTTTAGTTTATGATGTAAAATTATGTATTTTTGAGCAAACTAAAAAACAATAATTATGAAGAAAATATTTTTCTTATGCGCATTAAGTATTCTTACCCTTTTTGCAATGGCTACAAAGCCACACACCGATCATGTTAGAGTAGATGCTGAAAAATCAACCGTAAAATGGATGGGCTCTAAAATCACAGAGGGACATGTAGGGATTATAAACATCCAAAAAGGAGTATTAATGATTGAACATGGCACTTTGGTTGGGGGTCAAATTAGTATCGATATGACTTCTATTGAAAATACTGATCAAGAAGGTAAATGGAAAGCAAATTTAGAAGGACATTTAAAGTCAGATGACTTTTTTGATGTGGAAAAATTTCCATTAGCAACTATTACAATCACAAAAGCAATTAAAGGTACTGAGCATAATTATAAAATTATTGCAGACTTGACCATTAAAGGAATCACCCATTCCATCACTTTTGATGCAGAAGTAAACATTAATAAAGTTGAGTTTTTTGCTGCTGCAAAAATTAAAATTGACCGTACTAAATGGGATATCGTATATAATTCTGGCAACTTTTTTAAGGATTTAGGGGACAAACTTATACTAGATGAAATTGAGTTTGATATTTACCTTTTATCGGCAAAATAATTTTTCAATCTCCACTGCCAAAAACTCAGCAGCTTTTGGATAATTTCTAAACCATAATTCAGGTTCAATCAGTTCTAATTCACTCAAAGAAGGTTGATTGTTATTGTCATAAACTATATCTACTCTGGCATAAACAGGAGTGTAAGGGCTAGCTTTTAAGCAGTTTTCTGCAAAAGTGATTTCTTCTTTATTTGGCGTGTATTTTTCCACTTTTCCTCCATGGTCATCCTGCACACGGAAATCTCCCTTTTTAGCAATCTTTTTTACGGCATGAGTAAATTTTCCGCCAATCATAATTAGTGAAATCTCTCCATTTGAAATAATATTTTCTAAAAATTCTTAAAAAAGCATACATTCCTTTTGTATGAGCTGCTGAAATAAATCTTCAAATTCCGAACAATTACTAGGCGTAATTCTGTATGTATGGAGTGCAGCTCCTGAAATGGCTGGTTTTATTACCACCTCCCTCCATTTTGTTTTTTCAAATAATTGATGAAGTGTAATTTCATCTCCTTTTTCTACAAATAGAGTAGGGGCAATATTGATATTGTTTTTTGCTAAATCTTGCAGATAGTGCTTGTCAATATTCCAAAGGATAATTTTAGCAGAATTGATAAAAGTAGTTTTATTTTTAGTTTTTTCTAACCAATCAAAAAACTCCTCAAACCTGTCGAAATAATCCCAAGTAGTGCGGAAGATTGCATACTTAGTTGTTGTCCAGTCAAAGTTACTGTCTGCCCAATCTTTTTTGCAAACCTTTAAGCCTTTATCTTCTAATGCAGTCTGTAGTAGTTGATCTTCTAGTAAAACATGATCGGTATACCAATCCGTTTTTTCTGGATTTACATAGCGGTAATCTGTAAGAATGACAACATCAAACATTAATGAATTGTGATTTTTTTTTCTACCCTTCCGTTATCATAAATATAGAAAAGTGGCGTATTGGGCTTAGGGATTGCAATTCTTCCTAAAACATCCACAATCTTTATTAGTTTAGGAGATTTACTAGTGGTGATATTATTGATTTCTGTTGGGCTAATAAGTCCGTTAATATCATATCTTGAGAAGAATTTCCATATTTCAACAGAAGCATTAATATCATAATTTGTAACACCAATAGTAAAATTGCTTCCTGGCCAGGTGTGCTCACCATTAATAACTTTAAACAAATCAGTCGTTACACCATTATCTCCGTTATCAAAAACAATATGCTCAACAGTACTCCAGTCACCCAAAACGAGATCCGGAATGATTGTTGTATCAGCAATAGGATTACAATTGTTATAATTTCTCCAATATCCTAATCCAGATATAATATCATTAAAAGGAACCGTAAGATCAGCTGTTCCATGGATTTCCATTACAGGTGTTGGGTGTGATGGATTACAGATTGCTTGAGTATATTGAGACATAGCTCCAGTAACTGATGCAATAGCCGCAATTTTGACGCTTAGATTACATGCCAAATGATAACTAAAATAACCACCATTGGACATACCTGTGCTGTAAACCCTATTTTGGTCAATACTATATTCTGCAGAGATAGAATCGATAAGAGCAGATGTAAATCCTATATCATCAACTGTACTTCCTCCCCAACCAACATTAAAATGAGTATTTCCAGAATTATCCAAAGTTCCTTCAGGATGAATTACAATAAATCCTGCAGTGTCGGCAATTTCAGTAAAACTTCCGTACCATATTTGTTGGGAAGCGTTAGAGGTGTATCCATGAAAATTAAAAACTAATGGCACAGCTGTGCCTGCAGAATAAGTTGCAGGAACATATAAAATATAATCTCTTTGCAATCCTCCATGTGTGATGCTGCCATTTATGGTTTGTTGTGCTAGTCCTAATAGTGGTAAGCACAGTAAAAGTGTAAGTAGTCTTTTCATTTTGTAAAGGTAAGAAAACCTGAGCTTATGAGACTTATCTGAAAAAGGATATTTCCGATTTCCTGAATTTTTGTAATTTGCAGACTTAATTACTAATCAGAAATTAAAATTATGAAAGCAGGAAAAATAATTTTGAAATGGGCACTGATATTAGTGCTTGCATTTACAACATTCAATTGGTTTATTTCGCCAGATTATAAGGTAGAAAGAAGTGTGGAAATAAATGTGCCAACCTATATTGTTTATGAGCAAGTTACCGATTTACACCAATGGGAAAATTGGGCTGTTTGGTGGAAAAATGACACTTCAATGATCACTAATTATTCAGGTGCTGAAAGAGGATTAGGTGCTAAAATGATTTGGACTAGTGATGTAGTCGGAGATGGGGATTTAGAAATTATTGAATGTAGTTCGCAAGGAATGAAAACTAAATTAGCTTGGGGAAATGGTAGTTGGCATTTTGAAGAAACTGAGAATGGAACAAATGTTTCTTGGAGCATGAGTGGAAAAATGCCATTTTTAATGAGTTTTATGACAATGTTTATTGAAGATATGGTTGCACCAGATTTTGAAAAAGGATTGGCAGGACTAAAAGAAGTGTGTGAAAGTTTGCTAGCACGCTCCTCAGAAGTTACTGAATTAGATGAAATTAATAATTGATAAAATAAAACCTATGAAAAAAATATTACTTATACTTTTTGTATTTTTTGTATTTCACGCGCAATCGCAAGTTAATTATTGCGATTCTGTATCTATTTCGATTTCAGGATCTACACCAACAACTGTTACATACACAACTTTAGCTAATCCTTATATGAACACCTTTTTATACT
>LWDU01038513.1_pt1 | contig 10403 bp, 9 predicted proteins | sample 727161 | NCBI WGS metagenome assembly LWDU01 (sample SAMN04566230, study PRJNA314399) | hydrothermal vent metagenome | isolation source: deep sea hydrothermal plume seawater | place: Mexico: Gulf of California, Guaymas Basin | collected 2004-07-11 | reverse complement strand
CGCTTCGCCGATCATCACCGCTTCACTCAACAGGAACTGCTCAACACCATCAACCGCGCCAAAAAACGCCGCGCCGAAGTCATCATTACCACCCAAAAAGACGCCGTCCGCTTCCCCAAACTCGACCGAGTGGATCTCCCCATTTATTATATGCGCGTGGAAATAAAAATCCTCAACGGGGCCAAGGACTTTGATGACTGCGTCCGCAAAATCCGCTTCCGTTAATTGGCGTGATGGAAACCTGCCTTTACCTTTTCGTGCGCGCGCTCGTTGCCGTTGCCCAATGCCTGCCGCTGCGCTGGCTCGCCCGCCTCGGCCGCAGCGCCGGAGCCCTTACGTGGCATCTTGACCGACGGCACCGCCAAGTGGCACTGGACAATTTGACCGCCTGTTTCCCGGAAAAATCCGCCGACGAAATCCGCGCGATCGCCAAAGAAAATTTCCGGCGCCTTGGTGAAACCTACCTCAGCATCCTCAAAACCGGCGGAATGGACGCGGAAGCCATTTCGAAAATCCTAAAAATCGAAGGCTACTCGCAACTGGAAAAAATCCTGCAAGCCAATCCAGACGAACGCATCCTGCTTGCTGTCGGCCACTTCGGGAATTTTGAACTCTTCGCGTGGATGAAACTCGCCGTGCCCTCCGGCCAGGTCGTCACCACCTATCGTGGACTGCGCCAACGCAAGTTGACTCAACTAATGCTCGACCTGCGCAAAGCCTCCGGCTGCCTCTATTTCGAGCGCCGCGACGAAGGTGCGCAGCTCAAGGAAACCATGAAACGACCCTCCATCCTACTCGGCCTTTTGGCCGATCAACACGCCGGTGACAGCGGCTTGCGGCTGCCGGTGTTCGGCCGCGAAGCTTCCGTCAGCGCCGCGCCCGCCGTGATGTCCAAGCGTTATGGATGCCGCCTGTTTCCATCCGCCTGTTTTCGCACCGGCCTTGGCCAGTGGAAACTGGTGCTCGGCGAGGAAATCCCACTGCGCGAAAATGGCAAGCGCCGCAACACCGAAGCCATCACCCGCGACATCATCGCCGCGCAGGAAGATTACATCCGCCGCGACCCCGCCAATTGGTTCTGGGTACACAACCGCTGGAAACCCTCCCCCAAGGCAAAATGAGCACGCCGCAAAACATTCTTATCCGAGGCGTCAACTGGCTGGGCGACGCCATCATGGCCCTTCCCGCCATTGATCGATTGCGCGAAGCACACCCCGAAGCGCGCCTCACTCTCCTCACACACGAAAAACTCGCCGGCCTTTGGGAAGGCACCGAGCACTTCGACGAAGTGCTCACCTTCGCCAAAATCGAATCGCCCTTCACCATCGGCCAGCGACTGCGCGAGCATCGTTTCGACACCGCGCTCATCCTGCCCAATTCCCCGCGCAGCGCGCTCGAGTGCTGGCACGCGCGCATCCCCCGCCGCATCGGCTACGCCAGCAAATGGCGCAAGTGGTTTCTAACCGACCCCATTGCCTCCCACCCTCACGCCGTGCCCATGCGCAAGCGACTGCCGCTGGATATCGAGTACCGCATCACCAACAACCTCCCGCCCGAAAAATATCCCACGCGCGCCCATCACATTCACCAGTATCTCCACTTGGCAAACCACCTCGGCGCAAGCGATGAGCCTCTCGCGCCTACCCTGCGCCGCACAAAATCTTCCGCGCCAAAAAAACATAAAACTCAAATCGGCCTCATCGCCGGTGCCGAATACGGCCCCGCCAAACGCTGGCCCACGGCGCATTTCATTGAGGCAGGAAAATTGCTCATCGAAAACCACCAAGCCCATTTGCTGCTGCTCGGCGGCAAAGGCGATGTGGAAACCGCCACCGAAATCACCGACGCACTCCCTGCCGAACACACCACCAACCTCGCTGGCAAAACATCGCTCGCCGAATTGGTCGCCGCCCTTGCCGAATGCAACGCCGTGCTCACCAACGACACCGGCCCCATGCACGTTGCGGCTGCCGTGGGCACGCCGGTCATCGTCCCCTTCGGCAGCACCAGCCCCGAACTCACCGCGCCCGGCTTGCCCAACGCCGACCATTCCCCCCACCAATTCCTCCGCACCACCGCCCCCTGCTCTCCTTGTTTTCTCAAAAAATGCCCCATCAATCTCCGCTGCCTCCAAGACATCACCCCCGCCCAAGCCTCCGCCGCCGTGGCGTGCGCCCTGTAGCTCCGCCCTTGCGCCGCCTCCCCGCGTGCGGTTAACTGTGTCCGCGTGAAAATTACCGAGTTAACGGAGCAGTTGATTGCCTCTTACGCCAGCGTGGGCGGCATCAATCATTTGGACGGCACCAACCTGCCTTCCAAAAGTGGCACGGTGTCCATCACGTCGGATTTGTTGACGCTGCTCTTCCCCGGTTTTTTTGATGACAAAGTCACGCACTCGTCTGAATTGAAAATGGAAACCGCGCTGCTGATGGATGCGGTAGCGGGGAGGCTCGAGGATGAGTTGCTCAAGAGCATCGAGCATCACCCGCCCACCGATGCCGCCAAGGCCAACCCGCGCGAAGCTGCTCACGAATTGACGATGCATTTGCTCGCCGAGTTACCCGCCGTGCGGAAAATTCTCAGCACCGATGTGGAGGCCGCCTTTGATGGCGATCCAGCCGCCAAGAGCCACGAGGAAATTATCGTGAGCTATCCCTTCATTGAAGCCATCTCCGTGCAGCGGATGGCGCACGTGCTTTACGAAAAAAACGTGGCGCTCCTCCCACGCATCATGACCGAGTGGGCACACGCGCGAACTGGCATGGACCTCCACCCCGGCGCGACCATCGGCCATCATTTTTTTATCGATCACGGCACCGGCTGCGTGGTGGGCGAAACTACAATCATCGGCGATCACGTGAAGTTGTATCATGGCGTCACCCTCGGCGCGCGATCCACCTCGGCTGGCCAGGGCCTTCGCGGCAAGAAACGCCATCCCACCATTGAGGATCACGTCACCATTTATCCTGGCGCAACCATCCTCGGCGGCAACACCGTCATCGGGGCCCACAGCACCATCGGCGGTAACGTCTTCATTATGGACAGCGTGGCCCCGAAATCACTGGTCATCTACGACGGCCTCGATATGCGGGTGCTGAACAAGCAGGAGAAAAAGAAGGCTGCAGATTTCAAAATGTAATTGTAGCCGGATCACCGACTCAGGCCACATCATTTGCCCCCGGCAATAGCCCCCGAATATTCTCTGCAGTGAACGGCCGTGGCTCCACGCCCAGTTCCCGCCGCATCGGCTCCACATCGCCGGTCATTCCTTCGCGCAGCATTTGCAATTGCGCCGGCGTGGACAGCGGCTCGCGCATCACCCAGCCCATCACGTGCACGGCGGGTTTCATCAAGTGATACGGCGTGGGCAAGATGACCACCGGCTTGCCCATCGCCTCAGCGACCGTCCGGACAATCTTCCGCAACTCCATTGGCGCGGGGCCGACGACGTCGAACGTTTTTCCAATCGTCTCCGGCTTTTGCACGCACGCCGAAATGGCCGCCGCCACGTCCAGCACGCACACCGGCTGCATCTGCGAACGGCCGCAGTCCACGATGGGGAAAAACCGCGTGAGGCCAATCATCAGCGTAAGATGGCCGAGCATATTGTCGCCGCGGCCGTACACCACGCCGGGCTTGAGCAACGTCCAGTCCACGCCGCTGGCGCGGAGCAATTCGTCCGCCTGCCATTTGGTGTCGTGATACGCGCTCCCAGGGTCGGGTTTGCTGACCACCACGCTGATGTTCACCAACCGCCGCACGCCCGCCTTGCTCATTGCGACAAGGATTTTTTCCAGCACCGTCACGTGCATCGCGTGAAACGTCTGCGCGCCATCCGGGCACTTGATGCCAATCACATTCACCACCGCATCGCAACCGAAGATGGCGCCGGCCATTTCCGTCTCGGTCGCCTTCAGCGCGTCCAGCGGCGGATCCGAACGCCGCGCCAATTCGCGCACGGCCACGCCATCCGCGCGCAAGCGTTCGCAAGTGTGGCTCCCAATGAATCCGCTCGCTCCAAATACCGCAACTTCCATCCGCGCATTTTTCACACCAAAGGCGGCAATGCAACATTTCTATTTTTTTGAAACTTATGAAATTTCAGAAATCGAATGTAGCACAAGCTACATCAACTCACGAATGGGTTGGCCGGTGTCGCACAGATATTGTGGGCGACCGGTGATGTCGTTCACAGTGGTGGCGTTGGGGTTGAGGCCGAGGTGTTGGTAGAGGGTGGCCATCACGTCCTGATAATGCACGGGGCGTTCGGTGGGTTCGGCGGCGATTTTGTCGGTGGCGCCAATGACTTGGCCGGTACGGATTCCGCCGCCGGCCATCAACCCCGGCGAAACGCGCGGCCAATGATCGCGCCCGCCCTTGGCGTTGACCTTGGGCGTGCGGCCGAATTCTCCCCACGCGACGATGAGCACATCATCGAGCATCCCGCGTTCGCCAAGATCGGCAACGAGCGTTGCGAGGGCGTGATCCACCACGGGCACGAGATGGCGCATTCGGCTGAAGTTGCTTGAGTGCGTGTCGAAATCGCTGAAGCTCACGCTGACCACGCGCACGCCGGCTTCGATGAGGCGACGGGCGAGCAGCAGTTTTCGCGAGGCGTTGTAGCCATCGGCGGTCGTTCCGCGCGCGCCTTCCTCTTTGTGGCGCGGGGTGTAGCGAGCAAGGATTTTGGGATCTTCCTTTTCCAAATCCATCGCGTCGGCAAATTTTCCGGAAGTGAGAATGCCCACCGCCTGTTGATTGAAACGATCCATCGCACCCATCATCCCGTCCTTATCGGCGGCACGGCGGATGTCATCAAATTGGCGTAGCAAGCCGACGCGATCATCGAGGCGTTCGGCGTTGAGGCCCGCGATGAGTTTGAGGTTTACTTGATGATCCTTGCCGAGCCGCGCCAGCTCGCCCTTCATCCCTTCCTCGAGTTCGCGCTGAAACAAATGCGAGATGTCTGGACGGAACGGCCTGAACGCCGGCCCGAGAAAACCAACCCGGGCGCTGTTGCGTGCCAGCGGACGGCCTTGCATCAGATCCACAAACGCCGGGGCGTTGCCGTGTGCGCCGAGTAATTTATCCACCACACAACCCATCGCCGGACGCCCGCCGATGCTGGCGAGGTCTTTGGTGTGATAACCGCTTTGGCATTGAAACCCATCGTGCCGCCCGGCGCTGCCCACGAGCGAGCGCAGGAAAACAAATTTGTCCGCCGCGGCTGCCACTTGCGGCATCAATTCAGTGAGATGCACGCCGGGGATTTTGGTTTTGATGGAGGAAAATTCGCCGCGCAATTCCGCCGGCGCTTCCGGCTTGGGATCGATCATATCCATCTGCGGCGGCCCGCCATCGAGATGAATGTTGATGACCGCTTTGTGGGACTTGCCACTCGCGGCCTCCGCGCGCAGCACATCCGCCAACGTCAACCCGCCCACGCCCAAGGCGCCCGCACGCAGAAAACTGCGCCGCGAAACGCCATCGCAATGCGTCACTTTGCTGCCAATGAAATCAAGCATCGATGAGGTTTAGACTGGGGTGGAGGGGTGATTTCTTCAAGAAAAGAACTCACCACAGAGGCACAGAGAACACAGAGATTTTCCCCCTCTGTGTTCTCTGTGCCTCTGTGGTTAAAATTGTTCACACAAAAACCGGACTTCCTTTTATCGGCTTCCGCAATTCCGGTGGCAATCCGAATTGTTCATCCACAAAGCCGTCGAGCCGGTCGCGGGTTTTTTGCGAGAGCAACTCGTTGAGTTCCTCATCCACATTGCCCGCGAGGGCGATCGGCAGGCCGTTAAAAACCAAATCCGGTCCGTCGCAAAATGCGTAGTAATGATACTCCTCCGCCTCGGCAATGGGCGCGCCGGTGACGAGACAGTGCGAGAGCCATTTGGAAACATCCGTGCCGTGCGCTTCCATCATCGGCCCCGTGCGATCCTCGATTTCGTACTGCTCCATATACGCGTTGATGGCCTCGATGGATTCGACCGAAAGTTCCTCCTGCATTTTCGCGCGGCACGGCAGGCACATCGCGTATTCAAAAATGACCTCCTCGCGATGAAACGCCTTGTGAATGAGATACGCCGTGCCGTCCTCCAACAACGCCTCGTCACACAAAGTGCATTTGGCAAACGGTCCTTCCTCGAGAAACGAATGAAACTGCGCCGGCACCGGAACATAATTCGGCCAAAACTCCGCCTCCGCAGAATCGTCGGATTCCTCAAATTCTGGCTCTTCGTTTTCTGGTGTGTCACTCACGGAAGTGAGGATAGCCGTCGACACCAAATTGTCGAGGTTCTGCCTGTTAATCGCTTTTCCTTGCGACACGTTTGGCTCGTGCCCCACTCTCGACCCAATGACCACGCGGGTGACTGATGAATTGGGGGAGCCGGATGCGGTGTTTGAAACGTCGCTGCGGCCGGTGGCTTTTGAGGAATTCGGCGGGCAGGACAAGGTGCGCGAGCGGTTGGTGATTGCCGTGACGGCGGCCACGCAGCGCGCGGAGCCGATTGACCACGTGCTGCTTTCGGGGCCGCCGGGATTGGGCAAGACGACGCTGGCGCATATCATTGCCAAGGCGATGGGGGCGAATCTCCGTTGCACGAGCGGGCCGACGATTGAGAAGGCGGCGGACCTCGCGGGGTTGCTCACCAATCTTGAGGAGGGCGATGTGCTCTTCATCGATGAAATCCATCGCATGCAAAAAACCGTGGAGGAATATCTCTACCCCGCGATGGAGGATTACCAGCTGGACATCATCATCGACCAAGGCCCCAACGCCCGCAGCGTGCGGCTGAACCTCCCGCGCTTTACCTTGATTGGCGCCACCACCCGCAGCGGGCTGCTCACCGCGCCGTTGCTCACGCGCTTTCCCATTCGCGAACGGCTCAACTATTATGCCGCCGACCACATGACGCGCATCGTCACGCGCTCGGCCGGATTGCTCGATGTCGCTATCGACGAACAAGGCGCAATCGAAATCGCCCGCCGCAGCCGAGGCACCCCGCGCATTGCGAACAATCTATTGCGCCGCGTCCGCGATTACGCCCAAGTAAAAGCCAACGGCGCAATCACCGACACCATCGCCGACGCCGCCCTCGCGATGCTGGAGATTGACAGCCACGGCCTCGACGAAATGGACAAGCGCATCCTCGAGACCATCATCGTAAAATTCAGCGGCGGCCCCGTTGGCGTCAACTCCATCGCCGCCGCCGTCGGCGAAGAGCCCGACACGCTTGAGGAAGTTTACGAACCCTTCCTAATAATGGAAGGCTACCTCCAAAGAACCCCCCAAGGCCGCACCGCCACCGAGCTGGGCTACGCCCGCCTCGGCCTAAAAATGGACGGTGGGAAGCAGCAGAGTTTCTTGTGAACCACAGATTACGCGGATTCACACAGAATTAAAATCTGCGTTCATCAGCGCCATCTGTGTCTAAAACGGGTTCCCCCAAAATTCCCTGTCAACGCGCGCAGTTTTCCGGTATGCCTCGCGCGGTTTATGCCGCGACGCGACGACATTCATTCGGTTCTTATCATTGGCGCCGGCCCGATTATCATTGGGCAGGCGTGTGAGTTTGACTATTCGGGCACGCAGGCTTGTAAGGCGCTGCGCGAGGAAGGCTATCGCGTGGTGCTGGTGAATTCCAATCCGGCCACCATTATGACGGACCCGGAATTTGCCGACCGCACGTACATCGAGCCGGTCACGCCCGAGGCGGTGGAGAAAATTATCGTGCGCGAATTGGCCGAGATGAAGAACCTCGGCGCGGAGGGCACTCTCGTGCTGCTCCCCACGCTCGGCGGGCAGACGGGTCTCAACACCGCGATGGAACTTTTCCGCACGGGCGTTTTGGAAAAGCACGACGTGGAAATGATTGGCGCGAAGGCCGACGCCATCGAACGCGGCGAGGATCGCGCGCGCTTCAAGGAACTCATGCTCGAGATTGGCCTCGACGTGCCCGACAGCGGCATCGCCCACAACATGGAGGAGGCGTGGTCCGTCGCGGACAAGATTGGGAAATTCCCGCTCATCATTCGCCCCGCATACACGCTCGGCGGCACCGGCGGCGGCATTGCGTACAATCGCGATGAGTTTGAGGAGTTGGCCAAGAAAGGCGTGGACCTCTCGCCGGTGAACGAAATTCTCGTCGAAGAATCACTCATCGGCTGGAAAGAATTCGAGATGGAAGTGATGCGCGACAACGCCGACAATTGCGTCATCGTTTGCTCCATCGAAAACTTTGACCCGATGGGCGTGCACACCGGCGACAGCATCACCGTCGCGCCCATCCAAACGCTGACCGACAAAGAATTCCAAATCATGCGCGACGCGAGCTTCGCCATCATCCGCGCCGTGGGCGTGGAGACCGGCGGCTCAAACATCCAGTTCTCCGTCAACCCCGATAACGGCCGCATGATTGTCATCGAGATGAACCCGCGCGTCAGCCGCAGCTCCGCGCTCGCCTCCAAGGCCACCGGATTTCCGATTGCGAAGATTGCCGCCAAGCTCGCTATCGGCTACACACTCGACGAAATTCCCAACGACATCACGCGCGAAACCCCCGCCAGCTTCGAGCCCACCATCGATTACGTCGTCACCAAAATCCCGCGCTTCGCTTTCGAGAAATTTCCGCAAGCCGACCACACACTCAACACCCAAATGAAAAGCGTCGGCGAAGCCATGGCCATCGGCCGCACCTTCAAAGAGAGTTTACAAAAATGCCTGCGCTCGATGGAAATCGGCCGCGCCGGCCTCGGCGGCGACGGAAAACACTGGCGCGTCGGCGACGTAATTCATGGCGACCGCGACATCTTCCCGCGCGACCTCATCATTCAAAAACTCACCAGCCCCAACGCCGAACGAATTTTCTACCTCCGCCACGCCCTCCGCGCCGGCTTCACCATCGACGAAATTTTCAACCTCACCAAAATCGACCGCTGGTTCCTCGTGCAAATCCAACAGATTGTTGATTGCGAAGAGGAACTCGCCGCGACCTCTGCTTCCGCATAAGCTCCCCGCCCTTGAACCGGACGGAAATCACATATCGCTTTGAACGCCTGCGCGCGGTGGGATCCGGAATACTGGAAACGGCGTTCACGACCTTTTTGCTGCTAATCGCCGTGCAGTGGTTTGATTTTGGGGCGACGGCGAAGGCAACGATTGCGGCGGCTGGGGCACTCGGATTCATGCTGGGGCCGGTGGTGGTTTCGCGCGTGGCGGAGCTCGGCTGGACCACAGGGCGAACGGCGTCGCGGCTGGCACTGGGCGCAGCGGGTTGTTTTGCACTGTTGGCGGTGGTGGAAAACCAATGGCTGTTTATCGGTGGCATCATCGTGGCCACCACTTTGGGGACAGCAGCCATCCCATTGGTCACGCAGATTTATCAGGAAAACTATCCGTCACGAAAACGCGGAAAATATTTTTCACGGACGGCGATGATTCGCATCGTCAGCGCGGCGACTTTCGGATTATTGGCGGGATGGATTTTAACCAACAGCGATGACGGCCAAAAACTGGCGAGCTATCCGTGGTGGTTGATGTTGGTTTTCGCCAGCGCATTTGCGTGGGCTTCTTTTTGTTTCTCGAAACTTCCCGCCAAGACGCTCACGGGCACGAAGGGCACTCATCCTTTCCGCTCATTGCGGTTTTTTAAGGAAGACAAACTCTTCCGGCACATCCTCATTTGTTGGATGCTCTTCGGCATCGGCAATCTGATGCTCTTCCCGCTGCGCGTGGAATACCTCGCCAACGCGAACGACTACGCGGACGTTTATCAACTGGGTTTCGATCCCACGCCTGCCCGCATCGCGCTCATTCTCGTTTTTATCCCGAACGCTGTGAAACTGGTTTTCAGCCCGCTGTGGGGAAACCTGTTTGATAAAATGAATTTTTTTGTGTTGCGGGTGATCCTGAATTTTTTCTTCGCGGTATCGTTGGTGCTGTTTTTTCACAGCACTTCGATGACCGGCCTGTGCATTGCGGCGGGGCTGTTTGGCGTGGCCAACGCCGGTGGCGAAGTGGCGTGGAGCCTTTGGGTTACAAAATTTGCGCCCGCCAAACACGTGGCCGATTACATGAGCGTTCATCTTTTTTTCAATGGCATCCGCAATTTCATTTCGCCATTCCTTGGCTTTTGGCTGATCGGTTTGATGCCCGCCAGCAATCTCAGTTTATTCAGCGCGGGCCTCATCGTGGCTTCGAGCTTGGCGTTGCTCTCGGATTATCCCTCGGGCGAAAAGGCGCGGCGCGGCGCGGCATTGACGGATGAGATTTCTGACTAGCTCAGCAACTCCAACAAATGCCCGCGCGCAGCGGTGACGTTTTTGTAAGCGGCCACCTCTTCCGGCATGGTAGCGATGGCGCGGGGCAAGCCGGCTTGGGCTTCGGGAAATTG
>LWDU01041224.1_pt1 | contig 10405 bp, 7 predicted proteins | sample 727161 | NCBI WGS metagenome assembly LWDU01 (sample SAMN04566230, study PRJNA314399) | hydrothermal vent metagenome | isolation source: deep sea hydrothermal plume seawater | place: Mexico: Gulf of California, Guaymas Basin | collected 2004-07-11 | reverse complement strand
CACTTTCTAAAAAATAAGTATGAATATAATAAAAACATCCATTGAAGGACTTCTAGTAATTGAGCCAAAAATATTTTCAGATGATAGGGGTTATTTTTTTGAGAGCTGGAGTAAAGCGGCTTTCGAAAAAGAAGGATTAAACCTAAATTTTGTACAAGATAATCAGTCGCTTTCTCAAAAAGGTGTTTTAAGAGGCTTACATTTTCAAAATCCTCCTTTTGAACAAGGGAAATTGGTAAGAGTTATTAGTGGGGCTGCATTAGATGTTGCGATAGATATCCGAAAAAATTCCGCTACTTATGGGCAGTATTTTTCTGTTGTTTTAAATGGAGATAATAAGACCTCTTTCTGGATTCCACCAGGATTTGCCCATGGATTTATCACTTTAGAAGACGATACCATTTTTACTTATAAATGTACCGGGGTTTATAATAAAGAGTCAGAGGGTTCAATTGTTTGGAATGATAAAGATTTAAATATCGATTGGGGATGGGATAGTCCTATTGTGTCAGATAAAGACCAAGATTCTCCAAGCTTTTCTGATTTAAAAACTAATTTCTAAAAAATGAAAAACACCAATTCATTTGTTTCCTTTCTTGCAGTTTTATCTTTCTTTTTTCTATTGTTTTCCTATCCTACTAAAAAATTATCGGAAGACAAACTACACCAAAAACAATTTAATGAAAAGTATAATATTTTTGCCATTAGTAAGCCAGCTAATATGAATTTTTGTGGGGAAAAAGTAGATTTAAAATCAGAAGATATTTGGGAAAGAATGGATAAGGAATTACTGAAAAATATTTATTGGCAGTCCAACACCATGTTGTATTTGAAAAGAGCAAATAAATTTTTCCCAATAATTGAGCCAATATTAAAAGCCAATAATATACCAGATGATTTTAAGTATTTAGCAGTAATTGAAAGTGGGTTAGAGGATGTGATTTCTCCTTCTGGGGCGGCAGGTTTTTGGCAAATTCTAAAAAGCACTGCTAAAGAATATGGTTTGGAAGTAAATCCTGCTATTGATGAGCGATATAATCTGGAAAAATCAACCAAAGTGGCTTGTGAATATTTAAGGGAGGCTTTTGAGAAATTCGGCAGTTGGACTATGGCAGCAGCATCTTATAATAAAGGACAAAACGGTATTTCACGACTAATTGAAAAACAAGGCACCAATAATTATTACAATTTGCATTTAAATTCTGAAACTTCTAGATATGTTTTTAGAATTATAGCAGTAAAGGAAATTTTAGAAAATCCAAAACAATATGGTTTCATTTATCGGGAAAAAGATTTGTATGTAATGCCAAAATACAAAACTATTGAGATAGATGCTACTATTTCAGATTTAGCTGATTTTGCAACGGCAAATGGAACAAATTACAAACTCTTAAAGCAATTAAATCCTTGGCTCAGAAACACTTCTTTACCAGATAAATCTAGAAGAAAATACATTTTGAAAACACCAACTGATCCTTCACTTTTGATGTTTGACGATTTTGAAACTCCTGAACAGGAAAAATAAAAAATGACAAAGCAAGACAGTATTAACATTTATGGAGCAAGAGTCCATAACTTGAAAAACATTGATTTAGAAATTCCAAGAAACAAATTGGTGGTTTTTACAGGATTAAGTGGAAGTGGAAAATCATCTCTTGCTTTTGATACAATTCATGCAGAAGGACAAAGAAGATATTTAGAAACTTTTAATGCTTATGCCAGGCAGTTTTTGGGCAATATGGAACGCCCAGATGTAGACAAAATAACTGGTCTTAGTCCGGTTGTTGCCATAGAACAAAAAACTACCAATAAAAACCCGAGATCGACAGTTGGCACTATTACTGAAATCTACGATTATTTACGCTTGCTTTATGCTCGTGTGGGAATTGCCTATTCCTACAAAACAGGCGAGAAAATGGTAAAATACACGGATAAACAAATCTTGCAACTCATCTTAAAAGAATTTAAAGGAAAATCCATCAGTATTTTAGCCCCAATTGTAAAAGCCAGGAAAGGACATTATAGGGAGCTTTTTGCACAAATTCTAAGAAAAGGATTTATCAGAGTTAGGGTAGATGAGCAGATGATTGAAATAACTCCTGGGCTAAAATTAAACCGCTATAAAACCCATGATATTGAAATTGTAATTGACCGATTAAAAGTAAATAAGGATAATAAAAAAAGAATTCTAACATCTTTAATGCAAGCACTAAAAGACGGAGATGGCGTGATGATGGTTCTGGAAAAGCAGACAAACTCTCCACGATATTTCAGTAGAGACTTGATGTGCCCTACAACTGGAATAGCATACAAAACCCCTGAACCCAATTCTTTTTCATTTAATTCTCCAAAAGGGGCTTGTAAGCATTGTAACGGAATAGGAATCTTAAAAGAAGTAGATGAACTGAAGGTAATTCCAGAGAAAAGAAAAAGCATCAATCAAGGGGCAATTGCGCCAATAGCTAACCGAAAATCGGATTGGATAACAAAGCAATTGGAAGTAATTGGTAAAAAATACAATTTTACATTAAGTACACCTATGTCAAAAATCAGTAAAGCTGGGATGCATGCTATTTTTTATGGAGAAACGGGCACTTTTTCTGTAAAATTAAAAAGCATTGGTGTATCAAAAATATACAAATTACATTTTGATGGCATCTTTAATTTTATAAAAGAGCAAGCAAAGCTCAGTTATGTAAAATCGATTGAAAGATGGGCGAGTAATTATATGACAGACTTTATTTGCGATAACTGTGAGGGGAGTCGCTTAAACAAAGAATCCATGCATTATAAGGTGGGCGAATATAGTATTCATCAACTTACCGCTATGGATATTTCTGCTTTTTCCCTTTGGCTTGATATTATTGAGCAGCAACTAAATAATAATCAAAAGATTATTGCTAAACACATCATTAAGGAATTAAAGAAAAGGGTGCAATTTATTTTGGATGTTGGTCTTTCCTATCTTTCATTAAATAGAAGTTCAAAATCACTTTCTGGTGGGGAAGCCCAACGAATTCGTTTGGCTACTCAAATAGGGGCACAACTAACTAATGTGCTTTATATTTTAGATGAGCCAAGTATTGGTTTGCATCAAAAGGACAATCAAAAACTGATTAGTTCCTTAAAAAACTTGCGTGATATTGGTAACTCAATAATTGTTGTGGAGCACGATAAGGACATGATTGAATCTTCCGACTTTATTGTAGATTTAGGTCCGGAAGCAGGAATCCATGGAGGGGAAATTGTTGCAAAAGGGAGCTTAAAAAAAATTCTAAAAAATAAAAATCTAACAGCCAGATACTTAAAAAAACAACTAAAAATAGAAGTCCCAAAAAGGAGAAAGGAAAATGGGAAAACTTTACAATTATTTGGGGCAAAAGGGCATAACTTGAAATCGGTAGATTTAAAAATCCCATTAGGTGTTTTTGCTTGCGTTACTGGTGTTTCAGGAAGTGGAAAATCTACCCTTATTAACGAAACACTTTATCCCATTCTCAATAAATATTTTTATAGAGGAGTAAAAAAACCTTTGCCATACGATAAAATAAAAGGGGTAGAAAATATTGACAAAGTGATTGAGGTGGACCAGTCTCCAATTGGCAGAACGCCAAGGTCAAACCCAGCAACTTATACAGGCGTATTTTCCCATATCAGGAACTTATATGCCAATATGCCGGAATCAAAAATAAGAGGGTATAAAGTAGGGCGATACTCCTTTAATGTAAAAGGCGGAAGATGCGAAAATTGTGAAGGGGCAGGATTAAAAACCATTGAAATGAATTTCTTACCTGATGTATTGGTGCATTGTGAGCTTTGTAATGGAAAGCGGTATAATCGGGAAACTTTGGAAATTAGATACAAAGGAAAATCGATTGCGGATGTATTAAGTATGACCATTAACCAATCGGTAGAATTTTTCAAATCCATTCCAGCTATTTACCGAAAAATAAAAACACTTCAAGATGTGGGTTTGGGCTATATTGCTTTGGGGCAATCCTCCACAACACTTTCTGGTGGGGAAGCACAAAGGATAAAATTGGCGGCAGAGCTTTCAAAAAAAAATACAGGAAAAACCTTTTATATTTTAGACGAACCAACTACTGGTTTGCATTTCCATGATGTAAAAGTTTTTTTGGATGTAATTCAGAAATTGGTAAATAAAGGGAATACGGTATTAATTATTGAACACAATATGGATGTGATAAAAGTGGCAGATTATATCATTGATATGGGGCCAGAAGGAGGCGCAAAAGGAGGCGAGATTATTTGTAACGGAACACCAGAAGAAATAGTAAAATGCAAGAAGAGTTTTACAGGAGAATATTTGAAAAGAGAATTGGTATAAAATCATTATATTTGTGATATATTAATTAAGAATATGAATAAACAAGAAAAAAAGATTAGAAGGGCATTTAAAGAAAAAAATTGGAATGCAATAAAAACATCCGATTCATGGCAAATATTTAAAATCATGTCGGAGTTTGTGGAAGGGTTTGATACCATGTCAAAAATAGGGCCTTGTGTTTCTGTGTTTGGTTCAGCTAGAACAAAACCAGATAATGAATATTATAAACAAGCAGAAGAAATTGCATTTTTATTAACCCAAGCGGGTTATGGTGTAATTACTGGAGGAGGCCCTGGAATTATGGAAGCGGCAAATAAAGGAGCAAAAAGAGGTGCTGGAAAATCGGTTGGATTGAATATTGAATTACCATTTGAGCAATCTGCTAACCCTTATATTGATGCTGATAAACTCATCAACTTTGATTATTTCTTTGTTAGAAAAGTAATGTTTGTAAAATATGCACAAGGATTTATCGTATTACCGGGTGGAGTTGGCACTTTAGACGAATTATTTGAAGCAATTACACTTATACAAACTGGGAAAATTGGCAAATTTCCAATTGTACTAGTGGGCAAAACTTATTGGGAAGGGCTAATAGGTTGGATCAAGGAAACCATGCTAAGCAAAGAGAAAAATATCAGTCCGAAAGATTTGCATTTAATTAACATTGTTAATAGTCCAAAACAGGCAGTAGCGATTATAGATGAGTTCTATAATAAATACACTTTAAAACCTAATTTTTAGAATATCTAATTCCTTTCTGATTTTTTTAGTATTTTTACGGCTGTAAAAAAAACTAATAATGACAAAATTACTTTTCAGGCTTTTTGTAGCCACCCTTGTATTAAGTAGTATTAATTCTTTTGCTCAGGATGGATATCCTGATGATAAGGTAAAAGCCCCTTTCCAACCAATGCTTTCTTTTGGTACGGGCTCTTATCTTTTTAAAGGAGATATTGTAGGACCTAAAAAGAACTTTTTAATGGGAAATCAAGGTTATCATTTTGGCGCAAAAATGAATCTTACTGATAATTTAGATTTAACATTTTTGATTGGAAATGGAAGTTTAAATGAAGATGAGAGTATAAATAGTGATGATGGTGCATCATTTAGTTCAGATGTAAAAACTGCTGGATTGGGATTAAGATACAGTTTTAATAATATTTCTCAGAATTCAAAACTAACCCCATTCTTATCGATTGGTGGAGAACTTTTAAATTTCAAAACCGAAAGCCGAAAAACGGAAACTGCTATAGCCATTCCAATGGGAATTGGAGTAATGCTTGATGTTTCTGAAAGAATAGGTTTGGATATGGGTTTGCGTTATCATTATACCTTTACCGATATGATTGATGGGGTGGAAGAAGGGGCAAGTGATAACTTTTTAGTTACCACTTTTACTGTTCATTACGATTTGTTTACCCCAAAACCAAAAAAAGCAAGGCCATATTCCGATCAACGTTTTTATGCTGAAGTGAATTTCAAAGCATTAGATGTGGAAGATTCGGATGGCGATTTGATTGCAGATATTGATGATTATTGCCCGGAAACTCCTGAAGGAGTGAAAGTGGATGCGAATGGTTGCCCAATTGATGATGATAAAGATGGGATTCCAAATTATATTGATGAAGAAGCAAACACGCCAAGAGGAGCAATTGTAAACGAAAAAGGGGCGCAACTTACAGATGAGCAATCCAAAAGTATGTATAGCAAATTCAATGCTGCTAGTAGAGAATACGCTAATGTTTATAACGAAAATGAGATTTCAAAAGATGAGTTTAAATCGATAAATGAATACCTTATTGCAAAGGCAAATGCTTATAATATTGTAAATGACATACCTTCAATAGATACCAAAATACAAGGAAAACGATTTGCTGTTATGCTCGGAGAATACCGAGATGATGTTCCTGCAAATGTGATTAATAAATTTCTGAGTTTTGAGGATTTGGAAAGTTTGTTGCAAGATGACGGAATGGTTGTTTATTCTGTTGGTTCTTATGGTAGTTTTGATAAGGCAATAAACCGACAAACCCAATTAGAACTGAATGAAGGAATGGACGATACTGAGATTGTAGAGGTAGAAGATGGAGTGGTTACTCTTTATAGTCCTACACCTCCTACACCAGTAGTTCCGAAAAAAGAAGAAGTAGCAAAAGAGGAAGAAACTACAGAAGAGACGGTTGCCGCAACTGAGCAAACCAATGAGGTGGAAGAATTAAAAGAAGAAGATCCAAAAAAGGAAGTAAAAAGTTCGGTAGGTAAAATTACTTTCAGAGTGCAAATTGGAGCGTATAAAGTAGTGTTGTCAAAAGATATTTTCAAAGGGGTTCCTAATGTGATTTCGTTTACCTCTAATGATGGTTTTACAAGGTATTTTACTGGTTCTTATACTGATTATAAAGATGCGGTTGAGCAGCAGAATAATATGCTTTTAAGAGGATTTGAAGGTTCATTTGTAGTGGCATTTAAAGATGGAAAAAAGATTGGTTTGTATGCTGCAATAAGAGCAGTAAATGGGAAGTTACCAAGAAGAAACACCTCTAAAGTAGCAACTCCAAAAGTGGAGAAAAAAGAGGTAAAACCAAATGTAGAATATGTAGTGCAAATAGGGGTTTATAAAGAAAATGTACCAGCTAATGTATTAGCAAAAATGACAAAAATTGGAGAGGTTGTAAAAGAGAATATCAATAACTCCAAATTATACCGATACTATGCAGGAACTTATAACGATTATGCTGCTGCCAATACAAGATTACAAGAGGTGAAAACAGCCGGCTTTAATGATGCTTTTGTAAAACCACTTTTGGATGGCAAGCAAATATCTATTCAAAACGCTAAAACTCTTTCAGAGTAATTAACAGATAATGGAAAAGAGAAGCCCGCAATTGCGGGCTTTTTTATTTTTAGCTAGTTTCTCTGAAAATTAATCTTGTTGTTTTTTGGCTTTCTTACTCCCTTCATACACTTCAAACTTACGGAAGCTACAATCTAGTTTTCCGTTCATTACTCTTATTTTTCGTGAAGGGCGTAAGCCAATAAACTTCATGTTTTCAATCTCTGAAGAAATGATCCAAATACTACATCCCTTATATTGATGTTTTAAAGTAGTTCCTACTTTTTCATAGAAATCATTTACGCCTAAATCTATTCGTTCTCCATAAGGAGGATTAAACAGTACAAAAGTTCCGGGTTCTACTTCAGTTTCAAAAAAGTCAGCTTTTGTAACTTTAATATTATCATACATTAACGCATTGTCAATATTTTCTCGGCTAATGCGTACTGCTTTCTGGAAATTATCACTCCCTGTTATTTTCCCGTAATAATGTGTTTCCTTTTCTAGAGAAACCTCTTTAATCATTTCCCAAAGTTCTTCATCAAAATCTTTCCAGCTTTCAAATCCGAATTTATCTCTGAAAATATTAACAGGTATATTGTGCGCAATAAGTGCTGCTTCAATTAATAAAGTTCCACTTCCACACATAGGGTCATGAAAATTAGCAATTCTATTCCAATCACTTAATAGGATTAATCCTGCAGCTAGCACTTCATTCATTGGGGCAATTACTGCATCCGATTTATATCCTCTTTTATGTAATGATTCTCCTGAACTATCTAGTGAAACAGTACAAGTATGTTTTGCAATATGTAAGTTAATACTCACATCTGGTATTTCAGGATCAACATCTGGGCGTTTGTCAAATTTCTTTCTGAAGGTATCCGCAATTGCATCTTTCATTACTAATGAAGCATATTTACTATGGGTAAAAACCTCGGAATGTGTAGTGGCATGAGTGGCGAAAGTGGCATCTAAATCAAAGATTTCAGTCCAATCAATTTCACATAATTTACGGTACAATTCTTTTTCATCATGTGCTTGAAAGTGCGCAATAGGTTTTAAAACTCTAAGGGCAGTTCTTAGGTTCAGATTTGCTTTGTACATAAAACCTTTATCTCCTTTAAAACTTACGGCTCTGTTCATGGGTTTCACATTCTGTGCCCCCAATTTCCTAAGTTCTTCAGCCAATATTTCTTCTAAGCCAAACATAGTTTTGGCTAGCATGTAAAAATTATCATTTTTCATTCGGCAAATGTAATGCTTATTACCTGAAAGATTTCCTTAGATTTGTTCAAATTATTTTCGCTTATGGATATCGCAAATCTCGACTGGATTATCATCATTTCTTTTTTACTTTTAACTTTACTGATTGGTATTATTGTCTCCAAAAAATCAGGGAAAAACGCTTCTGAATTTTTTCTTTCTGGGCGAAATATGCCTTGGTGGTTATTAGGGCTTTCCATGGTGGCAACCACTTTTTCTACCGACACGCCCAACCTAGTAACTGATATTGTTCGGAATAATGGAGTGGCAGGAAACTGGGTGTGGTGGGTATTTCTACTTACAGGATTATTAACCGTTTTTGTTTATGCAAAACTCTGGAGAAAATCCAATGTAAATACCGATATAGAATTTTATGAACTTAGGTATTCAGGAAAGCCTGCAAAATTCTTAAGAGGATTTAGAGCCCTTTATTTAGGCGTGATTTTTAATGTCTTGGCTATGGGAGGAATATCCTTGGCAGCTATAAAAATAGGGCAAGTAATGTTGGGGCTTACTGCTTTTGAAACAATTGGAATTGCGGGTGCAATTACAGTGGTGTTCAGTACAATGGGTGGTTTTAAGGGAGTTGTATATACTGATTTTCTTCTCTTTTTTGTAGCTATGGCAGGCTCTATTGGTGCAGCTTATTATTTAGTGAATATCCCAGAAATAGGAGGAATTCAAGCTTTAATTACACACCCTAATGTTGCTGATAAAATTTCCATGTTGCCTGATTTTAGCAATACCGAACAATTAATTATGCTCTTGATTATTCCCCTTGCTGTGCAGTGGTGGAGCGCTTGGTATCCGGGTGCTGAACCGGGTGGAGGGGGTTATATTGCCCAAAGAATGTTAGCAGCAAAAGATGAAAATCATGCGATTGGAGCAACTTTCTTTTTTAATATTATGCATTATGCTTTGCGCCCTTGGCCTTGGATTTTGGTGGCTTTGGCATCACTAGTTGTTTTTCCTGATATTGCAAGTATTCAAGAAGCCTTTCCGGCTGTGAGTGAGGATAAGTTAGGACATGATTTAGCCTATTCGGCTATGCTTACTAAATTGCCAACTGGATTGTTGGGCTTAGTTTTGGCTTCTTTAATTGCAGCTTATATGTCCACTATTTCTACGCATTTGAATTGGGGTGCATCTTATATTGTGAATGATTTTTACACACAACAAATTAATCCTAGCGCTACTGAAAAACAAAAGGTAAATGTAGGGCGTTTTGCTACCGTTATTTTGTTTTTAGCATCTGCTGCTTTGGCTTTGATGCTTACTAATGCTTTGCAATTGTTTGATTTTATCCTGATGTTTGGTGCAGGAACAGGGCTCATTTTTATCCTCAGATGGTTTTGGTGGAGGATAAATGCTTGGAGTGAAATTTCCGCCATTTTTGTTTCAGGAATTGTTTCGGTATTATTCAATATGGAAGTAGTGTCTTCTGTACTATTTGGTGAAACTGCTTTAATGCCAGAGTATATGAAATTCCCTATGGTAGTGCTGATTACTACTGTTGTTTGGCTTGTGGTAACTTTTGCTACTCCTGCTGAGGATAAAGAAGTATTGCTTAGTTTCTATAAAAAAACTGTTCCTGGAGGACCAGGCTGGAAAGCCATTGTAGGTAATGAACAAATTGAAAGTGAAGGTTGGTCAGTTCCATCAGGGATTTTGGCAATGCTTTTGGCTTTGGCTATGATTTACTCTATGCTTTTTTCCACAGGCTATTTTATTTACGGCAACTTACAGTTAGGAGGGATACTCATGCTAATTGCTTTGATTGCAGCTTATTTATTAAGTAAAGTTTGGAGTAGAATTAAAGTTGATGTATTGTAGGAATCACAAATTCAATATCCCTACTTTTGCTGCATGAAAAATTTTAAAGAATTAGGCGTAAAATCAGAATTTGTAAAAGGGTTGAATGAATTAGGAATTATCAACCCAACCGATATACAAAC
>LWDU01042092.1_pt1 | contig 10406 bp, 15 predicted proteins | sample 727161 | NCBI WGS metagenome assembly LWDU01 (sample SAMN04566230, study PRJNA314399) | hydrothermal vent metagenome | isolation source: deep sea hydrothermal plume seawater | place: Mexico: Gulf of California, Guaymas Basin | collected 2004-07-11 | reverse complement strand
GATAGACAGTGTGGACAATTCCGTTGTATAAAAAATGGCAATAATTACTATTGCCCCTAAATCATCAATAATCGCTAACGCCATTAGAAATATTTTAAGAGAAACGGGAACTCTTTTACCCAACAGAGAAAGTATGCCTAATGCGAAAGCAATATCTGTTGCTGTTGGAATTGCCCACCCATTTACAGCCACCAGATCATTTTGATTGAATGCTAAATAAATTCCTGCTGGAACAACCATGCCTCCGATAGCGGCTATTCCAGGTAAAACGATTTGCTTTAAAGATGATAAATGACCTTCCAATATCTCTCTTTTGACCTCAAGACCAATTAATAAAAAGAAAACAGCCATTAATCCGTCGTTTACCCAATGATAAAGCGACTTATCTAAATATAAGGAACCAATGCGTATTTCTACAGTAATATGTAAAAATGATTCGTAGAATGGAGCCATAAATGTATTACTTAATATAAGCGCCATAATGGTTGCAAATATTAATAGAATGCCACTAGAGGACTCTTTTTTTATAAATTGTTCGATAACATTCATTGATATCCCGATATGTATCTTTTACACATAACGACCAAGCTGTGCGTCCGAACGAGCGCTTAGTTATGTGTTTTCTGCAAAACCCTGTTTAACACTCCCTTTAACTGGCCGAGATAGAAATGTTTTGATTAAAAGCTTCATTGAAAAGGCTTCTTCTCGATTCCACGGCCAAAGTGAAACCATGCGAGCCATTGCACAATAACCAAAAATTATTTGTGCCCAGGTCCCAACGTATGGAACCCAATACAACCATTGCATGATGTCGGGCAACGAAACGAACAGAAGCATGAGGTACCAAAAGCGAACTTGTACAGGGAAGGCTTTAATGTTTTTTTCTCGGAAAATATAGTGAATAAGCTGAAAAGATGTCAGTGAAATTGCAAGAATAAAGCCTAAGCTATTTCCCGAAATACCGACAGTAAGAAGAATTGCTGTTACTAGCCAATACCACCATCCAATATCTTTGTATTCGATTATAAACATGTTGGGTCACCTTTTTTTACACATAACGACTGGGTTAAGCGGCCGACCGACGGGGAGGTCACGACTTAAACAATTCGTTAGGTTTTTTATCATTCATTACTATCTTTATCAATCATGATATCGTTTTTTTACCAAAAGGTGCACCCCATGCTCGGGCAGATTCGGTTCACCGACGGATTCGTGCATTGGTGAGAATGCCCGTTATGTTTAGTGCCGCGCTTTGCAACTTATTTCTATCAAATCGACAAGTATTCGCTCGACATTGCTGCCACCAATACCAATACGCGCGCTTGGGGAAATTTTCGCCAGCGTCTGCATTGTCTGCCGATAATTACCCATCACAAAATCAATTAATGAAGACACCAGGGCAAGTGAAATATCTCGATTCGTACTGCTGGGTGTGTCAGAAATGGTTTCTTCACATCGTTTAAGTCCGGCTATATCGCCTGCGGAAGCATATAGGCCAGCTACATGAAGTGCGATGAAAGGATGGCCCATCATTCCCCAGACGTGATCAATCTGTTTGAGCACATCCTTTCCCAATGCGCTCTTCTGGCCGCTTTGTAGATAATCTCTAAGCAGGAAACCACCACAATCAGCAAGCGTAAGAACAGGCCCGCATGTCGTGGTTTCTGGTGCACAAAACTCCAAGTAACGTTGCATCGCGGCATCGCGGTTACCGATTTGCCATTCTGCCAAAGCAAGGTGCCACTGGACGTGCCCATACATTTGTCCCTCGCGAGCGCCGGACTGATGTACCTTGAGCCAGTTCGCTAATAGCGTTGCCGACTCTTCGGCTGCACCGTCATCATGCAGTATATGCGCTAAACCATGAATGGAGTAGAGTGCTTGGGGTCGAATGTCCAAAGCGTGTTCAATTAGCTCGCGTCCACGCTTGCGTTGCCCTACTTCACTCGCAGCAAATCCTAGCCGGGCGAGGAATGCCCAATCATTGCCTAAAGCATCTTCAACTGACTCGAATACATTCAGTACAGTTTCCAGTTTTTTGGGTCCATCGTAAAAAAACATATTCCCCGTTAGCTTGGAAATGACTAATAGATCAGTAGGCGTGGTTTTGATGTAAGCCAGTGCTTTTGCCCGAGTATCACTAGGCTGGTCAAGCAAGCCGATCAGAACATCAATATGTTCACGTTCCCAGTCGGTTGCGTTTAGTGATGCACGCTTTGCAAGTTCGCGGTAGACATTGGCATCAAGTTCGCCAACATCTTGTGCCACGTAATAGCGCGCAGTGGCTGCTAAAGCAAAATCCTTATCTAACTCAAGTGCCTTATCAAGTGTCTCGGCCGCACCAGATTCTGACCCCAGAATTAAATCGACTGCTTCTTGGTATAACTTAGCAGCTTCAGGGGACTCACTTGATAGTGTGTTACCTGTTCGTGTTTCGAGCATGAGGCAATCCTTATTTAGTAGTTAACCCACCTCGGCAAAGCCGGGAGCTAATTAGCTGAGTTCCTCAAAGGCACAGAGCTAAATGACGGTATTGATTTTATCTTTTTGAAACTCTAACCGTGTTAATAAGCGGAAGAGATGTTCCATGTATTATGATATTAACATGCAAAAATTGCTTGGCCACAAAGACGTTAAAACAACTGAAATTTATACCCAGGTGTTACAACAAAACTTAGATACAGTGGTGAGCCCGTTAGAATACTTAGGTGATTTAAATGATGAATAAAGGTGGTTACGGTGCAAAGCGCATTGTTTGTTTAACAGAAGAAACGACCGAAGCGCTGTATTTAATGGGCGAGCAAGACCGTATTGTGGGTATTTCGGGTTTTACAGTACGCCCTGCGATTGCGCGTAAAGAGAAGCCAAAGGTGTCGGCGTTTACCTCCGCTAAGATAGACAAGATTTTGGCATTGAAGCCTGATTTGGTGTTGGCTTTTTCAGATATGCAGGCGGATATTACGGCTGAATTGGTACGGGCTGGGTTGCAAGTACACGTGTTTAATCAGCGTTCCGTTAGTGAGATTTTTGACATGCTACATACCTTGGGCGCATTAATTGGTGAGCCTGAAAAAGCGGCAGCACTGGTGGCAGAATATCAAAAAAATGTGAGCGACAACTTGGCACAGGCAAAAGGCTATAAGAGAAAGCCAGTCGTCTATTTTGAAGAGTGGGACGAGCCACTTATTTCGGGTATTAAATGGGTGTCTGAGTTGGGCGAAATTGCGGGTGGCATTGATTGTTTTCCTGAATTATCACAACAAGCGGGTGGTAAGCAGCGCATTATTGAAACCCCAGCCTTGGTTATTGAACGCCAGCCCGATATTATTATTGGTTCGTGGTGTGGCAAAAAATTTCGCCCAGAACGCGTGGCGGAGCGTGAGGGCTGGGTAGCTATTCCAGCGGTACAAAACAATCAGCTGTTTGAAATAAAGTCGGTGAATATTTTGCAACCAGGCCCGGCAGCGTTAACAGATGGTTTGAAACAGTTACAATCAATTATTAAAAACTGGGTAGAGCTTTATGGATAAGGTGTTGTATTACGTGCATGACCCAATGTGTAGTTGGTGTTGGGCATTTAATAAGGTCTGGGCAACGGTACAGGAACAGATGACGGAAGGTATTGAGGTGCGGTATGTCTTAGGTGGTTTGGCGCCAGATAGTGACCAACCTATGCCAACTGATTTGCAGCAAAGAATTAGTTCGGGATGGTATAGAATTCAAGAAAAAGTACCGAGTACAAAGTTTAACCACGACTTTTGGACGGAATGTGCACCGAGGCGGTCAACCTATCCATCCTCCAGAGCGATGATTGCCGCAAAAACGCTAGACAGCACAACTGAAAAGGCGATGCTACAGGCTATTCAGCAAGCGTATTATTTACAAGCTAAAAACCCAGCAAATGACGATGTACTAATTGATTGTGCGGTGAGTATTGGGTTGGATAGAGCAGCATTTTCTGAGTTACTCAATAGTACGTCTACACATCAACAGTTGTTAGCAGAGATAAAGTTTGCAAGAAGCATGGGGGTTAATAGTTTTCCAAGCCTTGTGTTGGAACAAGCGGGCGATTATCAGCTGTTAAATTATGATTACAATGATGCACAAGTGCTGATGAGTCAGTTAAGCTAGGGATGTCGAGCAAGCAAACTATATTATGCGAGTGATGTGATGGAAATAGAATATTGGCACTGGTTGGTACTCGGTATGTTGTTGATTGGTTTTGAGATATTTATTCCCAGTTTTACCGTGTTGTGGTTTGGTTTAGGCGCATTGATCGTTGCTGGCGTTGTGGCTTTTTCGTCTGACTTGGCAATGAGCTGGCAGCTGTTTATTTGGGCAGTGCTTTCTACGTTATTCGCCATCGCATGGTTTAAGGTGCTGCGCCCTAAAATGACGGATCGTACCAAGGCAGGTATTGCACGTGAAGCTATAGCCGGTGAAGTTGGTATGGTGATTAAAGCGCCTAGCGATGGAGTAAGGGGTCGAGTTCGTTTTACCACGCCTATCTTAGGGGATGATGAATGGACGTTTATTTGCGAAGAGCCCGTGATAACTGGCGATAAGGTTCAAATTAAAGAGGCTTCTGGCAATGCGCTGGTGGTGACCAAGGTAAGCTGAAGAACTAAACAGGAGCAAGGTATGGATGATGCATTAATAGTAGCGGTTGTTTTTCTGGGGCTAGTATTTTTAACCATTTCAATGGGGGTAAAGCTGGTGTCGCAAGGCTCAAAGCAAGTTATTCAGCGGCTTGGTAAGTTCCACAAAACATTAGGTCCGGGTTTAAACCTTGTTGTGCCGTATATAGATCAAGTGGCTTATCGCGTTACAACCAAAGATATCGTGATGGATATTCCGTCTCAAGAAGTGATTACCCAAGACAATGTGGTGATTATTGCGAATGCGGTGGCTTACATTAATATTGTTGAGCCAGAAAAAGCAGTGTATGGCGTTGAAGATTATGAAATAGCCATTAAAACATTGGTGCAAACGTCACTAAGGTCGATTATCGGCGAAATGAAATTAGATGATGCTTTATCATCTCGGGATCTTATAAAGACACGCCTAAAAGAGGCTATTTCCGATGATATTGCAGACTGGGGAATTACCTTAAAAACGGTAGAAATTCAGGATATTACACCATCTGGCACCATGCAAAATGCGATGGAAGAACAAGCGGCGGCTGAAAGACAACGACGAGCTAGGGTAACCCGAGCAGATGGTGAAAAATCAGCCGCTATTTTGGAAGCCGAAGGTCGCTTAGAAGCCTCTAAAAGAGACGGTGAGGCACAAGTAGTGTTGGCAGAAGCCAGTAAAACGGCCATTACCAAAGTAGCAGAAGCAATTCAGAATAAAGAATTACCGGTGATGTATATTCTTGGTGAGAAATACGTGGACGCGATACGTGATATGTCAACATCCGATAACGCCAAAACCATCTTGCTACCGGCAGATTTGCCGGCAGCTATTAGGGGGATGTTAGGCGGAAAATAACGGCTGATTATTGAATAACTCGAGCTTTACTCGTTGGGCTTTCAATAACGGTGACTTGATCGCCTTTTCTGAAGAAAACATTTGAGTTCACTTCTTGAACGATGGCTCGAACTAGTCCATCTTCAAATTGTAAGGTAATTTGTACGCCATTGGCCTTGTTGTACAGTTCGTCTGCTTTTTTACCAATCATGCCGCCAACAACTGCACCTGCAACGGCTGCAGCCGCACTGCCTCTGCCACCACCAACACTGCTGCCGGCAATGCCACCGAGTAGACCCCCCGTAATTTTACCGACTATGTTACTCGCTGAATCTATCGTTACGGGCTGCACATCTAGTACCGTGGCTTGGCTTCGCGGGTGGAATAATTTTCTGTTGAGTGGCCATAAGGGTTTGGCCCTGCGCAGGCAATTAAAAAAAGGGACAGGGTTAAAATAGGCAGTAATTTCATGATGATCTCCTTATAAAAATAGGCGTCACTTTGTTAGAGCTTATTTGCTAACTATTGGTTCCTTTGCCCGAAAGTTTGGGGGCGTTTTTTAATCTTATGCCAGACTTAGGGTAAAGGATAGTGCATTTAAAATATGCGCGACGCTTGTCCTTCTTGCCATTGAGGGTGCTTATTCATGATGCTGGCGAACAACTCAGATGAAATATAATGCTCAAACCAGCGTTGTAAATTTTTATAAGGCGTTTGGCGAAACCAATCAATATCAATGTGGGCAAACTGACGTATGAATGGAAAAATGCCAATATCAGCCAACGATGGGTTCTCGCCAAGCAAGTATTGGTGTTGTGCTAATTTTGTATCCAGTAGGGTAAGAAAAGCCTCTGCTTGGTTGCGGTAATGTTCAGCAGGAAATTCGGGAAAGCGATCGGCGTATTTGTAATGATCCAAGTGTTGTTTGAAGTCATTATCATTTTGTTGAATTAAACGATTGGCTTGCTCGACCTGATGAGCGTCACCGCGAATATTGTTAGGGTCTTGTTGGGATGTTGCCCAATGCACAATATCCCAACTTTCATCAATCACCTCGCCGTTAGCGAGTTGAAGTACGGGCACGGTCGCTTTGGGTGAAATATCCAACATGGCTTGTGGTTTGTTGCGTAGAACAACTTCTCGTAGTTCAACACGCACAGCACTGTCTTTAATTGCTAAGCGTGCCCGCATGGCATACGGGCAACGGCGAAACGAATATAAAATGGCTAAATCAGGCATCAGTGAAAAGGCTTAGTGGTGATGCCCGCCTGCTCCATGCGCGTGGCCATGAGAGATTTCTTCTTGCGTGGCTTCGCGAACATCAACAATATCGATGTCGAAATGCAGAGTTTGCCCTGCCAGTGGGTGATTGGTGTCTACTTTGGCCATAAATTTTCCCATTTTAACGATGCTTACTTGACGTTGGCCTTTTTCGGTATACACGGTGGCAATCATCCCGGGGCGCCATTTTTTAGCGCCAAGCAAATGCTTGACCGGCACGTTTTGTATAGAGTCATCAACGCGTTCGCCATAGCCATCTTTTGGGTGGACGGTGACGGTGAATTTATCGCCCGCCTGTTTACCTTCTAATGCCAGTTGTACGCCGCGAATCATACCGCCATGCCCTTGTAGATAAGCCGTCGCTTCTTTGCCGTCGGAACGTTCAATGATTTGATCTTCATCATTTTTTAAGGTGTAGTGAAAGCGTACAACAGCGTCTTTAGTAATCTTCATAATTGGCTACAAGGTAAGTGAGTAAAGGGGAATTTTAACATTCTAGTCGCCACCAAGGTGTAAACTAATCGTTATGATGAAGATAGATTTACATTCACATACCTTAGTGTCGGACGGCGCGCTAAGCCCCGCCGAGTTAATTGCCCGAGCCAAGGGGAATGGCGTGGATGTGTTGTCGATTACCGACCACGACTCTATCGGTGCGTATGGCGATTTAGTCGATATAGCGGGTGATGACTTAACGATTATTCCCGGCATCGAGTTTTCGACTCAATGGCGTGGAATAGGCGTTCATATTGTCGGCTTAAATCTACAGCTCGATAGTGCGTCGATACTTGAAGGCGTCGCGCAGCAAGAAAAAGCGCGTGGAGAACGGGCCGAGTTAATTTGCCAACGATTAATAAAGGCCGGGCTGGTTGTTAATTTTGAACGGGTCAAGGAGCTGGCTCAGCAGATGAATGTTGGTCGTCCACATTTTGCGCAGCACTTGGTTGAAATAGGAGCCGTTAAAAATATGGCTGCCGCGTTCAAAAAACACCTAGGCGACGGAAAAATTGGCGATGTAAAACAATGTTGGGCGGATTTACCACAAATTATTCAGTGGATAAGCGGTGCGGGTGGCATTGCTGTATTGGCCCACCCGCTGAAATATAAAATGACGCGGACTAAGTTGGCGCTGTTCTTGGATGATTTTATCGACGCTGGTGGGCGCGGCATGGAAGTTGTTTCTGGTCATCAAAGCAATGATGAAACGCGTTCGCTATCTCGTTTATGCGTAGCCAAGGGCTTACTGGGCTCGTGCGGATCAGACTTTCATCAGGTTAGCCGATGGAGCGACATTGGCGCTATGTCGACTTTCCCAAAAGAGTGCGAGCCGGTATGGAGTGTTTGGAGCTAGTAAGCGTTTAGCTGAAACTCTATTTTCTGCTTGAAGGTGCCAAGTTTTGATGGCTTTGAGCGCTGACCTATCCAGTGCTGAAGAGCCGGATGATTGTATGATAATCGCGTTGTTTACATGGCCATTATTGGCGACAGAAATTTCAAAAATAACCACGCCTTCGACACCCCGGCGTCTAGCGATAGTGGGGTATTTAGGTTTGGGTTGGTAGGTCGGTTGCGGTGATGAAAAGATCGCCGGCTGCTTTACCGGTGAGGGCAGTGGCGATGAGGCTACTCGCTTTTTAACCACTGGCGGTTGGGGTTTAGGTGTTTTCTTGATGGTCTTAGGTTTTTTGTATATTTTTTTAACCGATGGTGCCTGCGTGACGATGCGTTTTTTTTCTACTGTTTTAGGTTGGGGCGGTTCAACCGGTTCAACCGGTTGTATTGGTTGAATAGGCGTAGGCTCTACCAGTGCAATACTGATGGATTTGGCTGGTATGCTCTCAATGTCTTCGGCTGAAAAAACACCCGTTTTATAGACGAAAGCGGCAAACAGTAGGTGTGCAACGATGGAGCTGACAACAAACAGCAACACGGGTGTTGGCTTGTAAGCCAAAGAACCCCATGGGTTTGTTGTGCTACTCAAAACCTAAACTAAGCCTTTTTAGGCTCTAATGTAACCGTGACAGCCTGCTGGCTAGGTTTTGCCAATCGCTTGTCGATAACGTTTTTAAGAGCGATGAGTAAGCCCAAGCCAATGAATGCGCCGGGCGGCAAAATAGCCAGTAAAAAGCCTTCGTAGTCGTTAATGACGTATATCGTCATGTCCCTTGCTGCTTCACCAAACATTAAGTGAGCGTTGGCGAACAAGGTGCCAGAGCCCAAAACCTCACGCGCTGCGCCTAAAATAACCAAGGCGCAGGTAAAACCAAGCCCCATTGCCAAACCATCGATGCACGATGCGAGCATGGGGTTTTTTGATGCAAACGCTTCTGCGCGGCCAATAATGGAGCAGTTAGTGACGATAAGCGGAATAAAAATACCGAGTATTAAATACAATTCGTAAAAGAAGGCGTTCATAATCAATTCAATTGCCGTCACAATCGATGCAATTATCAACACAAACACAGGTAAACGTATTTCGCTGCCTACTTGATGGCGCACTAAAGACACCACCGCATTGGATAAAATAAGCGTTAAGGTGGTGGCAATGCCCAAGCCTAAACCATTAATAACGGTATTGCTCACGGCCAAAAGTGGGCAAAGCCCGAGCAGTGCAACGAAGGCTTGGTTGTTATCCCAAAGGCCGTTTTTTAAGATCTGTTTATAGCTATCCATGGGTTTTCGCTAGTTTATCTTGGTTGGCTTGATAATATTGTAAGGTTTTTAGCACCATTTTAACTACCGCGCGGGGGGTTATCGTCGCGCCGGTAAATTGGTCGAAGTCACCGCCATCGCGTTTTACTCGCCAGTGTTTAACGTCGGGGTCGCTCAAGGAACGGCCGTTAAATGCATACACCCAGCCACTCTTATTGGTGTCTATTGCGTCACCTAAGCCAGGAGTTTCGTGGTGTGCGACGGCTCGAACACCAATAAGCTCGCCATTTTCTTTAATCGCCACCAATAACTTAATCGAACCGTTGTAACCGTCGGGGGCGGTGGGCGCTGCGATTAAGGCGACCAGTTGGCCGTTTTTGGTGGCACGGTAAAGGGTGACGTCTTGCTGTTTGCCGAAGGCCTTGGCGTCAGATACGTGCAGGGTATCTGCCAATAAATCGTTATCGTGCAGGGCGTTTGGCACTAGCTCGTGTAAGTTTTTTAAAACAAATAAGCGTTCATTTTCGGCAATTTGCTGATGGGTGAAGGAGTGTGTTAATGACACCAAACCGATGCCAATAAGGGAAAATAGTCCGAGCATCCAACCCGATTTAATCATAAATGCTTTGTTATCAACCATGTTATTTATGCCCGTAAACGCGTGGTTGTGTGTAGTGGTCAATCAATGGTACGGCCATATTGATAAGAATTACAGCGAATGCAATGCCTTCTGGGTAGCCGCCCCAAGTGCGAATAATATACGTAAGAACGCCAATCAACGCGCCGTAAATAAAACGCCCTTTCAGTGTGGTTGCCGCGGTAACGGGGTCGGTTGCAATAAAGAAGGCACCGAGCATTGCGCCGCCGCCCAACAGGTGGAAGGTGGGTGAGGGTGTCACTCCGGGTTCAAATAGATAGAACAGGGCGCTGATGACGAATAGGCCAGACAATAGTCCAGCAGGAATGTGCCAGCTGATGATTTTTTTGAACAGCAAAACAAC
>LWDU01039890.1_pt1 | contig 10408 bp, 8 predicted proteins | sample 727161 | NCBI WGS metagenome assembly LWDU01 (sample SAMN04566230, study PRJNA314399) | hydrothermal vent metagenome | isolation source: deep sea hydrothermal plume seawater | place: Mexico: Gulf of California, Guaymas Basin | collected 2004-07-11 | reverse complement strand
TGCGGCGCTACGACATGCGGCAGTTTCTTGGTTGGGCGCAGATGTGGGGTATCGATGGTCGCGGGATTGCAGTGGGGGGAAAGGTCGATACCCGGGGGATATTGCGGGTGGTAAGACACCCGTGGTATTTGGCGGTACTGCTTTTGTTATGGGCGCGGGATCTGCAGATGGCTGACCTAGTGGTCAATGCCGTACTAATGCTCTATTTGGTGGTGGGCACGATGCTGGAAGAGCGCAAGCTCATCGCCGATTTTGGCGATGAGTACCGGGCGTACCAACAGCGGGTATCCATGCTTGTGCCGTGGAAATGGTTCAAGCAATGGATCGGGGGAAAAAACTGACGAAACGGCTGTTTCACTCGATACCGGCCAGCACTTCATCGATCGTCCACAGGCGCTCGGCATCGACGATAAGAGCTTCGATGATTAGTGGGTGGGCTTTGATGGTATGCGAGTCGATAAACTCGAACCGGGGCCGGATGGCGCCGGTTTCTTTGTCCTGGACAAACATTTCGCGATCTTCGATCACGGTGATTTCGTCGGGTCCGCCCAAGGCTTCTGGGTGGCGATATAGCGGCATTTTGTCGCTCCTCGTGGTTTAATAACGGCATTTTGGCAGTATGTGTGCCAATACTCGGCTTGTTGTAGATATACTATCAAAAACCGTGCCGGGTTTGGCCGATGCGCGGCGTCCCAGCTTCAATCTTTTAGATGCCTGCACTAGACAATAGTTGCAGGCATATTTGTGAGATCTTAGGTGGGTTTCTCCATCGATCATGCTGGACAATGACTTAAGAAAATTTATCATCCAACTAATCCACACTGCATCGTGGGTTAGTTGGAGCTATAATACAAGACGAAATAGATTTTTAGTAAGGCCAGGTTTTTGGCCGTGGCCGTTCGCCCATAAGCTGATGGCTTATGAGCTTGTGACGCATTGTCGCCAATATTGTGGCGTATTTGGCATCATTGCAGAGATCGCGATAAGCGATAGGGTCAGTGTCTAGGTCATAGAGCTGTTCGCGGCCATTGGCTTCTACGACATAGCGATACTGTTCACTGCGCAAGGTCTTCCAACCGTGCATTTCCGTTATAGCGCAATCTTTGCCCGCCTTTTCTCGCCCCGCCAAGGCCGCATATAAAGAATGACCCTGCAGGTGGCTGGGGATTTGAATGCCTGCGGATTCTAGCAGGGTCGGGACAATGTCGACTGCTTCGAGCAATCCAGACTCGGTGCGCCCCGGCGCGTTTATGTGTTTAGGCCATCGCAGAATCAGCGGCACGCGGGTGACGCAGTCGTGTCCGGGGTAGCCTTTGCCGTATTTCAAGTGTTCGCCGAGCCATTCGCCGTGGTCTGAGGTAAAGGCTACGATGGTATCTTCGGCGAGTCCGAGTTGGTCTAGGCGGGCGAGAATGCGGCCGACATGGTGGTCGACTTCACTGACCATGGCGTAATAGCCGACACGAGCTCGACGCAATTCCTCGTCGGAATAGTGGTTGGGACCACGGCGTGCGTCCAACTCGGGTGGGAAGGTCGGTACGCGCAGTGTGTCAGGGTCGTAGCGGTCGATAAATTCGCGCGGAGCGACCCAGGGCGAATGTGGAGAATAGAAACCCGAGATACAGCAGAAGGGACCGTCTTGCTGTCGCTCGATATAGTCGATGGTCTGCTCGGCGACAAAGGCGGTGTGTGTTAGGTCCGAACGGCCGGTAAAAGGCAGAGCTTTTTTGGGGAAGCGTTCCTCGGGGTGTTGGATTCCGTCTTTGATGCCCAACGCGTTCTGCCAGGTGGCGCCCATGGGCGGTAAGCCGAGACTAATATGGTCTAATTCTTCCGGTGCCTTGGCGGCGACCCAGGCACGGTAAGCGTCGGGATAGGGCCCGGGTTCGTCGGAGATCTCGAGGTGGTCGAAACCATAGGCGGGATGCGGTTGGCGGTGGTCGCGATTGGCGTGCGGCAAAAAGTGTAGTTTGCCAATATTGGCGCTATGATAGCCGTAATTGCGCAACAGGTGCGGTAGAGCCACAATATCTTCGGGTACGGGTACGCCCATCTGGGTGACGCCGAGTGTCGAGGGGTACTGGCCGGTGAGAAAGCTTAGCCTGGAGGGCATGCAGACGGGATTCTGCACGAAGTAATGGTCGAAGTTGACGCCCTCGCGCGCGAGTTGATCCAGATGGGGCGTCTGGATATCGGGGTTGCCGTTGATGCCGAGGGCATCCCAGCGTTGCTGGTCGGTATAGAGCAGAAGGATATTGGGTCTACGCATGGTGATTAATCTAAGTCGGGCGGTTTGGGCGATCAATGATTAGGTGGAGCTTGCTTTACAATAGTTATAGGTGTTGGTAATAACCGCTATAACTATGGGGCGGACGAGGCGAAGGAGACTTTGGGAACCGCAGTGATTTTTATTATAGCATCAGTGCTATCGCGAGCAAAAGTATGCTACCGATCAAGGTTTGTATATGCACCTTGCGGCCCTGTGTTCGCAATTGTTGAATCTTGCTGGCGTCTGTGGCATTCTCTTCTCCGGTGTCCAGGTTGCGCCTCCCCGAGGCGGCGAGGAATACTCAGGTTTTTTCGCGAGCTTGCAAAAGGCCTAGCAGGCCGATCCAACAAAGCGGTATAATTCCTAGCCGCCACCAGGGTGAGACCTGGAAATAGATCAATAGGCCAACGAGGGCGATGCTGAGCAGTAGTGCAAGGGTGCCTGACCGTAGGCGACGTCGGATTTGCAAGGGGCCAATATTGGCATAACTACGATCGTCGGGTTGCGTTGACATGTGATATTCAGTTGGCTATGACTTCGAGGTCGAAGCCTTGTAGGTCTGTGCCGCCGATTTCGATGCTATAGAGCGGGTTGTTTTGCGCGATTTTTTTTTGCGGTGTTGCTTCATTGCAGCGCCTGCGCCCATGCCTCGATGCGTCGAGCGACTTCGTCCGGATATTCGAGATGGGGGGCGTGCCCGCAGGCGGGGAAAGTATGCATTTCGGAATCGGGGATATCGCTAGCGAAGCGCGCTGCGGAGGCAGGGTCAAGGATGCGGTCTTGTTGGCCCCATAGGATCAGCGTTGGACAGGAGATCTCGGTAAAACGCCGATGGAAATTGGCGATATCCGGGGGCACCATATTGAGCGCGGAAAGGTGATACGCCCGGGAAATTCCGCTCGTTTTGAGCGCGGCGGAAGCGGAGTCCATAAGTTCGCTGGGTATTTTGTCGTGATCGTGGAAACAGCGTAGCAGCGTCTGCCGCGTCGAAAAGCGCAATAAACCGGACCAGCGGGCCAGCGCACTTACCGGCCCGCGCGTCATCAGTCGTCCTTGCCAACCGCCGAGTTCGCGTATGTGGCCGGGTAGTTTTTGCGGGTAGCCGGCCGCGCTGATTAGTACTAGGCCGCGTATTCTTTTGGCTAGTTCAGGGTAGCGCAAGTAGAGCCGTAGGGCGAGGCCGCCGCCAAGTGAGTTGCCGAGCAAGATAAATTCGTGTAATTGCAACGCAGAAATGAATTCTTGGAGGTATTCGATCTGCATATCCGGCGAGTAGCGTTGGTGAAGGGTTTGCTGCTGAAGCCATGGCCGACGAGGTCGGGGACGATCAGGCGGTGTGCTGCGATTTTTTCGGCGAGGCGGAACCAGGTTATTTTGCCGTCGAAGATACCGTGCAGCAGAACGATGGGCGTGCCGCTGGCTGGTTGATTGTCGAGAAAGGCGATCTCGGTCCCTTCGGAGAGGGAGAGACGGTTTTCGGCAAAACCAGGGAAGAGGTCTGCGGGTACGGATCGCTTATTGTTTGATTCATCAAATTGTTTAGGTTTTAGGGTCATATAGATTCACGAGAATACAGGCGATAGATGAATCAGGCGATATCTCCAATTGAGGAAAAAGACGAGGTAGATTTAACCCGCTGGATCCAGACGACCGCGTTGCGCATGGAAAGCGATGCGGGTTTTTCCGAGCTATTTCTCCAGGTCGTCGATCGCATCAAGGCGGCGGGTTTGCAGATCTATGCTCTGTCGATCTATCTCTTGATGGCGGAGTCGAAGAGCGATGCGCTGCACTATACGGCCTTCCACGGCGAAGCCAGTTGGTTCCAGGATCAATTACACGAGGGTATGGCCGAGTTCCAAGTTCAGGTTACTAAAGAAGCACAATCCTGGTTAGGAGCACAATCTGGGACGGTCGTCGCTTATCTCTGCGTGCCAACTAGCACCGGGGCTATGACGATCGCGGCCGAGCGAGCTGAGCCCTTTTCGGATGAGCAGCAAGCCCTGTTACAGACTTTGGTCCCCGCGCTCGAGATGTTGGTCGTCCGTCATCGCGACCTCGCGGCCTATGCGGTGATCAACGAAGCTTATTTGCAAACCAGCTCGCGGCTAATTAACAGCAACCCAGATCTGATGGCATTGCAAGACGGTAGTTTCGATCTCTCGGCGGAGAGCGTTGATGAAGTCGCCCAGAACATTCTGGAGTTTATATCGCAGCGTCTGGGGCTGGACCGGGGCGGGATATTTCTGCGGCACGGCGATATATTGCGTGGTTTTTGGGGGATGGATGACGAGGGGGCGATTATAGCGATACCCAACACGATTTTCCAGCTCTATCCCACGAACAATAAGGAACTGACGCATACCGCGCTGATTGCCCGCGGCGAAAAACAGTATTATTTGACGCAAAAGCTAGGCGCCGAGGTGGGTGGTGCAATCGCGGACGATTACGGGGCGAATATCGCGGTGCCGATGCGGGTGGGGGAACGGATTATTGGAGTCTTAGCCGGAGACAATTTTATAAGTAAACAGCCCATATCCTATGATCAGGTGCAGGCGCTAATGGTGTTGGCGAATCAGGGCGCTGCGATGATCGAGATGGTCAAGCTATACCAAGACCTGCAAAAAGTTAGCGACGAGTTGGAACGCCGGGTCAGTGAACGCACGGCGTTTCTGGCCCAGACTAACGACCAGTTGCAAGAGGAAATCGCCGAGCGGAGAAGGGCCGAACAGGCGTTGCAGGTTTCACTGGATGAAAAAAATATGCTCTTCCGAGAGGTGCATCATCGAGTCAAGAACAATCTGCAGACCATTTCCAGTCTGCTGTCATTGCAGACCGACTTGCTCGAGGATCCACAGGCGTTGAGCGCGTTGGAATCGAGTCGCAGTCGGGTCGAGGCGATGGGGCGGATCCATCAGCAGCTTTACCAGACCCAGGATTGGGCGAAGGTGGAGTTCGACGTTTTTCTCCGGGTATTGGTTGAGGACCTGTTGGATACCTATCGCCTGGGGACGGTTGAGCTGATTATCGACACCGAATCGGTCTACTTTGATGTCGACCAGTCGATTCACTGTTGCTTGCTGATCAACGAATTGGTGACCAATGCCTTGAAACACGCCTTTCCGGACGGCGGTGCGGGGACGCTGCGGGTGGGTTTGAGACCTCGGGCGGATGGCTTGGTAGTGCTTGAAATTGCCGATGATGGGGTGGGTTTTCCCGCCGGGCTGAATTTTCGCGAGACCGAATCTATGGGATTGCAGATTGCCATATCGTTGGTCAAGAATCTGCAAGGACAGATCGAATTGCACCGCGAAAACGGTACATTATTTCAAATCGTGTTTTCCCCGCAAAGTAGTTAGGACTGTCGCAAAACGTCGATGCGACAGAGCGTGTTTTTTAGTCATCTGCCTCACCGAGCAGTATCTTATCAATATCGGCTAATTCCCCACTACTGAACTCGGCTCCGACCGCACCCAGGTATTGCAATACCTGGGTTTCGCTTTTCGCCCCGACCAACACACAACTGACTTCTTCGCGCCGCAGGATCCAGGCGATGGCCAGTTGTAGCAAACTCAGGCCCTTGTCGGCGGCTAATAACCCTAGGCGGTTGGCGATGGCGATGTGGCGGTTGAAGATCTCGCCTTGAAATTGCGGGAAACCCGAGCGTTCGTCGGCGTCGGGAAAGATGTGGCCGGGGCGGTATTTGTCGGTGAGCAAACCTTTGGCGAGTGGGCTGTGGGCGAGTATGCCGATGCCATTTTGGCCGCTGAAGGGCAGGTCTTGCGCTTCTATATCGCGTGCGAAGAGGTTGTAACGCGGCTGGTTGGAATGGAAGAGGCCGGTTTGCAGGGCCTTTTGCATCTGTGCCGCGTTGTAATTGGAGACGCCGATATAACGGGTTTTGCCGGCTTCTTGCAGGCGCAGCATGGCTTCCATGCTTTCGGCGATCGGATATTGCGGGTTCCAACTGTGGATCTGATACAGGTCGACGTGCTCGACCCCGAGTGCGCGCAGGCTATTGTCCATCGCTTCCTCGATATCTCGACGCGAATAGCGGCCGCTGACTTTGGTAGCCAGGAAGCAGCGCTCGCGGTAGCCGTCGGATAGGGCTTTGCCGAGCGTATCTTCGCTTGTGCGGTAGGCTTGTGCGGTGTCGAGGAAGGTGATGCCGGCGTCAATGGCGGAGCGCACGGTAGTGATGGCTTCGGCTTCTTCGACGGGGCCCATGCCGCCGCCGATGGGCCAGGCTCCGAGGCCGATGGCTGAGATCTTCGGGCCGTTTTTGCCCATCTGTCGTTGTTGCATGGCATGGTCCCCTATAACTGTGGGTAGGACGGCCAGGTTAAGGGGATCCCCTTAACTTGGCCTGCGCTATTTCTGCGGTTGCTTTAAAGGAAATTAAATAAAGGTGGTTAGTCGATTCTTCAACGATCCCTATGCATCAAGCTAAAACTCTGCGCCATCGGGCCGATGGTGGGTTGTATCGCCTAAGAAGAGCGCCAACGGTACTATGTCTTCGCGGCCTTTGATCCACTCGCCGCCGATGGAGAAGACCGAGTCTTCGCTTTTGTTGTTGGCGGTCATGGAAGTGTCGACGGGGCCGGGAATGAGTTCGTTGACGCTGATGCCGTCTGTTTTCAGCCACGGCAATGGCTTGGCCACCGGCTTTTTGGATGGCTAGGGCAGTGGCGTCAATCTTGGTTGTAGTGCGGGCGCTGATGCAGACGCCGGTGATAAGGGCTACTTTGCCGGCGCGTGTTTTTTTCATTAATAGGCTACCGAGATTAGGCGGCTTTCGCTGCGGGTGAGCGCGTCGCCTTCGACGGAGATGCGGAGAATGTAGACCCCGGGGGCAACGGTACGGCCTTGGGTGTCGCGTCCATCCCATGCAAGCCTTTGGCGACTGGCGGTGGCTGCGGCGTCGCTGATTAGGGCGATTTGGCGGCCGCTCAAATCATAGACGCCGATAACAACCGGTCGGGGGGAGAGCACTTTGAGCAGGTCGAATTCGATTTGCAGATGATCCGAGATGCCGTCGCCGTTGGGGGTTAGCACCGGACTCGACAGCGAGAGATCGGAAAAGAGCTGCTGATTGTTCGGCAGGGAAACGAAGACCTGATTGCTGGAGATGGCGGTTTCTGCATCGCCGGAGTCGACCGGTTGTCGCACTGTTTCCGACAGACCGCTGTTAAAAAGGAAGGCGTCAAAGCGCGTCTGGTTGAAATACAGTGTGCTCTCGAAATCGATCTCGACCAGCGTTGAACGCTGCACTGGAGTGTCGAGGTGGATTTTGAAGCCGTGCTCTATTTCTTCGACGGTCGCAGTTAAAGTTTCGCCGGCGCTGCGCACTGCGCGGAAGCGGGTGCCCGCCGTGGAGGTGAGTTGGATTTGGTCGAACCCGCGGCTCGAAGCGTCGATATCCGATCGCAAATAATACGTGAATTGGCTCATCTTGCCGGGGGGAGCTTGGTTCGGAAAGACTTCGGCCGCTGTCGCCTGGGCTAATGGGTTGTTGAATTCGAGGATAATATCGTCGAAGGTTGCGGCATTATAGGGGGCTTCAGAGAGAATTCGTGCATCCAATTGTACGTAGCGCCGGGGACCGGGAGAGAGGAAGACTTGGCCGGAGGTTTCGTAGGCGCGACTCCAGTTGCTCCAGTCGGCTCCGGGCGTGCGGATGGTATCGATGGCGCCTTTGAAACTGGGAATGAGCTTGGCGTATTTTTTTCCGGTTACTTGCTTGCCGTTCTTATCTTGAAAGATGTATTGCTCGTCGAGCAGATTGCCGGTGCGGCTGCGGATTTCGACCAGGGTGGCCACCGGTGTGTCGGCCGTCCAATCGATCGCCGAGACGTGCTGGACCGAACCGGCTGGGTAGCCTTCACCGAAGATCTGCCACTCGGCGGTGGTGCCGACGCGGCCGTTGAAGGCTTCGAAACCATTCGACATCGGGAAGATCAACCGCACGTGGCGCACCTTGCGCAACGGGAAGAGTTCCTGGAAATGGCGGATATCTTTCAAGTTGCGGGGGTTCGACGGCAATTCGCCCATCAGCTCCCAATTGAGCGAGCCGTCGGGGGCTTTTGAGCCGTCGGAGGTGAAAAAGCGGTACCACAGGTAGTTGAAGACTCCGGCCCGGTGCCGGCCAGAGCCCTTGCCTGGGGCGATGCCGCTGTCGTCGCCCAACATCCGCACCCGGTCAACCCAATACAGTGCTCCCAAGTCGATTTCGAATTCGCCGATCTGCTGCTCGGGTTGGGTGCCGGAACCGCCGCGGTGGACTGTGCCCCAATAGGTGGTGATGTCGCCGTCGACTAATGTAGAGCTGATGCCAGTCGATTCGACGAGGGTGCGGCCGATGGTGGAGGTCGCCTCAGAGATTATCTCTACACTGCCGCCCCTGTCCCAAATCCCCAATGAGATATTGTCGCCGATACTGCGTACGACGATCTCCGTCAAGCGCACGTCCTCGGTGGGCAAGTCCGCTTCGATGCGAATATTTTTCAGTGGATTGAGCTCATAGTCGATTTCTAGGACGTACTCTGCATTGAAGCTATAGCGCCAGCGCTTGTTGTAGCGCAGGGTACCGGGCAGGACGGAATTGGCGTTACTGAAGAAGGGTTCGCCGTCGGAGGTCAGGATTTTAAAGAACTCCAGTTTGTGCGCCGACACTACCCGCCCCAAATCCACTTCGATCCACCAATCTTCTATGGTGTCCGTCGGGTTGGGGGACCAGGAGGTCTGGTAGTCACCGTCGATCAGGTTGAGGGCGTCGCTCGGATTGGAGCCGACCTTGCGGATGCCACCTTTTTGAAAGTCACGGGCATTGGTTACCGCATTGATATCGCGGCGGACAAAGGAGGGTTTGAGGGTGCCATCGTCAACGTCGACCGCGTCGCCGGGCAACTGCCATTCGCGCCAGTCGCTCGAACTGGTGATACGCAGTTGATCGCCAGCAAGCGGAACGGCGAGGATTAAGGTGCTAAGAAAGATGGCCCTATACATGGTATTTATCCTGTGAAGGTCGCGACCAATATACAGGTGAAATCGAATCGGGCAAATAGAAGTTTGCGATAAATAAGATGCACAAGTTGATCTGTTGTGTAGTAGAAAGGATACAGCATGTGAGCTAGGGGAAGCATTTCGCTGTGGTTTAATGTTGGCATGGTGCGGTGTAAACGTTTTTACAATAAGCGTCTTGTGGAAGGGAGGTGAGGGTGGTACGAGCCTTGCTATAGCTGCGAGTAAGCAGTTGACCAAGAGCTAGGAAGCCCAGCGATGCATAATGACGAAGATCCAGAACGCGCTTTAAGTACAGGGTTGGCTTTTGCTTTTGTGCGGGGCTTGCTGTGGTGGGGTATGGCATTTTTTGCGGTACTGCTTGCCTTGTTGGGGTATTTGAGTTGGCATTTTTCTATGGACATCAGCGTCCGCGCCGATGGGCACATTCACCCCCTCGCGCATCACCAGGTCAAAGCGGCGTTGGACGGGATTGTGCGCGAAGTCTTGGTGCGCGAGGGGGATCAGGTAGTGGTCGGTCAGCGCTTGGCGGTTTTGCGCGATGCGCATTGCCGTTTAGACCTGGATGGGATAACGAGAGACTTAGCGGCTAATAGATGGCGAGTCAAAGAGGTAGAAGCCCTAGTGGAAGAGCAGCGAGAGTTGCGTCTATTGCACGAATTGCAGGCGCGCGTACAGTTGCGCCAATCGCAATTGATGTTGCAGCAGGTACGCGCTGAGCAAAAGATCGTAGCAACTAGCTTGTTGGCCGGATACGGTTGGCGGCGCAAACCGCTGCACGAATTGTGGCCAGTGCGTCAGGCCCGGGCGGCGGTTGATCAACGACAGGCTGAATGGGCGGCGGCGAGAGCGCAGACGGCATTGGTCGATGGTCAGTTGCGGGAACTGCAATCGCTGGATATGGCCTACGAGCGATTAAAGCAGGACAGGGCTTATTTGTTGCGCAGGCTTGCTCAGACAGTGATCAGTGCGCCGGCTGATGGTGTGGTGTTGACGCGCAATGTTGCCAAGCGGGTCGGTGACCGAATCGCGGCGGGTGAAGTATTATTGGAAATGGCGGGCAGCGGGGGATGGTTGGCGGAAGTCGCAGTAGCGGAACGGGACTTGCCGAAGATAGAGGCA
>LWDU01044142.1_pt1 | contig 10411 bp, 19 predicted proteins | sample 727161 | NCBI WGS metagenome assembly LWDU01 (sample SAMN04566230, study PRJNA314399) | hydrothermal vent metagenome | isolation source: deep sea hydrothermal plume seawater | place: Mexico: Gulf of California, Guaymas Basin | collected 2004-07-11 | reverse complement strand
AATTGATACACGAGGTCCTCACCCCGTTTATAAAAAATATGTAACACAATCTAAAAAATATTATGTTCATGACCCTAAAAATGAGTGTAATCCAGGAGATAAGGTGAGCATTATCGAATGTCAGCCTAAAAGTAAATTGAAACGCTGGCGTTTGAATCAAGTTGAAGAAAAAGCAACAAATAATTAATAATTTATTAAATAATGATACAACAGGAAACTAAATTAAAAGTAGCAGATAATACAGGCGCAAAAGTAATCCAATGTATCCGCGTGGTTGGGGGAACCGGTCGTCGGTACGCTCACGTTGGTGATACTATAATTGTTTCTGTTAAGAAAGCGATTCCTGGTGGTGTCGTGAAAAAGGGAGAAATTTCCCATGCCGTGGTTGTAAGAACAAAAAAAGAAAGAAGAAGAGGTGATGGTTCTTATATCCGGTTTGATGAAAATGCAGCAGTATTAATTGATGGTCAGAACGAGCCCAAAGGCACTCGTATTTTCGGTCCAGTTGCCAGAGAATTAAGAGAAAAAAGATTTATGAAAATTTTATCCCTAGCCCCTGAGGTATTATAGAATGAAAATAAAAAAAGGTGATACTGTACAAGTTACAACGGGCAATGACGCTGGTAAAACCGGGCGAGTTATAAAAGTCTATCTGGATAAAGATCGAGTTGTTGTGGAAGGTGTAAACATTGTGAAAAAACATGCTCGTCCTACTCAGGATAATCCTCAGGGTGGAATCATAGAGAAAGAATCATCTATTCACATTTCAAATATTATGTTGGTTGTTGGCGGTAAACCCACGCGTGTTGGATTTAAATCACTGGAAAATGGTAAAAAAGTTAAATTTGCAAAATCAACCGGTGAGGTGATTAATTAATTATGGCTAAAGAAAATAATATTTACAAACCCCGATTGCTGGTAAAATATAATGAAGTTGTTCATAAATATTTATCAGATCGTTTAGGTATTCAGAATGCAATGCGCATTCCTAAACTTGAAAAAGTTGTTTTAAATATGGGACTTGGCGATGCCAAAGAAAATAAAAAATGGCTCACATCCGGTGTGGAAGAATTGACCACAATTGCTGGGCAGAAAGCAGTGATAACTATTTCCAAGAAAGCTATTTCAAATTTTAAAATCAGGGAAGGTGACCCTGTTGGTATTCGTGTAACCTTGCGGGGAAATAAAATGTACGAATATTTAGACAGATTTATATCTGTTGCCTCCCCAAGAATAAGAGATTTTCGAGGCCTTTCTGCAAAGGGGTTTGACGGAAGAGGGAATTATAATTTTGGTGTAACTGAACAAATCATTTTCCCTGAGATAGATTATGATAAAATTAATAACATTAGAGGCCTGAATATATCAATTGTGACAACTGGTGAAACGGATGAAGAAGCATATGAACTACTTGTTGCATTGGGGCTTCCAATTCGCCAGAAAAAAAAGAAAATAGAAGAAGGTGCTGAGGCATAATGGCAAGAAAAGCGTTAGTAGTAAAAGCTCAAAGAAAACCAAAATTTTCAACTCGAAAATATTCACGTTGTAATAATTGTGGAAGACCTCATTCTGTTTACAGAAAATTTGGTCTTTGTAGAATTTGTTTTAGAGAAATGGCTCTAAAAGGGTTTATTCCTGGTGTTAAAAAAGCGAGTTGGTAGGAGAGAAATATGTCAATGACTGATCCAATAGCTGATTATTTGACTCGTATTCGAAATGCGCAAAGTGCACAAAAGAATTGGGTAGATATTCCAGCGTCTAATGTAAAGAAGCGGATTTCATTTGTTTTAAAAGAAGAAAAATTCATCCGTGATTTTATATTAATTAAAGATGACAAGCAAGATATGCTTAGAGTATTTTTAAATTATGATTATGATAAAAATCCTGTGATTCATGGTATTCAAAGGTTTAGTAAGCCAGGATGCAGAAGATATGTTGCGTCGGATAACCTTCCTCGCGTATTAAATGGAATGGGAGTCTCAATTTTGTCCACTTCAAAAGGTGTCGTATCAGATAAAAAAGCTAAATTGCTCAATGTGGGTGGTGAGGTTTTATGTCAGGTTTGGTAAATAAAGGATTAATGTAAAATGTCGAATATAGGAAAGCAACCCATTTCAATTCCAGAAGGAGTTGAAGTGAGTCGAAAAGAGGATAACATTTTCGTTAAAGGAAAACTTGGTGAATTAAATCAGGAATTTAAGTCTGATATTCAGATTTCTATTAATGATAATGAAGTAGTGGTTACTCGGAATTCAGATGAGAAAATTCAGCGGGAGCTGCATGGTTTAACTCGTGTGTTAATTGCAAATATGGTAGAGGGTGTATCTCAAGGATTTCAAAAAGAATTGAATTTAGTTGGTGTGGGTTATACAGCAGATGCAAGTAAAGGCAACTTTCTTCTTTTAAATCTTGGTTTTTCCCATCCAATTTATTTTGAAAAACCTGAAGGAATAACAATTGAAACCCCCAATGCAAATACTNNNTAATTATGGCAAGAAAAAGTAAATATCAAATCTGGCAAAAAAAGCGTTCACGAATAAAATACCGGATTATGCAGAAAAATATCGGTAATCATCCTCGTCTCGTTGTGTATCGTTCAAATACAAATATATATGCTCAATTGGTGGATGATGAAAAAAGAATTACGGTATTATCTGCATCTAGTATTGATAAAAATATTAAAAGCTTGATTGATAAAGCTGCGAACAAAATTGAAAAAAGCAAGATTGTAGGTGAATCTCTTGCTGAAAAGATCAAAGAAGCAAAAATTGGCAGAATTATTTTTGATAGAAATGGATACAAATATCATGGACGGGTGAAAGCGCTTACAGAGGCAATCCGTTCAGCAGAAATAACTATTTAACGGAGATATTCTTGAGTACTTTCATAAATCCAACAGAATTGGACTTAAAAGAAGAAACGGTTGTATGTATTAACAGAGTTTCAAAAGCTACAACTGGTGGAAGAAGTATGCGTTTTAATTCTTTGGTTGTTGTTGGAGATGGCAAGGGACATGTTGGGGTTGGCTTTGGTAAGGCAAATGAGGTTGCATCTGCTGTAAATAAAGCAAAAGAAAATGCCAAAAAGCGTATTTTTAAAGCGCCATTAATAAATGGTACAATTCCCCATAAAATTAATATAAAATATGGAGCAGTTCGTTTAATGTTAAAGCCTGCTTCTCCCGGTACCGGTATTATTGCCGGCGGTCCTGTTCGTGCAGTAATGGAGCAAATTGGAATTGCCAATATCCTTTCGAAAAATTCTGGTTCAACCAATGCTATTAATGTTGTAAAAGCAGTTGAACATGGTCTGAAAGAATTACGTGACCCTTTGAAAGTTTCCAGGCAGAGAGGAATATCCTTAAAGGAATTGTTTAGTTAAAAATATGGCTGATAAAAAGATAAAAATAACACAAATTAAAAGTGCAATTGGGTACCGCCAGCGCACCAAAGATACACTAATAGCATTGGGTATTAGAAAAATGCATAGTTCTGTGGTAAAAATTAATAATTCAGCTATTCAGGGTATGGTTACTGCGGTTAATCATCTTGTGAAAGTGGAGGAAGTCTAATGGATTTAGGAACTCTAAAACCATCTGAAGGATCTGTAGGTAATTCCAAACGTATTGGAAGAGGAAATGCAACAGGACAAGGTCGTACTGCTGGTAAAGGTCATAACGGATATCAATCTCGTTCAGGTACGAAAAATAGATTTCACTTTGAAGGTGGGCAAACTCCCCTAATGAGACGTCTTCCTAAAAGAGGATTCTCAAATTATGGATTTAGAAAGGAAGTTCAGATTGTAAATCTTGAACGAATTGCATCTTTAGAACTTGATACGGTGAATGTTACTATATTACACGAAAGAGGTGTGATTAAAAAAACGGATATTCCCGTTAAAATATTAGGTAATGGAGAATTGAAAAACCCAATAGAAATTACTGCAGATATGTTCAGTAAATCAGCAATTGAAAAACTTGAAAAGGCTGGGGGAAAAGCCATTTATAAATGATGGAGAAATTCCTAAATATTTTTAAAATACCTGATTTGCGTAAAAAGCTGATTTTTACGGGGTTGTTACTATTAGTATATCGGCTGGGTGGAAAAGTCCCTATCCCTGGAATTGATAAAACTGCTTTAGCATCCATGATGCAGGGCTATGCCAATTCCTTACTTGGTTTGTATGATATGTTTGCAGGAGGTTTCTTTTCCCAGGCATCTATATTCGCATTGGGAATTATGCCCTATATTTCTGCATCCATTATAATCCAGTTGCTTGGTGCGGTAATTCCTTATTTCCAAAGACTTCAAAAAGAGGGTGAGGAAGGAAGAAAGAAAATCATTCAGATTACACGTTATGGAACGGTTATGATTGCATCTCTTCAAGCAGTTGGGATGTCAGTATTTCTTTCCAGCCAGACTACCAGTGTTGGACCAGTTGTACCCAACGCAGGACCTATATTTTATTTTGTTACGATATTGACAATGGTTACCGGAGTGGTATTTGTTATGTGGCTGGGTGAACAGATTTCTGACCATGGTATTGGAAATGGAATTTCACTTATTATTATGGTAGGTATCATTGCACGTGCCCCCAGCGTTTTTAGAAGTCAGTTTATTCAGATCCAAAATGGATTATCAAATCCATTTGAAAATATATTATTATTGGTATTAATGTTTGGAATCACGATGGTGGTAGTGGCAGTCACTACCGGTGTGAGAAAAATTCCGGTTCAATATGCTAAGAGGGTAGTTGGACGAAAAGTCTATGGAGGACAGGCAACACATATTCCGTTGAGAATATTAACTGCGGGAGTAATGCCAATTATTTTTGCACAAGCGCTTATGTTTATCCCCAGTACAATAGCATCATTTTTCCCACAGGGAAATGGTTTTGGAGATTGGCTGCAAATAGTATTCGCACCGACTCATATTGTGTATTCAATGTTTTTTGCATTTTTAATAATTATCTTCACCTATTTTTATACCGCAATCGCATTTAATCCGGTAGATGTTGCAGATAATATGAAAAAGCAGGGCGGATTTATTCCTGGTGTTAGGCCAGGAAAATCAACCTCAGATTATATTGATCATATTCTAACCAGGGTCACATTGCCGGCATCTATATTTTTAGCATTAATTGCTATTTTCCCTACTTTTCTATCTGGTTTTTTTAATGTTGATTTCTCATTGGCTAGTTTTTATGGTGGTACAAGTTTACTTATTATTGTCGGTGTCGCATTGGATACTCTGCAGCAAATAGAGTCACATTTATTAATGCGTCATTACGATGGCTTTTTGAAAACAGGCAAACTAAAAGGGCGAGATAGAAGAAGATAAATTCTTCCTTGCTTTTTAATAAACTAAGGTGATTCATATCCGTAGTGCTGGTGAAATTGAGAAGATTTCAAAAGCATGTCAAATAGTAAAAGAAACACTTGAGTTTATTCAAGAATTAATTGCTCCGGGAATAACTACTATGGAGTTGGATCGTGAAGCTGAAAAATTTATTAGATCCAAAGGAGCTAAGCCCGGATTTAAGGGCTTGTATGGTTACCCGGCAACATTGTGTATTTCTATAGATGATGAGGTTGTTCATGGAATACCAAACAATCGAAAGTTGCAAGATGGTGAGATCGTTTCAATTGATGTGGGTAGCTTGATAGATGGGTACTATGGAGATCATGCCAAATCATTTGCAGTTGGTACAGTTGATTCCAAAAAGGAAAAATTGATGTCTGTAACACGCGAGTGCTTATTGGATGGAATTGATCATGCTTTGCCTGGAAATAGAATTGGAGATATTGGTCATGCAGTACAGAAAAAAGCTGAATCAAATGGTTATGGTGTAGTAACTGAATTAGTTGGTCATGGCATTGGTACAAAATTGCATGAGGAACCGCAAATACCAAATTATGGTAAACCCGGAACCGGACCCAAAATTGAAGTAGGTATGTGTTTTGCCATTGAACCAATGATTAATATGGGAACGCCTGGGGTATTTACTAAAAAAGATGGCTGGACAGTCTGCACAAATGATGGAATGCCATCTGCTCATTTTGAGCATACAATTACAATAACTGAAGAAGGAGCGAAAATACTAACAATATAATGGCCAAAGAAGCTGCCATAGAAGTAGATGGAGAAATTACTGAAACACTGCCTAATGCTATGTTTCGGGTAAAGTTGGAAAATGGACATATAGTTCTTGCCCATGTTTCAGGAAAGATGAGGATGCATTATATAAAAATATTACCAGGTGACACGGTAAAATTAGAATTATCGCCCTATGATTTAAGTAGAGGCAGAATAACATTTAGATATAAATAGTCAGGATTAAAAATAAATTATGAAAGTACGCGCATCAGTAAAGAAAATTTGTAAAAAATGCCAGATCATTAGGCGTCATGGCGTGATTCGAGTAATTTGTGAAAATCCGAAACATAAACAGAGACAAGGTTAGGAGAAATATAATTGGCTCGTATTGCAGGAATTGATTTACCAAGAAATAAAAAAGTTGAGTATGCTTTACCATACATTTATGGTATAGGGCATACTCAGTCAAAAAAGATTTTAGATACAAGTGGTATTAGCGCGGATATTCGGGTACACGAATTAACAGAAGAACAGTTGTTGGCGATCAGAAATGCCATAGGTGATATGTTATCTGTTGAGGGTGAACTTAGAGGGCAAAATTCTAGAAATATTAAACGGTTAATGGATATTGGATCATATCGTGGATTACGACATAGGAAAGGATTGCCAACTCGTGGTCAGAATACTAAGAATAATGCCCGTACTCGAAAAGGTAAAAAGAAAACAATCGCTGGCAAGAAGAAGGCCGCAGTTTAGGGGAGACAGTTAATTGGCTGGACCAAAAAAGAAAAAGAAAAAAATAAAAGTAGATCCAGAGGGTATAGGATTTGTTAAAGCATCCTTTAATAATACTATTGTAACTCTCACAGATAAATTTGGAAATGCAATTTCATGGTGCAGTTCTGGAGCTCTTGGATTTAGAGGGTCTCGGAAAAGTACCCCATTCGCTGCAACTGAAGCAGCTAAAAAAGCAGCTGAAGATGCAATGGCTCTGGGATTATCCACGATTGAAGTGCGTGTAAAAGGACCTGGAGGAGGAAGAGAAGCGGCTGTCCGGGCATTGAGAGCTGCAGGATTAAATATAACTGCTATTATGGATGTTACTCCAATTCCTCATAATGGATGCAGACCATCTAAAAAGAGAAGAGTTTAACCTAAAGGAATCGCATGGCAAGATATACAGGACCAAGAGCACGATTATGTAGAAGACTGGAATTTCCCGTTTTTGAATCACCTAAATTTGGGAATATCAGAAAAAATTATCCCCCTGGACAACAGGGACAAGGCAGACGTAGGAAACTTTCCAACTATGGTATTCAGTTAAGAGAAAAACAACGGATCAAATATTTGTATGGAGTTTTAGAAAAACAATTTCGAAATTATTTCAAGAAGGCGGTATCAAGAAAAGGGCCAACCGGTCATAATCTTTTAATTATGTTAGAATCAAGATTAGATAATACCGTATATAGACTAGCACTTGCATCAACCCGTTCAAGTGCCAGACAGTTAGTAAGTCATGGACATTTTTTGGTAAATAATCATAAAGTAAATATTCCATCATATCAATTATCCCCTAGAGATATTATTCAGGTAAGGGATAAAAGTAAAAAAATGGAACTTTTTCAGGAATCCATGCGGTCAGTACAAGGTGATAATCCGAGACCCTGGCTCACCCTTGATAAGGCAAAATTGATGGGGATATTTGATAATGTACCAGAAAGGGATGAAATCGAGGAACCCGTAGAAGAACAGTTAGTAGTAGAACTTTACTCCAAATAAAAAAAGGTAATAAAATGGCAAGTAATAAATATTTTCAAGAGTTAGAAATAGAAGTTATTGATGAATCAGATAATTACGCAAAAGTAATAGCAGAGCCTTTTGACAGAGGATATGGTGTTACTATTGGTAATACATTGAGACGTTCACTTCTTACTTCTATTCCCGGTGCAGCAATAACATCCATTAAAATTGATGGGGTGTCACATGAATTCACTACCATTAAAGGGGTTTTGGAAGATATTGCAGACATAATTTTAAACTTAAAAGAAGTAAGGTTTAAAATGGTTGATGAAGGACCAGAACTTATTTTAGTCGAATTACATGGTCCCTGCAAATTTACTGGTGCAGATATTGGTAATTTAACCAAGATGTTCGATGTGTTAAACCCAAAACATCATATTGCAACTATTACTGAAGAAAAAACTATCATATTTGAAATTCGTATTTCTCGTGGGAAAGGATATTCTTCAGCAGTNNNNAGACAGCAATTAGCCTACTTTATGTTTAATGATTCTTCTGCAATTAGAGCTGTTAATGAAGAAGAAATTAACGAAGCACTTGAGATAAAAGGCATTTTAACAAAATCAATTGATGAAATGGAACTCTCTGTAAGAAGTCATAATTGTTTACAAGCCGCTGGAATAAGAACCATTAGTGAACTTGTTGATAAAGAAGAAAGTGAAATGTTGAAGTTTAAAAATTTCGGCCGTAAATCATTAACTGAACTTCAGGAAAAATTAGGTGAGTTGGAACTTCATTTTGGTATGGATGTAAAACAATATTTAGAAACGGAATAATTCAATACAATGAGGCATCAGAAAAAAGGAAGAAAACTTAACCGGACAGCTAGTCACCGGAAAGCATTGTTTAGTAACCTTGCGGCATCTTTGGTTATCCATAAAAAAATAAGAACTACAGATGCAAAGGGAAAAGAACTTAGGAGTTATATTGAGCGGTTGGTAACTTACGCTAAAAGGGGCGATGTGCATGGTCGGCGATTAATCCAAAAAAGAATTACCGGCAAAAGAGGAAAAGAAATTGCAAATATCCTTATTCATGAAATAGCTCCAGCCTATGCTGATAGGCAGGGAGGTTATACCCGCCTTATAAAGTTGAATAATCGAAAAAATGATAATGCACCGGTTTCTCTCATTGAATTTATTGATATTGCTCCAGATGTAACGGAAATTAGTGATAATGAAGTTGTAGAGGAAAAAAAGGGAGATACTAAGGAATAATATCAAAAGTTAGGCAGTATAAATTATTTTGAATCAAATAACTCGTATTATGAACAGGGCAATTAAATATTCTGCCCTGTTTTTTTTCCTCCTTCAATTTTCCTTCGCCCAATTATCAGAATTGGATACACGTTGTCTGTGGATTGTCAGAGAAAGTATGTACAATGAAAAAATGATAAATTCGGCATTGGTTTATGCCTACCAGTCTGGATATAACATTGTTTTTATTCAGGTACGGGGGCGTGGTTATGCATTTTATAATTCTGAGATTGTTCCAAAACATCCCAAAATAGCAACTGAATTTGATCCCCTGGATTACGCGGTGACACTGGGACATGCATTGGGCATCGAGGTTCATGCCTGGATGAATTCATATATTTTATGGTCATCAAACACACCTCCTGAAAATCCCGAACATTTATATCATACTCAAAAAGGCTGGACAGAAGCAAATATCCATGGTAAAATGGATTCGCAAATTAAACTTTCTGAACCACAATCACCTCAATGGGAAGGAGTATATCTATCGCCGACTCACCCTGAGGTTAATCCATACCTGTTGTCTGTTTATTCCGAAATCATAAATTCATATAATATCGACGGCATCCACCTGGATTACATTCGGTTTCAGGATGAGGTGTATGGATATAATAAAAGTGGTATGGCTGTATTTGAAAATATTTATGATATAAACCCAAGAGATATTGTTCGGGGAATTATTTCTCCACGTTTTGGTTGGAGTCAGGAATTTGTAGATTCAATGTATGTGGCTTGGGATAAATTTAGAAGAGATGCAGTTACTGAATTAGTGAGAAATATATATCATGAAGTCCACAAACCAGGTCATAATATCAAATTAAGCGCTGCCGTAAAGCCAAATATTATCGATGCAAAATACCGATGGTATCAGGAATGGGATAAGTGGGTTCAGAAAGGGATAATTGACTTTGTAGTTCCAATGAACTACTTTAAAGAAATTCGTGATTTTAATAATTCAGTTCAAATTATGAAATCCAATTTAGCTCAGGATGAATTAGAAATGGTAGTTATTGGTGTTTCTACATTTAATCAAGATGCTCAATCCGCTGCGGATAAAATATTATTGGCAAGATTAAATGGGTTTAAGGGAGTGAGTATCTTTTCATGGGATTCACATAAAAATAATCTAGACTGGTTTCAGCCCATTAATGATGCCTTGGGACATCCCACATTTGATTAATAAAATTATGGAAAATTAAATTATGGCTAAAGCCAGATTAGTTAAAGCACCTACAGGGACAACTTTGAGTTGTAAAGGTT
>LWDU01032065.1_pt1 | contig 10412 bp, 6 predicted proteins | sample 727161 | NCBI WGS metagenome assembly LWDU01 (sample SAMN04566230, study PRJNA314399) | hydrothermal vent metagenome | isolation source: deep sea hydrothermal plume seawater | place: Mexico: Gulf of California, Guaymas Basin | collected 2004-07-11 | reverse complement strand
TCCAAATTGAAAGCCCGATTGAATTGCACCAAGGACTATATCTTCAATTATTTTCTTTCCTCGGTCCAATCCTGCAGCACCGGAAACAACAGAATGGGTATTCATGGTTAACGCACGAAGGCGTGCAGTGGTATCGAACTAACAGTGAATCAAACTGGTTCGAGTTTGAAGGCTAAAACATTCCAGGAGGAGGCGGTAGAATCGGTGCAGAAGGCACTGCTTCATACCGACTACCCGCCGATTGATATCTAGGGTCTACGAATACAGATTGTTCCATCTTAGGTGGCCGCTTTCCTCCAATAAATAGTGCAACGAGTAGAACCACAATAATTAATCCAAGTCCTAAGAATGCTAACAGAGATGTTCCAATAATCGAGAATCCAACCGAGTTTTCAGTATCTTCATCCTCAACTTCTATGACCGGTTCAGGCGGATGCCAAACCTCGTAGGATACATACCAGGTAACGTAGATATCTTGTTTACCATCAGAAATTACTGCATTTACTATCCATGGTCCAATAAATCCAGTATTATTACACAGAACTATACCTAACTCGGCTGTTTGATTATCAACACAATTCCATGCAGGCTCACTAAATGTAGTGCCAGATGCAATCTCACTACCGTTTCGCAGCCACACAATTGTCAAATTCAAATTTTGAATTTCTTCTGGAGATAAATCAACATCAATTGATAATTCAAGGTCATCAAAAGTGGCATTGAGTAGAACGTCAGCCTCTTCGGGGCCCCAAGAGATGTAGAGTAGACGGTCAACTTCTTCATCAATATCGGTATCACAATCATCATCAATTCCATTCCAAAATTCATCGGCATTTGGATTTATCAATGGATTGGTGTCATCACATTCTTCGAACCAGCGGAAGCCATCTGAATCATTATCCAAATCTGGAATTAATGGATTGGTCATGGTCTCATGAACTTCAGTTCCATCCTCTAGGCCATCACCATCTGAATCTTTATCAAGTGGGTTTGTTGACAAATTGTTGTACTCTGTGCCATCATTTAATCCATCACCATCAGAATCTTCATCGAATGGATCTGTTGTGAGGTTATTGAATTCAAACAAATCAAGCAGTCCATCTGAATCTGAATCTTGTCCAATGAAGTCTTCATCGATTCCATCTCGACAATTATTGTCGATTCCATCGAGTGATTCTACTATATCTGGGTTAATTGCAGGATTGGTATCATTACAATCTTGGAACCAGTACCAACCGTCACTATCTGAATCATTATCCTTAACCAATGGGTTTGTCAAATGAATAAGAACTTCATCTCCATCACTGAGCAAATCTCCATCGGTATCATAGTTTGACCAATTTGTACCATGAGCATGATACTCAGAATAGTCTGACAAATTGTCTCCATCACGATCTGTAGAATTGAACCCTTCATCGAATAACAAATCACAGTCATCATCAATGCCGTTTAGTAGTTCGCGTGCGGTTGGGTAAATTTGGTCATTAGAATCGTTGCAGTCTTGAAACCAGTAATATGTGTCAGCATCTGCGTCAGGGTCTGCAACTAGAGGGTTTGTGAAATAGTGTAAAACCTCTAGACCGTCGATTAGTCCATCACCATCAGTATCGTTATCAAACGGGTCTGTGTTGTTGACATTCACTTCCTGTCCGTCATTGAGTAAATCATCATCGGTGTCGGCATCGGTGGCATTGGTACCAGTGATGAATAATTCGATAAAGTCACTAAGTCCATCATAATCGGTATCGGGATTATTTGGATCGGTGCCATAGACATCTGTTTCATTAGAATCTGTAATACCATCATTATCACTGTCTAAATCAACCTCAGTGCCATGTATTACCAATTCCCAGTGATTCCATGTACCTGAATCTTGATTGCCGTCATCATACACTTCCAAGGTCCAAGTACCAGAGGAGATTTCGCCCCAATGCTGGACACTACTGAATAACCATTCATTGTAGTCATTATTGCTATCTCTATTCGAGAAATAGTTTACCAATTCTGATTCGGTACCATCAGGAGATATCAGTGTAACATCAAGGTCGCTGCGATATGGGTGGTCAGCATCGAAAATAATCTCCACCGATTCAACTATCAATGATTCAGATACGATATAGGAAGAAGTGACTGCATTACTAGGGTCGTTATCAGGAATTGATTGTGCAACCGTAATTTGACCACTTGTGACATTTACTTCAGGACCTAGAGTGGTCCATGTTTTTGCTAGGCTAACAGCATGACCTGCATCGACAACTCCAAATCCATACTTGTGATTGAATTCTAATCCAGCACCGTTGGTATTCCATCCCGAATCAGATGCGTCATTCTTTCTAGCACTCTCGACAAGGATTTGTTGCACATCCCTCCATGTTAGGTTGGAGTTTGCCTCCATCATTAGTGCAACAACGCCTGAGACAAGCGGAGTAGCGCTGGAAGTACCGCCGAAATCATTGGTGTAATCATTGCTAGAGTATCCACTGCTTCCCTGTAAGTCAGTAGTTGTGATACCTACACCACTTCCATCCGAAGGTGAAGCGATTAGGACGTTCGCTCCAGGTTCACCATAATCGGTTTGGTCACCGTCGTGGTCTACTGCAGTAACCGATATGGTGAAACGGCTATTTGCATATGAGTCTAAGTTCGAATCATCATCATTGGATAATCCATTACCTGCAGCCCATGTTATCACATTCCCAAGGCCGTTTCTGCCTTCATATGCATCCGTTTCAAAAGCTGCTAGCATCAAAGGTCCTGCTGAGCCCAAAACCGTTCCACTGTCGGAAGGGCCCCAACTATTGCTGTAAATATCGATATCATTATTGAGGTGTAAAAGAGCATTTGCTTCGACGCTATCTGAGTTGCTACAGGCGATTAACATCAAACCGGCAAGTGATGCATTGGGAGCAGCCCCACTTACACCTTGGCCATTATTCCCCTTAGCAGCTGCAACCCCTGCTGCAGAAGTTCCATGGCCATCCCAACTACTTGGAGTAGGGTCTCCATCATTGTCACAGTAATCATAATCTAAAGTTGATTCATAGTTTGCTGACAGATCAGGATGGTTCCATTCAAGACCATCATCAACTATTCCAATAACGATTCCCGTGCCCAGAACTTCATTCCATGCACCGGTAATGTTGACATCCTCTCCTGAAACACCGTTATCTTGACCGGTGTTTTCCAAATGCCATTGGTCTGAGAAGTAAGTATCATTGGGAATCCATCTCGGAGTCATCTGACGCTCGACCAAAGGATATGCAGTCTCTATTTGACCACTGTCTTGTAATTGCGAGAAATGTTTCAAAGCATCACTAGAATCAATGTCGATATACCAGGTATTAGGTAGAATCCCTGTTTCCTCTCCCAATTTATTTGCACTAACAACAACCCATTGGGTCGCACTTTCCAATTCATTTTCAGAGTATTGTGAGACGTCACTTACTCGGGCGAATGCGGCTCTAATAGCCGGTGAAAAAGAATAGGTAATCGGTGAATCTTCAGTATTCTCACTCAGAGGGGCACCATCGTATTCTAACTCATCCAATGATTTAGCACTAGCAAAAGGTGCCAAACTGTTCAGAAGCAGAACTAGAACTATCCAAGCACCCTTCACGGGTAGTTCAGGTAGCCTCAGCATATGATTATGCCTCTAGACCCCATCCATACACGGAATGTGGACGAAGAAGTATTTCAAACCCGGTTTCCCTTGTTATCTCCGCCGCGACCACGACTTCGCCCAGGTCCTTTGGGTGGACGGTTATTGCGGTCGAATCTTGGCTTACCGCCACTTGCACCGCCACGGGAATCTCCTCTTGAACCGCCACCACCATCATGGGATGATTAATTGCCACCAGACCCATCCGTTTCTCAAATCATGAAAGCAGCCTAGCAGTTACGACATTAAGGCCACTCACGAGAAGAACCTTGACAAGTGAATAGCGTTTGGGCTTGCTAAGTAGGGAACTTGAATCATTGCGTGGTGTAATAATGACTGAAGAATATAGTGGATGGGACCCAGGAAGACCGGGCCACGAACTATTTGATATTCTTAAGGAAGAAATCCGCAGCAAAGGGCAACCAAGTGCTGAAAGAGTGCGAGAAATTGCCAGTATATCTGGAACTACTGCGGCAAAGGTGCGCGGTGTAATCGGGTATTATTCCGAATTAAAGCCGGATAATTCCACAGTCCGTGTTTGTATGGGCGAAGCTTGTCGTGCTCGCGGCTCAGAATTGGTTGCAAAATTTCTCGCCAATGAAGGCGATACAGTAGGAATCTTGCATTGTGCTGGTTTGTGTACTAGTGGCCCCGCAGTTTTGCGTGATGAAACGATTGTTCCAAGGAGTAGCACAGGCACTGGACTTCAATTATTCGTTAGCATGGACAGTATTAGCCAGAAATTAGGTTCCGAGAAAGTCGTGAAATCACTAATTCAAGAATTAGACAATACCGTGTCGATTACTCGAACTGGAAGCAGGGGCCTGTATCACCTTGAGCCCATGTTAGAGGTAGATATTGAAGGATTAAGGCATGCGTTTGGACCTCTAGAACCTAGCGATGTGAAAGATGTTCTAAATACTATTATTGGTGGTAATCTTAACTCTCATTCACTCTATCTTGGAGAGATTGATAAACATCCCGAAATGCTCAGTCAACAAAGATTTGCCATGGCAAGGTTAGGGGTTTGTGATCCAACTGATTTTGAATCTCAACTAGCACTTGGTGCTTATTTGGGATTAATGAATGCCCCATCGATGTATGCTACAGAAAAGGTACTTGATGTTTTGGAGAAAGCAGGACTTCGTGGCCGAGGGGGTGCAGGGTTCCCTACTCATTTGAAATGGGAAGCCGCCTCCCGTGAAAGAGATCCCATCAAGCATGTAGTGGCAAATGCAGACGAAGGTGATGCTGGTACTTTCATTGATAGGATGATTATGGAAGGCGACCCTCATTCTTTGATTGAGGGTATGGTGATATGCGCACATACCATTGGTGCGACCGATGGCTGGGTCTACTTACGAAGTGAATACCCTGATGCAAAGAGAACTCTTCAATCCGCTATAGATTCTGCCCGTGAGGAAGGAGTATTCTCGCAGGTTGGTCCGAATTTTGACATCACTATTGCAGTGGGTGCTGGGTCCTATGTATGCGGGGAAGAAACAGCACTGCTTGAAAGCCTTGAAGGCAAGCGTGGTGAAGTAAGAGCCCGCCCTCCATATCCAACCCAAGAAGGGCTATATGGGCACCCAACTATTGTCAATAATGTTCTAACTTTTTCACTGGTATCATCACTAATGAGAGAAGGTGGAGAGACTTACGGAGCAATTGGGACGGAATCCAGCAAGGGGACTGTAGTTGCCCAATTGGTTGGTGACACACAGAAACCGACCTGTGTGGAAGTTCCTTTTGGTGGTACAGTCAAGGAGTTGTTTGACAACCACTCCTCACTTGAAGGAGTTACAGCCGTTCAGGTAGGTGGTCCACTTGGCTCAGTTTTCAAGGCTGAGGAGTTAGCAAATATTGAACTTTCATTCGAAGGATTAACTGCTGCTGGTGGGTTGTTAGGTCATGGTGGTTTTGTTTGCTATGGTTCTGATTTCGATCCCCGCTCAGAAGTTATTGACTGGATGACCTTTTTCCGCGATGAGTCTTGTGGCAAATGTACGCCATGTCGAATCGGCACCCAAAGAGCACTTGAGTTGCTGGAAAGAATTGGAACAGATTCCGAAAAGGCCGGCGACCGCACCCTCTTAGCAGATCTCGATGAAGTGATGACTGAAACTTCATTGTGCGCACTTGGTGGACTTGCAATGAATCCAGTGCGCTCAACAATGAAACGCTGGCCAGCATCTTTTGGAGGTGAAAACAATGAGTGAACCATTCTTGGTAACAATAGATGGACAAGAGTTTGCTGGACAACATGGGCAAACTATCATGGAGATTGCCAGAGATAATGGAATTAACATTCCAAGTCTTTGTGATTCACCGCATCTTGATTCATTTGGCTCATGTAGAATGTGTGTCGTTGAGATTGATGGCCGGAGAGGAACACCATCCTCTTGTACAACTCCAGCTGACAATGGAATGGTAGTTTCAACAACTTCCGATAAACTTTGGAGATTGAGAAAGGGTATCACTGAACTCTATGTTAGTGAGCATCCGCTCGATTGCTTAACCTGTACTGCAAATGGTGATTGTGAATTACAAGATGTTGCAGCAGATGTTGGTTTGAGGGAATTGCGTTACGATAACGAGCCTGCCTGTGAAAGTGTTCCAATCGATGAGTCAAATCCATTCTTTACATTTGATGCAAGCAAGTGCATTGTCTGTTCACGTTGTGTTAGAGCATGTGATGATATCCAAGTTTCTCACGCTCTCTCCATAGACGGACGCGGCTTTTCCAGCCGAATCATTGCAGGCGTTGATGAGTTATTCATGGATTCGGATTGCGTATCTTGTGGTGCTTGTGTAAACGAGTGTCCAGTCGGTGCGCTTGAAGACCGAGTTGAACGCTCCGCTGGAATCCCTGATAAATGGGTCCGGACAACTTGTGCTTTCTGTGGTGTTGGCTGTCAATTTGATGCTGGAATAAAAGGCGGTAAATTAGTGACGATGGCCCCTGCCGCCGACTCACCAGTTAACCAAGGCCACGCATGTGTCAAAGGGCGATTCGCATCAGCATATATTCACCATGCAGACCGACTAAAATTCCCAATGATAAGAGATTCGATCGATGATGAATTCCGTCAAGTTTCTTGGGATGAAGTCTATTCATTCATCGCCCAACGCTGGAAGCAAATCAAGGCTGAATCAGGCCCTCATGCTATCGGTTCAATCACTTCTTCACGCTCAACCAATGAATTGAATTATCTCGGCTCAAAACTAATGCGCGCAGTTATTGGTACCAATAATATTGATAATTGCGCTCGTGTTTGTCATTCTGCAACTGTAAAAGGAATGATGACTGTATTCGGTGCTGGAGCTGGAACAAATAGTTTGGATGATATCGACCATACCGATTTACTGTTGGCATCTGGTTGCAACCCTATGCACGGTCATCCAGTTACTGGTTCACGTATTAGCCGTGCACGTAAGCGTGGAATGAAGTTGATAGTAGCAGACCCTAAGGTTACCGAGTTAGCGCAAATGGCCGACATTCACCTCCAATTGCGCCCTGGAACAAACGTTGCACTTTACCAAGGGCTCGCCCATATCATCTTGCGAGAGAATATGCAAGCGGATTCACAATGGCTTGATTCACGCACAGAAAACCTTGAGCCATTCAAGGCAATGATCCAAGACATGACTCCAGAACTTTGTTCTGAAATTACAACAGTACCTATTGAAACTCTAGAAGCCGCAGCAATTTTCTATGCATCTGTGCCTTCAGCAATGTCGGTTCGTCATGGTTCAGAAGGGGTCATGGCACTTTCAAGCCTTGCACTTCTTACTGGAAATGTAGGCCGTAAGGGAACTGGAATCAATCCACTACGCGGACAAAACAATGTTCAAGGCTCTTGTGATATGGGGGCATTACCAAACGTTTACACAAATTATCAATCGGTTTCAGACCCAGAAAACCGCGCAGCATTTTCAAAGGTATGGGGTGTCGATGCACCGTCGGAACCGGGGCTCACTTATCCTGAAATGCTTAGGCAAGTAGAATCTGGAAAGGTTCGTTCACTATATCTGATAGGTTCAGATATAGCACACACAGATCCGGATAATTTAGCGGTGATAAAGGCCCTCAAAGGCCTCGATTTACTAATTGTTCAAGACATTTTCATGTGCGAAACAGCAAAATTGGCTCATGTAATTCTTCCAGCCGCTTCTTTCCTTGAATCGGATGGAACATACACCAATGGTGAGCGCAGAATCCAGCGGGTAAGAAAGGCAATTGAATCACCCGGTCAAGCCAAGCAAGATTGGATTATTGTTTCCGAATTAGCAGAGGCACTTGGACACCCAATAATTTCATCAAACGATGTTTCGGACATTTGGGATGAATTAGCCAGTTTAACTCCTAACTTTAGAGGAATTGATTATTCCAATCTCGATGATTCAGTATCGGTACAATGGCCAAAGCCAACAGCAGAACATCCCGGAACAAGCATAATGCACGTTGGAGAATTTTCACGTGGATTAGGTAATTTTGCTGCACCTGAATATGCCGAACCAAACGAACAAGCATCAGAGGAGTATCCGTTTATTCTAATCACAGGAAGAAATCTTTTCCATTATAATGCAGGAACCCAAACACGTAGAACAGGGCTGTCAGAATTCCGAGAAACCGATCTATTAGAGATGCATCCAGTAGATGCAAATGCAATGGGGATAAGCGATGGCGATACCGTTTGGCTAGCCAGTCCACGCAACCGAGTCGAGATGCAAATTGAAGTCACTAATAATGTGCGAAAGGGCAATCTCTTCACAACTTTCCATTTCCCTGATATTGGAGTAAATACAGTATTGAGTGCTTCAGCAGATGGCTATACCCATTGTCCGGAATACAAGGTTCAAGCAGTTGCAATCGAAGTGCAGTGAGCCTAAGTGGACCGTACCCTCGTAGATTATCACCGTATAAATACCACCGAAAATCCGTCAAGCACAGTTTGCGTATTCCTCATATAGTCATCGGCAATTGAATACCATTAACTCAAAGTAGCCCTGCTTGAATTATGCCGGCGTTTAGACTATATACTATTAAGTGAAGTATTTCATTATGGTAGAAAACATTTCTATTGTTTCAATAATACTTGACGTCATGGTTCTCCTGTTCATCCTCTATCTAGGTCAAAAGAAAGATGATCGTACTTGGACACAGAAACTTGGGGCCACAATGATGTGCTGGTTTTTGGTTTGCCACTTGGCCATGAACATCGCTTATGGGCAATTTTATACGCAAATATTCCTCGGAGGATGGTACGATACAGTCACACACATGGTTCTTGAAACATTGTGGAAAGCAGCGATTGTAGGTTTCATTGTCACCACGTTATCCACACCAATGCCTCTGTTCAAAAATGTGAAAAACTACAAAATAGGTGTCATTTTTGGACTGTCATTTGCCTTCTTGGAATCCTATTACACATGGGGTCCGCCGGCGGGAGAGGATTGGTTTGTCTACTTCTGGCCGTTTTGGTCACTCGCCCCAGCGGTACTCATGGTCATATTGTCCTACTTAGCGTGGAACTACCTCACCTCACCAGAGGGCGCTGGAGATCGCACTGAAGCACTGACAGATAGAGCAGGACTATTTGCAGTTATGGCGCTCATCCTTTGGGGTGGAAAGAATTGGTTTGATTGGGTTGGATTCTTCAAAAGCTCGGAATTCTTCTATACCGATGGATTACCTAACGACTCAACCTTGAGTTTGGTGGCCGACATCATTGGGAAATTTGAAATTGGAATGATTGTCTTACCCATGTTTGTACTGAGTATCGGCTCGGTCATATATCTTCGTAATCGAGGTTCAGTCTTGCTTGGAGGAACCATTCTTGGATTTTTCATACTCGGATTTATTCACTTTCTATTTTTCTCTGGTGAATCGCAAGACTACAACAGCACTGCAAGATTTTTCAATGAAGAAGACATTCATGAATCATTTATTTTACTCACCCATGGGACAATGCAATCACTTGCTCGACCTCTCATCGTTCTCTTCTTGGTGGTTCGGTTTGGCATGGTTAAAACTGAACATGCTCCAGATCTCAGCAGAGCGATGATGATTATGTCATTAGCTGGTGCTATGTCTGTCATCACTGAAATCCTTGATTTCCGGATTTTTCCTTGGTGCTATCCTCGCATTTGAAATTGAGAGAAAAGTCATGAAGGCAATGCAACCCCCAGATGATGAAGAAAATACGGACTGGGCACTCACCAATGGAGAAGGAATAGGCCTAGTCAAATGGACGAATGTAGCATTTGGAGTGTACATCATTGCAACGATAATACTTGGTATTTTAATCGCCAAGGAGGTGATTGTTTGACCGAAGAGGAAATGGAAGAAAACGAAACAGAGGATATTTCAGAAAAGGACGGCATACCTTCAATCGCAATAGATGCCGCGGCGGATAAAGAATCCACAGATCTCGATCCAATATCTTTGAAGGATTACCTCTTCCCGAAAGAACGACCTTGGGTGTGGAAATCGTTTGCCGTCATATTTGTCCTCTTTTTCGGATATTACTTCATTAAGTACAAAAATATCATCTCTTGATTTCACATTCAACGCTTGTGAGTTGAAATCCTGCCGTTTGCTCACCCATTCAGGCAGTGGGGGCCCCTTTGGTGCAAACAGTGATAGGTTGGAATGGGTTGTTATTCACCACCCAACCATTAGTGGTTCATCAGATTCGATGGGTCATCTGCTTCAAGTCCTGCTCTCACAAACGAATAATTAGTTGCTTGT
>LWDU01044305.1_pt1 | contig 10414 bp, 9 predicted proteins | sample 727161 | NCBI WGS metagenome assembly LWDU01 (sample SAMN04566230, study PRJNA314399) | hydrothermal vent metagenome | isolation source: deep sea hydrothermal plume seawater | place: Mexico: Gulf of California, Guaymas Basin | collected 2004-07-11 | reverse complement strand
ATTGCGCCTGTGGTTCAAAACCAATTCAGTATCAAAGAAAAAAAGTTGTTCCTCATGCCGAAGGTATTGTCTTGGAGGTGGGAATAGGGTCAGGTCTGAATTTACCTTTTTACGATAAATCAAAAATTTCTCAGATTTGGGGCCTTGATCCTTCTGAAGAGTTAAGTGCCTTGGCAAGAAAGACGGCTGAAGAGGTAGGTTTGGCAGTTAACTTTATATCAAGTGGAGCAGAAGAAATCCCCTTCTCCGATGACTACTTTGATAGTGTGTTGGTGACCTACACGTTGTGTACCATCCCTGAAGTAATACGAGCCAACGTAGAAATTAAAAGAGTACTTAAATCAGGAGGTAAATTAATCTTTTGTGAGCACGGCATTGCTCCTGACGAAAATATATCAAAATGGCAATCTAGAATAGATCCGTTGTGGGGAATTATTGCAGGTGGTTGTCATCTCAACAGAAACATCCCTGAAATACTTGAGCAATCTGGTTTTAAAGTGATCCAAATGCAAGAGATGTATTTGCCAAGCACGCCCAAGATAGCGGGTTACAACTACTGGGGATTTGCCGTCGGCGCAGATTCAGATAATAAAGAGTAATAATATATTGCGATATATTTAGTTAAGTAAATTTTTTTTAAGGATATATAAATTTTTTTATCTTTTACTTAGCAAGGCTAAGCCATTGATTTTTATGAATAAGATTATTTGGGAACACCTAGTTCTATGTTAGAGTAATTTAAGTTAATCTTTATTTATTATGAGCCTGAAGCCTTGTTTGCCTTTTTCTATTTCTCTTAGTAGCTTTTATTCTCGTCATAAAGTTAATATTTTATAAATTAGTAAGCTTCAGGTCTTGTTTTGCAGATTGAAAAATTAGAAAATATTTACCTTAGTTTATTCAGAATTTTCTTGCTAATAGTAGCTACAACAGCAATAGTTTTTGCTTCGTTTAACCTGGTTACTTCGCTTTATAAAGTTTTAGACGAAGCTGATACGACAACAGTTAGTCCTCCAGATTGGTCGGAACTAAAGTATAAGATTTTACCAATCACCCAAGTAGTTAAGAGTAAAAGAGAGACCTCTTCTAGCCAGCCTACAGATCGGGTTGCACCAAAAAATTCTAATGAATCAAAGCTTAGGCTTGTCCTGAAGAACTTGCAAAAGCTTTTTTCTGAAAAAGATAAGTTAGCTTTTTCAGAAGTAATAACTTTAGAATTTTTAATTGAAATGAAAATAAATGTACCTCGCCATGAAATAGATAATTTTATAAAAGGAATGATTGTCTTATCAGAAGATTTAATCTTAGAAAAGAGAATACAGCAAATAGAGAGTCCCGAAAGAAGGATAAAGATAATTTTAGAATCAATAAAAATATACAAAGATTTGTTTATAGCAAGGTTAGAGTCTGTAAATTGGATCAACCAAGAAGCTATACGAGAAGCGGAGTTAAGAAATGCAGAAGGGCTTGCTCAGCTTTTGTACACTTTCTATGCTTTGGGAGGCTTTGTTCTATTGCTTTTATGTATGTTAGTTTTAAAAGTTGAATTTAATTTAAGAAAGATTGCACCTGCTATTACGCAACAATATAAACATGAAAATTAATTTTATCATCTCTTTAGTAATATGCTTTTGTCATTTTGGTTTGAATGCATCTACAGGAAGTGTGGATGAATGTTCAAATACTAATTTTGAGATCATTGAACCTGAATATGCTGAAACCGAAGAAGAAAGGGTGTCAAGAATAGAGGAAGAGTTAATGGCAGCCCTAAATCAATTTGATGGTTGTCTAGAAGAGATAAACCAGTCGAAATCTATCAGTTCCTCATCCCAATCTAGCCAAAGTAGCAGTGCTGTAGGAGATGAGCAGACCAAGATAGAAGAAAAATCAACTGAGAGTGTAACTAACGAGAGAAATTATGAAAACAATGTTAAATCGACAGAAGACTTCGCTATTAGTGAAAACGGATCTATCCCAAAAGATATTCCTGAAGGCACTAATGATGATACTGTTGCTAGACAGATGCGGGCAACAGCTATGGCTGAGAAAGATCCGGAGAAGAAAAAACTTTATTGGGATTTGTATAGAGAATACAAAGGAATTAAGAAACCAGATTAGGATATTAAGGAGATTTTAATGAAAAACAAAAATATATTATTAATAATGCTAATTGCTTTTTTAGCAGGATGTACAACGACTTCAGGAGCAGGTCCTCAATACCAGTCTGGTACCGAAAAGAACCAGGCTGCTGCCGGGGGGGTGGTGAGCGAGAATCATGATCCGTTTGATGTTTCTATTGGTGTTTTTAATCCAGGACTACCTAAGGCTTCAACGTATGGTGAATCGGGTATTTGGCCTGAATTAAGAAGGGCTGAATCAATGTACATGGCGGTCCAATTAAGGGATGTACTTGCTGAGTCAGGAAACTTTGGAGCGGTTAGAGTTACACCAGATTTGTCTTCAAGTGCAGATCTCTACATCAAAGCTAAAATAGAAAATTCGAATGGCGAAGATATAGCTTTAAAGGTGACCGTTATTGATTCCACAGGGAAGTCATGGATTTCAAAAAAATATTCTCATAGGGTTAAACCAATTACATTCAATAACCCAAGAAATAGAGATTCTAAAAATGTATTAAAAGTCGATCCATACGAGCCTATCTATATGAAGATCAATGCTGACATAGTTAAATACATGAAAAAAAGAGTAAAAGCTAAAAACGCAGATATCATAAATACAGTAACTGATGTTCGATACGCACAGAATTTCTCTCCTGACGCTTTTACTGACATTCTTAAAAGAAATAGAGATACATATAGGTTGAATGGAAAACCGGATGCAAGTGACCCAATGATGGGAAGAATTAAGAATATCCAGTATCGAGATCAGATGTTCGTAGATAACTTGCAAACTCATTATGATGGTTTTTCTTCAGAGATGACTCCCAGTTATAAAATCTGGCAAGAGCAGTCTTTTGCAGAATCCAAAGCTGCAAGAGAAGCATCTAGAGCTTCGTTCTGGCAAGGTGTAGGAGCTGCTGTTATTATGGCTGCTACTGTTGCTGCAGCAGCAGATAGTGATTCATATGCAGGCGCTAGAAATACTGCTGTGGTTGGAGGGGCGGCTGCGGCCGCTTTGGCTAGTAAAAGCTTCAAGAGCAGTTCCGAAGCAAAGATACACCGTGATACCTTGAATGAGATAGCTTCTTCAATAGATGGCAGTTTATCTCCTAGTGTTATAGAAATGGAGGATACGACAGTAACCTTAACTGGCACACTAGATCAGCAATCTAAACAATGGAAAGAAATACTTAAAAAGATATACATTGCGGAAACTAAGAAAACTATCGAGGTGCTATAAATATTTAGATTAAGCGAAAAGACTAACTTACTTGGACATTAATAGATTTATAGCAAGACTGACTTCCGCCCAAAAAACATGGGCCATTATTATTTTGGCTCTTGTGGGTGCTTTGTTATGGTTTTCTTTTATTTCTCAAGTAAACCCTTTGAATGATGTTTCTTTGTCTGGATCAACTGCAAATGAAGTCGTTATTCTGGACTGTACAGGTGGTAACCTAAAATCTCCTTTATGTGAAGAAAGAGAAGAAGCTCTTGAGAAACTAAAGGTTTTAAAAGAACTAAAGACTAAGCTTGTAGATTTTAATATTGAGTCATGGTCCGTAACTAAGTTTCAGCTTATTCTAGGCCTAGAAGAGGAGGGTGATAAGTTATTTAAAGAAGAATATTTTGGAAAATCTAAAAAGATTTATATGAAAGCCATTTCAGCTTCTGAAGATCTAATAGAAGAAGTCAGTAATGCCCTAAAAAGCTATATTTTAGAAGGCTTTAGGCAACTAGAAAGCAATGCATGGGAAGAGGCAGAAGACTCTTTTAGAAAAGCTCTTGTAATTGCTCCCTCTAATAGCGATGCCCTTAAAGGATTATCAAGATCCCTTGTTCTTGAACAAATACTACAGTTTCTAGATGAAGCAAAGTTACTCATTAAAATTAATGCTTTAGATCAAGCAAAAGCTCTTGTTTACAAGGCCTTTGGTTTAGATAAAGAAAACCTAGACGTACAAGGCGTCAAAAGGAAGGTTGATAAATTAATAAAAAATAGAGATTTAGGCTTTGCCATAAGCAGTGGATTCAATTTATTAGAGAGAAAGGAATTTTCCGAGGCTATCCGCGCTTTCAATAGTGCTTTAAGCATAGACAAGACTTCTTCTGCAGCTTTATCTGGATTAAAAGCTGTAAAGAAAGAAAAAAAGAAAGAAAAAATTAGAGAAGAAAGAGCTTTGGCAGAAGAGGCATTTAGATCAGAAGATTTCAAACGATCTTCCCTGCATTTTCAAAATATTTTAGATCTAGAAAAAAATACTAGTTTTGCAATGGTTGGATTAAAAAATGCAATTGATTATATTGCCATAGAAAAGAAAATTGATAGATATTTAGAAAAGCCAGAAAGGTTATCAAGTACAGCCGTTTTTGAAGAAGCCAAGCAGTTAGTGAGTATTATCGAATATTATGATTTAGGAGAAAGATTGTTAGGCAAACAACAGTTTCTCATCACATTTATAGAGAAATATTCTCAGCCGATACAATTAACAATATCTTCGAATAATAAAACCTATATTTCTATTAAGAATGGAAGAGATTTGGGTTTATTTTCTTCGAAAGATATTAGATTATTTCCAGGTACTTACACTTTCATAGGAAAAAGAAAAGGTTATATCACTGTAAGAGAAGTGATTAAATTAACAGAGTCTTCTTCTTTATTATTAATATGTAGTGAAAAGTTATAAATGAAACTCGATATTAAAAGTGCAACCCAATTCTTTTTATTCATTGTTGTCTCATTAGTGATTGTTTTCTACATCTTTGCTAAGGGAGTCAATATAATAATTCTTCCAGAAGAAGCATCGCTAGATGCAAATATAGAGTTAAAAGAGGGATTTGGTTTAGCTTTGTCTAATAGATTTATATTTTCCCCAGGTGAAAAAAAAGTTCTGATACATTCTCCTGGTTTTTATGACCAAGAGCTCAATTTTTTGGTAGATTCATCAAGTAATATTTATACGGTTGAATTAAAGAAATTACCTGGCAAGGTTAAGTTTAACTTCTCACCATCTGTGGTAAGTAAGATTTATATAGATGAAAAATTGATAGATCCTAATGAAGATGTCTTTTCTATAACTGCAGGAGAGCATTTAGTAGAGGCAAAACATCCTTTGTATTTACCTTTTTCGTCATTGATAGAAGTTGTTGGCCTGGATCAGGAACAAGAGTTTTCTTTTAAGCTAAAACCAAATTGGGGAAGTGCTGTATTTAGTTCGAGCCCAAACGGCGTTGAGGTCCATCTTTCTGAGAATTATTTAGGAAATACCCCTTTAACAAAAGATATAGTTGCAGGCCTACATGAAATTATTTATAAGAAAGAAGGCTATGAAGACCTTGTTAAGTTAGTACGAATAGAGGTAGGCAAAGATAGAATACTGGATGCAGTAGAGCTAGATCTGCTCTCTGCACAAGTTTTTATAACTTCAAAGCCTGAAAAAGCAAAAGTATTTATTGATTATAATTTCAAGGGATTTACCCCTATCAATGTAAGTTTGGTCCCTAATGCAAATCATGCTATTACATTAGAATTAGATGGATACTTATCTTCAAAAAAATTAGTAAACTTGCCTTCCAACAATAAGTCTAAGCTTAAAGTTAATTTAGAGCCCGTATTAGGAAAAGTATTAATAGAGTCTAATCTCACTGCGTCGATTTATATTGATGATTTACTCCTAAGCAAAAGCCCCTATACGGGTTATTTGCATGCCATAAACCAAAAATTAGAAGTTAAGAAAAAGGGTTATAGGGCTTATTCAACAACAATTAATCCAAGCAAGGAATTTGAAACAATGGTTTCAGCCCTCCTGATTACTGAAGAAAAAGCTCGTCTAGCTGAATCTCCTAAAGAATTTACAACAAAAGGAAAGAACCAAATGACCTTGCTCCAACCCGGCCTTATTGAGATGGGAGCTAGAAGGAGCCAGCCAGGTCAAAGAGCAAATGAAACTATTCGAAAAGTCCAGCTCACAAAACCTTTTTACTTATCTATTCATGAGGTAACAAATTCTCAGTTCTCTCTATATAAGGAAAATGACTCTCAGCATAATAAGGTTACTGAAGGTAATCTACCGGTTGTTAATGTTTCTTGGAATGAAGCTGCATTATATTGTAATTGGTTAAGTTTAAAGGAAGGATTGAGCTTTTTTTATAAAGTAAATAATAATCAGGTAGTAGGTTTTAATCTAGGATCAGAAGGCTACCGAATGCCGACAGAATCAGAGTGGTCTTGGTCTGCAAGAAGGATTAATTCCAAGAAGGTCCAATATTTACTATTTCCTTGGGGTAGTGAGATGCCAGTAGCAAAAGATTCTGGTAATTATGCAGACGAAAGTGCCAAGGCAACATCTTCTTCTTACATACCCAACTACAATGACGGCTTTTCTGAGAGGGCACCCGTCGGGAGTTTCAATCCAAACGATAAAGGTATCTATGATCTAGGAGGGAATGTTAGCGAATTTGTTAATGATTTTTATTCCATAATGACTGATTCTAAGATAACTTATAATGACTTAATCGGCCCAGCAAAAGGCAGGGGGCATGTGGTAAAAGGTTCAAACTGGAATTCATCAAGTTTAACTGAACTAAGGTACTCTTACCGAGATGAGTCTTTGGCAGGAGATAAAAGGACAGGTTTTAGAATAGCAAGATGGTTAATTGGCAAGAGCGATGAAGATGACTAAGAAAATAATTATTTTGTTAATAACCCTGTTTTCTGTTTTATTTTTATTTAGTGAAATAGAAAATAGGAATTCTCAATCTATCATAGAAGTAAAAGCAATGAGTGCTGAAGATTTTCCAATAAACATATAGGATCAATTATGGGCACATTATTTAAAGAATTAGATTTTCCAAAAGACTTCTTATTTCAAATTATCTCTCTTTTCTTTTCAATTCTTTTGGTTCACACAATCTATCTATTGTTTATTGATCCTGCAGCCAGTCTTCAAATGGCTTTAGCCGAGAGCGAGAATAGAGCGCCTGATAGGACTCTCTCTATAATTCTTAAAGATTTCGAGCAGGAAACGTGTGTCATGCTAGCACTATGGGCACTATCTATTATTTTTATAAAGTGGCAAAGGATCAAAGAGCAAACTGTGATATTAACTTCGAATATTTTAAGCTACGAACCGTCAGAAAATATAAATTTAGAAAATGCAGTTTTAATTCAAGAAGAGTTAGAGAAACTAGAAAAGGGTTTAGTAGTAAATACCTTGCTTGCAGGCCTACAGGGGTTTCAAGTTTCAAAAAATATTCATGAAGCTTCAGCCTCTTCTCACTTGGTGTGTGATCAAGAAGCTGACAGAATGGAGTCCGAACTTTCTATGATTCGATATATTATTTGGGCCATACCCTCGATTGGGTTTATAGGAACTGTACGAGGAATTGGAGAAGCGTTGTCTCAAGCTCATATAGCAGTAGAAGGCGATATTGCAGGTATGACAGCTAGTTTAGGAGTTGCTTTTAATTCAACATATGTGGCTTTAGTGGTTAGTATATTCTTAATGTTTTTCTTGCATCAACTCCAATTAATGCAAGATCTGCTTGTTTTAGATTCTCACAAATATTGCAATAAGAATTTACTCTCAAAATTACGATAACAGCTCAAAGAAATGTCAAAGAAGAATGCTAGTTATAGGTCCTTCAGTCCTTTTAATTTATCTTTCTTGGACGTTATGTCATGTGGACTTGGTGCTGTAATATTAATTTTTCTAATTTTAAAGCATGGAGAATCAATTTCACCCAATGAAACAAAGGCGCTAGAGAAAGATATAGAGAATATAGAGGAATCTATAGCGGAACTATCTAATGATATATCGCTTAAAGCTAATGAAATCATAAGTCTTGAATCAAGAATTTTAGAAAAAAACAAGGTTATAGAAGAGATAAAAGACGATCTAAGATCGGAAGAGAAGATAAGGGACGACTTGCTTGCTGGTAACGAAAATACGCAAAAAGTATTAAATGATATAAAGAAGGCAATCCCAGACATCATAAATAAGTCGGGAGAGGGAGAAAGGCAGTACCTAACAGGTTTAAAAATTGAAGGCAAAAGAATAGTTTATTTGCTTGATAATTCAGCAAGTATGTTGGATGAAAATACACAGAACATATTTAGACTTTCTATCTTGGGTAAAGAACAAAAAGAGAAGACAAAAAAATGGATGAGAGCTAAAGAAACTTTAACTTGGCTTGTTGCAAGACTACCTAAAGATAGTCAATTTACCATCATGACTTTCAATGAAGATGTTAAATCCCATACAGCCAGTTCATGGTCAGATTCAGAATCTTCTTTAGAAGTTTCAGACGCTTTAGAGAGTGCAAAAAAAGAAATCCCTGAAAAAGGAACAAACTTAGAAAGAGCACTTGTTGCCACCAAGGAGATGTTTCCGCTACCCGATGCTGTTTACATTATTACTGATGGTCTTCCTACCCTAGGAGAACCCCCAGGAAAGTTAAACCTATCTCTAACACAAAGAAAATGTTTAAAGTCCAAAGGAAAAATAACATCTGAATGCCGTCACGTAATTTTTCAAAAAGCTAAAAATAATTATCTAAAAGGAAAAAAATTAAAAACATCTACCATACTGTTACCACTTCAAGGTGATCCTAGAGCTGCTAGTGATTACTGGAATTTAGCTTTGCAATCTGGAGGCACAACAATAAGTCCTTCCAGGGATTGGCCATAATGAAAAAACATAACAGAAGAATTACTGATATATTTAGCTTGGCTTTTTTAGATATTATTGCGTGTGGTTTTGGAGCAATAGTTTTACTTCTTCTTATTGTAAAGATAGATGATCCAGGAGCCTCACTTTTTTCAGGTAATGATCTTATAAAGAATTTATTTAGCTTACAAGACAAGAAAATACCTTTGGATCAAGAACTTTCGCAAGTAAATGCAAGAGTTAATAATTTACAAGACTCTTTAAAACTTAAAAGCAGTGAAGAAGTTAGTATCCTAAAAGAAGTTGATTCTGTAAGAAAGCAGCAATTTATAATTAAAAAAATTCAAGATAATTTAAATATTGCTCAACAATCTCTGACAGAAGAAATGAAGAGGATTCTCCAAGAAAATAAACGAGATCAGGAGGTAGGAGGCATTCCTGTCGATAGTGAATATATAATTTTTATTATAGATAATTCAGGAAGTATGAAGCCTGCTTGGGCTTATGTGATAAGAGAGATGAAGAACATCATGGATATACACCCTACAATTAAAGGGATTCAGGTAATGAACGACCAAGGAGAATACCTTATAAAAGCTTATGCTGGAAGAGGAAAGTGGGCGCCAGACACTACCTCTACTAGAGAAGGCATATTGGATATGATAAAGAATTCTACAAATTTAGGTTATTCAAGGAGTAACCCGACAAAAGGTATAAGAACAGCAATAACAAACCACTACATTCAAGGCAGAAAAATAAGTATTTACTTATTGGGTGATGACATCATGTCTACGAATGTGGATATAACTCTAGATCAAATAGAGAATATTAATACTAATAAGTTAACCGGAGAGAAAAAAGTTCGAATCCATGGCATTGTATTTGCAGGCTTGCCCCATAGAAATCTAATAGCTTACTCCAATTTTATGAGACATTTATCATTAAGAAACGAAGGAACTTCTCTCTATATACCTATACCAAATCATCAGGGTTGGGTAGATTGCCCTCAAGGAGGTTGTGTGTATATAGGCGAATAGCTTAGTTTAAAGATCTAAAAGATCTTCTTTTCTGAAATGTTTTCACCTCAACCCCTGTCCTTTTTTAGTATTTGACCATAAAGATTCATTATCTAAAGCACTAATAAATTCATAATTAGCTTCGCCGTTATTTATGAATTCGAGCTTTAGGAAACCAGGTGTTTCTACGTTGAACTTATTGGCTGGAGCAGTGTCTGGAGAACCTCCAGGTAGACTACCTGGAGCAGAAATGAGCTGAGTTATGCCCAGATAATCACCTTCATCAGCTAAAACATGGTTATGGCCGGTAATGTATATATCAACCACACCGAAAATATTTTTTTTTAAGAAAGTACCTAATTGAGGGTTGGCCTTTTTTCTGTCACCCGAGCTAAAGAGAGGGTGGTGGGCTACAGCTATAGGAAAATTACAACTGTCCTTGTGAGTTTCAACAACCGATTCAAGCCATTTTATTATTTGTACTTTATTTTTAACTGAATTAGTTGTCTCTTGCAAGATAAACAACAACTTCGCGTTTCTTTTTTCCACTGTAAGGGTGGCGTCCGTGCATGACTCGCTTATTGTCAACGAGCGCAACATCCCCCGGCTC
>LWDU01036684.1_pt1 | contig 10416 bp, 6 predicted proteins | sample 727161 | NCBI WGS metagenome assembly LWDU01 (sample SAMN04566230, study PRJNA314399) | hydrothermal vent metagenome | isolation source: deep sea hydrothermal plume seawater | place: Mexico: Gulf of California, Guaymas Basin | collected 2004-07-11 | reverse complement strand
GGGTGTTTGTTTTTATTTTTCATCCCTGCTGAGTGGCAGGAATTAACACATTAGCCAACCTTTTTTCCATTCTCTATGGGACCCCTGTGATTATCAACCTGAAAAAATTGCTTTGAGAATGTAGTAATTCAGAATTGCCAAACCGGCGCCGGCCGGGATGGTGATCATCCAGGAAAGGGCAATATCTCGGAGCATTCTGAGGTTCAGGTATTCGATTCCCCTTGCTAAGCCGATTCCCAAAACTGCTCCTACCAAGGTATGTGTTGTCGAGATTGGAAATCCAAGCCGGCTGGCCAATACGATGGTCGTGGCGGCTCCGATGTTGGCGGCAAAGCCGCGACTGGGTGTCAATTGGGTGATTTTTTTTCCGATTGTTTCAATGACTTTGTAACCCCAAGTCGCCAATCCTAAAATGATTCCAACGCCTCCCATGCAGAGGATCCACAGGGGAACCTGGGCCTCAATGTCGATAACACCCGTCCGAAGAATCTCGACAGCGGCCGTTAATGGCCCGATGGCATTCGCTACGTCATTGGCTCCATGCGCAAATGCCAGAAAACAAGCGCTGAGTACCAGTAGACTTTTGAAGATGGCTTCCACTTTTTCGTATTCGAAATGGCGCCGATGTTCCCACCTTTTTGTTGGCAATTCCGAACCTTCGACCAAGGCAGGGCGAAGTTCGGTTTTTCCTTCCGGCGTGTTTTTTCCAACAAACGGTATCCCCTCCTCCCGGTCGTCTACCAGCTCGATGCCTCGGTCCTTTCGTTCCTGCTCAGCTAATCGATGGAATCGTTTTAGCCAGGCCGTTGCGACAAAATAGGAGAGAGTCCCCATGATAGTGGATACAATCAATGCCTGGCCGATATTCAAATCCAGTTTCAGGTTTTTCAACCCTTTCCACACCATGACTAAAGTGAGAATGAATCCAACATAGAACACCAGAAAGGGGGTGATTTTGATGGCGGCTCTTAAGGGGTGTTTTCGATTAAAGATTTGAATTTGAATGATCCGGAAAATGATAAAGGCAATAATGCCTCCGAATAGCGGTGAAGTGAGCCATGACATTACGATGGTGGCTACTTTGGCCCAGTTTATAATTTCGACTCCTCCAATGACCGCACCAACTCCAACAATAGAACCGACAATTGAATGTGTGGTGGAAACAGGCCAACCGAAATAAGTTGCGATCGATAGCCATATGGCGGCGGCCAGTAAAGCCGAAATAAACCCGAAGACCAAAAGTTGTGGATCCAGCCCTGTAGGGTCGAAAATTCCTTTCCGGACGGTATTGGTTACGTGGGAGCCGACCAATACTGCTCCGGCCAACTCCATGATGCCGGCAATGATCACGGCTTGCTTTAAGGTGACCGCGCCGGATCCCACAGAAGTCCCCATGGCGTTGGCGACGTCATTGGCTCCGATACTCCAAGCCATGTAAAATCCGAAAATAATTGTCAGAATCATCAGAATCTGAGCGTGAGGAATAGCTGCTTGTGCGAGAATAATCATGGGGACGAAACGTATTATTTGTTTCTCAATATTAATCGGATTCCGGCCGCCATCCTATCGGCGAATTTTGATAAGTCGGCAATTAGACCGATCAGTTTCATCCAAAGAATTAAATCTATCGGAGAAAGACTGTTTTCGTTTGAAAAAAGTTTTCGGGTTAGTTGAATCTCCTGATCCTTGATCTTATCTTCTTTCAGATTCAGTTCGGTGATCAGTTTGGATACGGTTAACGAATCACGTTCTCCAAAAGAAGATTCCAGGAGCAGATCCATTTTGTCAGTGATACCTTGCGCGAGTTTGCAATTCCGGTGAACTTGATCGAAATAGATTTTCACGTCTGTCATGAGATTCCCCGGAAGCCTCATCGGACGATAAGTCAAAATGGCGGCAATTTCTTCAGCGCGATCGGCTATGGAATCCTGGTTTTCTACGATGGTGAACAGATCGGCTTTATTTACAGGAATCATGACCCGGGATGCCAACCGTTCATGCAATTCATTTTGAATCTGATCCGCTTCTGTTTCCAACTGCATGATGCGGTCCGCAAAATCGCGGATCCGGTCCGGTTTCTCCAGTTCAAGTTCCCGAAATAGATCGGACAAAAGATTGACACATTCATGCACCTTATCCGCGTGGGATTTCAGAATGCCGAATGGAGAATCACCAAATAGATTACTGATAACTGACATAGGACTTAAAAGTCCGGGATCATAACGGCCGCATGCCGACGGAGTCAATCGCAGAGGATCCGTTCAATTCCCTGGAGAATTGATTCACTGAATCATTGGTTCCGGATTTGGTTGCGGAATTTAAAAGGAGAGACATTGATTCGTTTTTTAAAAACGTAAGCCATGTATTCGGAGGATCCGAAGCCCGAAGAATTGGCTACTTGAGGGATATCCATATCACTTTCCAGCAGGAGTGATTTTGCCCTTTCAAAGTGAACCCGACGGATTTCTTCTGCTGGAGTTCTGCCCAAAACCTCGAGAAAAAGCTTTTCGAGAGATCTTCTGGAAATATCGATATGGTTGACTAGATCCTGAACTTGAATGGGATCCGATGAATGGTTTTCGATATAGCGAAGGGCTGAAACCAACTGTTTTTCTTGAATGGCCAGGGTGTCGGTGGATCTTCGGGCGGTAACACCGATTGGGGCGATGAACTTAGGTTGTCGCATGGAAGGTTGTCCCCGCATCAATCGGTCTAGTAGCTCTGCTGCTTCGTAACCAATCTGCTCGTTTGCTCCGAGAATCCCGGATAAGGGTATGTTTGAAACTTTGCACAAGAGGTCGTCATCCGCGCCACTGAGTACGGCAACTTCTTCCGGTACATGCAATCCAGCCTGTTGACATCCATGAATAACCATTCTTCCACTGCCTGCGTTCCACGTCAGAATACCAATGGGTTTCGGTAGCGAATTCAGCCATTTTGCCAGGGCAGGGATACTGGCGTTCCAATCGGCTATGCCGCCGCGGCTGGCCTTTATTTTGTATACCCTGCAATGATATCCCGATTTTTTCAGCACGGCGGCAAAGGCTCTCTGCTGATCGGCCACGTAATTTATTCCTATTAGGCTGAAATAACCGAAATTCCTGAATCCACGCTCTCTGAAATGCTCGAATGCCAGTTCGGCGGTTTTGTGGATATCCGATGTCAAATGTGGAAATCCATAACCCCGTGGACAAACTCTAGAAACATTAACGACGGGAATATCATGACTGGAGATATCCTTGGCCATGGACTGGTTGTTAATGCGTGCGATGATGCCGTCTCCTTGCCAGTTTGCCGGTAATCGTAGTATCTCACTTTCGCTTCTGGCTTCTATAAAAACGTGCCACGGGTCGTGCTTGCGAATGAACTGGTTGATCCCAGTGACAATCCGTCGACCCCAACTGGTTGACGTCGCAACCAGGAGAGCCACTCTCGGCATTTTTGGCCCACAATTGGAATTAGTAATCTTTTCCGCCATCTTCAACCACAAGTTCAAGGAACCGCTGCAAAGGATGAGAAACAAACTCAAACCAGCGCTTAGGGCTCTGATTGCGCATATTCTTAGATTATTTACGCAATATTCACCTTGATGACATTCGCAAATGGCCTTAAAGAATATACCGTTCACTAAACAACGTCATTCGTCCAGATCAAGTTTGTAATGGTTTAAAGTCTTGAGCCTGAAGCTAATGACAAGAAGAGTATTCCTGCTCAAAAGATAGACAAATACCTATGAAATCGCAGCAAAGTTTCCTCTCGTGTGCCACGGCTAAAAAAGCAGCTTTCACCCTATTTTTCTTGGGTCTGTTCTGTGTGATGCCTCTCGATTCCCGAGGCGATATTCTCTACGAAACCGGATTTGACGGAGGATTCCCCGGTTGGACTGCAGTTCAGCCCGCCGCGGGCGATCCGTATTCGTCCGGTCCCATGCGTTGGATATATGATACGGTGCATGGGGGATTTTCAGAGAACAGTAACATCTTTACGGGGAATACCGTGGCGCCGATGCTGATCCATGAAACCGCCGCAGGTGCCACCTTAACCTACAAGGTGCGAATGAATATGGGGGACAATGACGGATCGGGTGTGGTTTTCGGATATCAGGACGAGAGCAATTTCTATCGACTTGCCTTTGGAGTTCAGGATCGCGGCGCTTTTCCCTTCACCGGATGGAGTTTTGACCAAATGATCGGGGGCGTGTCAACCGTTCTGGCGGGAGATGATGGTAATGACGCTTTTGTGCCGGTTTTCACCCCCACACGGGGTACGGCTTTTGATGTGATTATTGCGGTGGGGGCGGGAAATGTCCTGAACCTTTCGGTAATGGATGCCGTGGAGACCGATGCGCCGACCTTGGTGGTGTTGGTCGAGTCGATGTCCCTCCCGTCTTCGGCAGCTGGGCAAGTCGGATTAATGGTTTGGGGGCAGAGCGGTGGCAATCCTCCTGGAGTGTTCTTTGCCGATGCCTTTCTGGACGGTGGATCGTTGATCAACAATCCTCCCTTGCTTTCAGAATGGACGAACTATGTGCCTGGTAATGCCATTGGAGAATCTGCGGGAGTGACGGGTAACTGGGGGCTGGGACTCGGTCAGGACGGTTCTTTTGGAACCTTGAATGAGAGCAGCAACGGAAATCTCGCCGCCACAGACATCGACGGCAATACCCATATTGATTTCAGCGCTCCCACTTTCGTTATTGGCGATGCCAGCTGGACGGACTACACCTTTACCGCCCGAATCAACCCCAGCGATAATGATGGGCACGGAGTTGTGGTAAGGTTTCAGGATCCGGATAACTTCTACCGTATCGCTCTCGCTTCCCAAGGGGATGGAGACGGACGTCCCTGGCAGGGGGTGTCGGTACAGAAAAAAGCGAATGGTCTCTGGTCTGAAATCTTTCACGATGAAGCCCTCAGTTTCATTTCTCCGAATGACGTGCCTTACGACATCGCGGTTACGGTCCAGGGTGATCGATTGGAATTCACCATTACGGCGGATCCCGAAGGCGCCGCGGATTTTCACCTCTACGGCCCTTTTACGATTACCGGCGATACCATTGACGGTGGAGGAGTGGGTATATTCAGTTGGGGAATGAACTACACCGAGGTCGATTTTGTCCGAGTGGAATCGGATATTCTGTTTGCCGACAATTTTGTCGATGACGTTCCAGGTTGGACCGCTGTCGCGCCGGTCGGAACCACCGGGACGACCTATGTTTCAGGGCCTTTGCGTTGGATATACGATTCGGTGAATGGAGGATTTACCGAGAACAGCAATGTCTACACCGATGCGGCCGGATTTTCAACGACTCGAGTGGCACCCATGCTGATCAACGACACCGTGGCGGGAGAAACCTTCACTTTCAATGCCCGCATGATTGCCAGTGACAATGATGGATCCGGATTGGTTTTCGGATATCAGGATGAAAACAATTTTTATCGAATCACTTTTGCGGTGCAGGACCGGTCCGGTGGATTTCCATGGCACGGCTGGAGCTTTGACCGCATGGTCGACGGGGTGCCTGAGATTCTGGCGGGCGATGACGGAAGTGTCGATTTTGATTCTCCCACATTTGTTCCGACACAGGCCGCCGCCTTTGATGTGACCATCTCAGTGGGGCCGGGGAACAGTTTGAACGTGTCCGTAGCGGAATTTGTCGACTCGGGGTTTCCATTCGAAACACCGTTGATCGAATCGTTGACTCTGCCTACATCGGCGGCAGGGCAGGTTGGGATCATGGTCTGGGGCCAAAGTGGCGGCACCGGTCCTCTTTCGGGGATATTTTTCACCAATCTTTCCCTCGAGCCGATTCCTTTAGTGAACGCGACCCCGGCAACTCTTGCTGGCTGGACAAGTTTTGTTCCTGGAAACGCCTTGGGAGAGGCATCAGCCGGGCTTGGGAACTGGGGGCTGGCATGGGGTGAAAACGGCCTTTACCGAAGCTTGAACGAGTCCAGTAACGGAAACCTCGCCGCTACAGATATTGATGGTAACGATCATATAGACTTCAGTGCTCCGACTCTTGTCGCGGGGGATGAAAACTGGACCGACTATCTCTATACCGCACGAATTATTCCCAGTGATAATGACGGGCATGGAGTTGTCTTCCGTTTCAAAGATCCCGATAATTTTTACCGAATCGCCCTGTCAAGCCAAGGTGACGGTGGTGGGCGTCCGTGGCAGGGCGTATCCGTCCAGAAGAAAGTCAATGGTGTCTGGTCTGAAATCTATCATCAGGATCCTACGGTCGATCCCGACGCATTTATCCCTCCCGATGACGTTCCTTACGATATTCTAGTCACCATCAGTGAAAATCGGTTGGAATTCGTTATTACCGGGGATCCTGAAGGCACTGCCGTCACTCATTTCTACGGTCCCTTCAATATTACCGGTGACACCGTGGATAGCGGGAAAATCGGTGTTTTCAGTTGGGGAATGCAGCACACCGAGATCGATTTTGTCAAAGTGGAGCTCTCTCGTGGTATTCCCCTGCAGATCAACTCCCCCTTTGGGAATCCGAGTCCGTCGATCGGGCTGTCTAATTATGAGGTTGACGAGGTCGTCACAGCGACGGTCGAGGCAGTGGTCGAGGAATCTCCCGGGGTTCGAAGATTACTTACTGGATGGACGGGTTCCGGATCCGTTCCCGCAACCGGGACCTCCAATTCCGTAACATTCAACATCAATCAGTTTTCCTTCCTGACCTGGGAGTGGCAATCGGAATTTCGTCTCGATATTGCCGTCGGGCCCGGTGGGAGTGTTGCCGGCGCCGACCAGGAATGGTATGCGGAAGGATCGGCAGTGACCTTGGAGGCAATGCCGGACATCGGATTTTTGTTTGCCGGTTGGTCCGGTTCCGCTAGTTCCAGCACATCTCCGTTGTCCCTGACCCTATCGGGACCGGTTTCCCTTTCCGCTGGATTCACTGCTGATAGTGACGGGGATGGATTGGCCGATGCCTGGGAACTTGCTAATTTCGGGAATTTGGCGGCGAATTCGGACGGCGATGTAGATAACGACGGTGCCGATAACCTGACGGAATTCCAACGAGGCACTGATCCGAATTTTGCAGAACAATTGATCAGCGAAGATGGCATCAATGCCCGATGGGAAAATGTAAAACGAGACCCGGCCCAGTCCGGTTTGTGGTTGGTTCAGGACTTCGGGCAGGGCTATCGAGGAGTGACGGAGAATACTAATCACCACCGGGGTGCAGATTTGAGTGGTGGACCGGCCCCGCTGTTTCCGCCCGAGAACATGGTTCCTCAGGTCAGTTTTGAAGGCCCGCGAATGATCGTCAGCAATGGGGTTTGGAATTCAGACTGGAAGGATTATATCCTGGAGTCGACCATTGTGGTGGGTGATAACGATGGAAACAGTCTCTATTTCCGCTATCAGGACGAAGAAAACTGGTACCGTTTCAATATTGAAGGGACCGACGCCGAAGCAGATTGGCGGCCTCCTTTCGGAGTCTCTCTTCAGAAGAGAGTAGACGGCGTCTATTCCGATTTGGGTCGTGATGATAGACTTGCCATGGATCCGGCCGATATATCGTGGTTTAAGCAAGTGAAGATACGAATCTCAGCCATCGGGTCGAACTTTGAAGTGCTGGTTACGCCCTATGATACTTTGTCTGTCCCCCCAGCGTACAATGAGGGGCTTGGCGTCGTTATCTCGTTTACTGATGACTCTCTTGGCGACGGCAGGGTGGGATTCGGCTCCTGGGGCCAGTCCGGCGTGGCGGTGACCGACCTCATTCCGGTTGGCGCGGGAACTTTCCATGATGACATAACCGTTACCGTGGATGGCGTGGTTGTCTTCGAGGAAAATTGGGAAAATGAACCGCTTCAATCGGAATTACCCGATGGTTGGGAAAACCCACTCCTCGGCACTCCTTCCGAAGGGACCTGGATTCGGTCTCCGGACAGCATTGTGCAGAATTCCAACGCCTTGACTTCGACGACTGGCACATTGGGAAATCCCAAGGCGGATGGAGAAGGCCCGATCCTTCTGGCCCCGGACCAGATGTCAGCCAATTATTTCCTTGAGATTGGTTTTCATCCGTTTGACAACGATGGAATCGGGTTTGTCTACGATTACATTGATTCGGACAACTACGCGCGAGTTCTTTTCAATAGCCAAGTGCCTGCCGGAGACGGCAATATGCCTCAAGGTGTGAATATCAGCCGAAAATCAGGCGGAGTTTGGACCGATATGGTGGTGCAGGATCGGTCCTTTATTTACGGGCAAGGCCAACCGTTTGGGATCGATTTTTCCAATAACAACGGAAGCTACCAGTTGAACGTTTGGGAAACGGATAATCCGGACAATTCTGCCAGCTTCGGTTGGACCGGCCAATCGGCTTCGGCAGGAAACCGATTCGGTCTCGCTACCTGGGGAGAAACGAACGCTCATTTTACATACGCGCGTGCTTCGAGTTTGCCCACCAAAGCGACGGGTCCTCTGACGATATCCGGTATCAGTGTCGGCGCTGGGCAGGTTGTTCTGGAGGTAGACAGTTCGGGGGCTGCCTATGATGTGGAAAGAGCAACGGATCTCGGGGCGCGAAATTGGGAAATCGTCGCAACCGGACAAACCGGAAACCAATGGACCGGGGATCTTCCTACGGACAGCCAACAGGCGTATTGGCGATTGAGCCGGAACTAGAGATTCCTTGGACTCGCTATCGAACACAGAATACCGGATATAGAACGCTGAACGTCGAACGCTGAACGCTGAACAATCGAACATCTAAAATGAAAGAACATTCATTGAAAGTTAACGATAAAAGGGCTGAGCCTAGGCAACGGTCGAAGCGGGGATTTACCTTGATCGAGCTGTTGGTTGTGATCGCTATCATCGCTATCCTTGCCGCCATGCTGCTTCCGGCTCTGGGTTCAGCCAAGGAGCGCAGTAAGAGAATATCCTGCTTTAACAACCTCCGTCAGATGGTTCTGGCCATGCAGATCTACAGTGATGATTTCCCCGGCTGGTTTTATTATACCACCAGTATCGGGGATGATGGAGGACCCCAATCGCTGTATAAGAAATACATACCAACACTGCAGACATTCATTTGTCCCAGCACAAAAAATGTAATTCGGAAGCGCGTTGATCGGAGGGGTATGATTCAGGATTTAGGCAATAATGCCTCCCAGGGGCGATTGGACAACCGTGGCGGACACAGCTATGAGTTCTTCGGAATATATCAGTTGGCGCCTTTTGCCAATGTGCGGAAGACGCCTCAGAATGTTCAAGGCATTGCTCCCAAAGTTGTTCTAGTTCTGGATAGCGACGACACAGGTATCAACAATTGTCCTGATGAAACGAACAATCATTTATCCGCAGGATGGAATTGGGGTTTCGCGGACGGGCATGCGGAGTGGATTAATTGCAAGCGGACTGCTCAAGCCATTTTGGACGGTTACATGACCAGTGGTCGTAATTGTGACGGGTGTGTGGGCCGCTGATGGACAGCCGTAGTCCCACTTCTGATATCGGTCCGATCCTCGTGAAGGCTTGGCTTTGCATTCTCATTACTGTTCTATATTCGGGGTGCGAAAACGCTTCCGTTGACATACTCTGGGAATTTAAAACCGAAGATCCCATCCATTCTTCACCGACGGTCGCGCCCAATGGCGTTGTCTTTTTCGGGTCCGAGGATGGCAAAGTCTATGCACTCAATCCCGATGGTTCGAAGATTTGGGAATTTACTACGGAAGGTCCTGTCCGGGCAACACCGGCTCTATCCCCGAGTGGGATTCTTTATATCGGTTCTACCGATGGAAGGTTTTATGCCCTGGGTCCGGACGGGAAGCCAAAGTGGGTGCTCGGAGATTATCGATCATTTGAATCCTCTGCCGCGATCGGCGATGATGGAAGTATCTACGTAGGCTCGATAAACGGCGATATCCTTGCTATTCGGTCCGATGGAAAGATTAAGTGGCAGATCAAAACTCGGAGTCCAATTTTGAGTTCTCCCGCGATCGGCAAACGGGGCACTATTTATGTCACTACTGATCTGCCCGAACGTCAATTGATGGCGATCTCTCCGTCAGGTAAGAAAGCATGGACTTTTGAAGGAGGTTCCAGAATCGCTTCCTCTCCGGCCATTGCCGAAGATGGTACGATTTATTTCGGGTGTGCTGACCATTTCCTTTATGCCATTTCCTCAAAAGGTCGAAGCAAATGGAGGATTAAAACGACTGATGAAATCGCCGCTTCCCCTGTCATTGGCCGGGATGGAGTGATCTATGTTGGATCCAGAGATGCTCATTTTTATGCCATAACACCGGATGGGAAAAAAATCTGGGACTTTCAAACCCTGGGCCCCATATTGTCCAGCGCAGCGGTTTCAACGGATGGAACGATCTATTTTGGATCAACGGATAAAAGACTATATGCCTTAAATCGGGA
>LWDU01035561.1_pt1 | contig 10416 bp, 9 predicted proteins | sample 727161 | NCBI WGS metagenome assembly LWDU01 (sample SAMN04566230, study PRJNA314399) | hydrothermal vent metagenome | isolation source: deep sea hydrothermal plume seawater | place: Mexico: Gulf of California, Guaymas Basin | collected 2004-07-11 | reverse complement strand
CAGCGATTTTGTTACCGGTTCGGTCTATATGGCAGATGGCGGTTCTACCGCCTGAGTATACAAATTTTCATAGAAGAATAATGATGTCAAATTATGTTTAATGGAGGCAACCTCGGCAAGCTGCTTGTGAAAGTCTGTTAAATTGCAGGGCCCTCAAGAAGCCTTGTACTGATGATTCATGTGGTAATACTATGCTAACTCATAAGGAGGCCCCCAATGCCGAGAATAGAAGAGACAGGAGGAATGACAGGGTTTGGCGGTGTGTATGCGCACTGTCCGGATCTGCTCCAGGGATTCATGTATCGCTATGGTCTGCTTTGGTCCCACAGCAGACTGGACCCGGTACTAAAAGACCTGGTGCGACTTAAATCCGCTAATCTTAATGGTTGCCTATACTGAATTCCTGCACGATCTTCTGCGGCGCAGAAGAATGGCATGAATGAAGAAATGATTGAAAAGATGAAGGATCACCAGAATTCTGACCTTGATGACCGAACTAAGATTGCACTGGATCTCACGGAAGACTTCATCATGAACCACGCTAATGGCGTGGATGACGATTACATGGGCAGGCTAAAAGTACATTATTCCGATCCAGAGGTGGTCGAGTTGACCATCGCTATCGGTATTTGGGATTCGGTACATAAATTTAACAATGTGTTTGACGTGCATCCTCCGATTGAAGATGGTGAGTTCACCGTCGATCCTCCGGATGTTCCCGAGGCAATGCTGCAGCATGTTCTCGAGCCAGGCAATAAGTATTGAGTCGGAAGTTCTCGACTCGCGATAAGTCGTCCGCCGAATGCGGCTCGCTCAGGTAGATGTTTTTTTAACGATGGAATCGGCAAGTGGTCCTATGCTTATGTGGTCTGCTTATCTCGTCAGTCTGAGTGCTGGATAGTCATCCGATGACATCGATGGCTATACTGGTTTATCGCTGACACAGCTCGGATTTAGTGAGCTCGGCAAACAGTATTCTTACCCGCGACTACATAAGGACGCCTGATATCCTGTGAGTTGGTCTAACTTTTTATATATCGACCCTTCATGGACGGCTTTACTTGATCGACATGGTGTAGCTAACTTGAGTTCGCTTCTGAATTGGGAGGAGGGGGTTCTTGTTGAGAGTGCGAATGACAGCGAGGTGTGGCGTGTTTCGATTACCGATAGCGCAGGCGTCGAGCGCGCTCTTTATTTAAAAAAGTACTTTATTTACAACTCGAAAAGACTTCGGAGTGAGTTTCTTAAGGGCGCTTTTTTTGGAAGAAGCAAAGCCAGGCGAGAGTTTGGTAACCTTGAACGGCTGCGTGATCTCGAAATAGACGTGACAGCGCCGGTGGCTTTTGGTGAAGAACGAAGCCTGGGAAGATTAACACGGTGTTTTCTGATGACAGAGGAAGTGCCTGAGTCCAGGGATCTGGACGAAGTTCTTATGAAAGCGTTACCTGAAATGCCGGCCAGGCTCGCGAAATCCACCAGGCAATCACTCATTTTCAGGTTGGCGGAAACAACAAGAAAAATGCATCGGAACGGGTTTGTTCATCGGGGTTTTTTCTTTCGGAATATTTTTTGTCTTTGATGCCCCCCGGGGGAGAAAGTGGCCAGGCTGGTTGCTGGGACGAAAACCGGAAAAAGATCTAGCGACGATTGATTCAGCTGCCACGGTATTTTTTCGACGAACTGAGCGACTGCGCTTCTATTTGAAGTATCACGAAATCGAGCGACTCACACCGGAGCACAAGCTGACCATCGCTCGAGTACTGAAGCGTGCTGAGCCGCTAAGAGCACGGCAGTTACGTCGTTTGGAAGTTAAGTACCTGCGCCAGGAAGAAGCCGGCTTCTAACTTGAGCGGAAAGCGGGTCGGCTGTCGCTCATGATGATGTCCAGTTTTTTCTGCGCATTGATCTTGTCGCGGAAGTCTTTGCTTTCCAGCATCTCACACTCATCGGTGATCATCTCAGCGATATGAGTCGGGTAATGACGACAATCTTCCGGACGATCATGATAGATTTCGCAGCTGTACATATTGTCACTCGAATCGAATCCCAGCCAGGGGCATCGGGATAGAGGTTCGCCGGTGCCCGGATGCACCCAGATATTGCCCTTGCTGACGTACTTAAAGATTTCGGGCCGATTGTCCTCCCACCAGTCTATTTCCGATGGGCTGGCGGACAGCCCGGCATCGGAGTATTTAATGCAACATTTACCACATTGATTACAAGTCCTCATGGTTGATACCCTGATCTGAGTGAGGAAAGATGAGACACGGAGGAACGAGTATGAATGAACTAGCTGACTTTGTATTTACACCGATGGCCAAAGCGCCGGAACCAGAACTTGGGTTTGAGCGAATCCCGGTTGATCGCTATACAGATCCTGCATTTTTGAAATTGGAAGACGAGCGTATCTGGTCAAAAACCTGGTTATTGGCAGGCGTGGCCTGCGACGTGGCGGAGCCTGGTGGCTTTTTTGTATTCGAGAATCTGCGAGAATCAATCCTGGTAACGTGTGCTGACGATGGGATTGTTCGAGCGTTCTACAATGTTTGCCAGCACAGGGGAAATCAGCTCAAGAAATCAGGGTGTGGAAACTCCCCTTACCTGAGCTGTGGTTTTCATGGCTGGGAATACCATCTGGATGGCAGCATAAAGGATATTCCCGAAGCACACGATTTCCCCCAGGGGGTCCCCGCCGAAGAGCTCAGCCTGAGGGAACTCAGGTGCGAAGCGTGGGGAGGGTTCGTCTGGGTATCCATGGACCCTGATATCGAACCGTTGGTCGACTATCTCGGAATCGTGCCCGAACATCTTGCGCCCTACGAATTCGAATCTATGGTGCTCGTTTCTGACGAAACCGTCGAATGGAACTGTAACTGGAAAACATCGGTTGATATTTTTTCAGAGACCTATCACGTTCGTGGCGTACACCCGGAATCTGAGTATGTTGCCGATGATGTGAATGTGCAGATGGACCTCTACGGCCCGCACACTCGCTTTATTGCGCAGATGTATATTCCTAGCCCCCGCAAGATTGGGCAAGACAAGGCCCTGAATGAAACGATGGTTGAATACCTGAAATCTGAAGGATTCCCGGTCGATACCTTTGAGGGTGATGTTACAACCCTGCGAGGTGCAGTAGCTGCACACAAGCGGTCAATGACCAATGAACACGGCCTGGACTTTTCAAAACTGACGGATGATCAGCTGACCGCAGACTACCACTATAATATTTTCCCGAACGTCACGTTCAACCTCTTCGGCGAGCAGATGTGGATGTTCCGTCATCGCCCACATCCCACCGATCCTGACAGAATGTACTTTGACCGCATGATTTTTAATCGTGTTCCGAAAGGCGAAGTCACCGCAGGCGCGAATGCCGGCGCAGTCGACATGTTTGTTGAGCTGGGCGATGTCAATATTGATGGGCGCCCTGACCACATGTTTTATCGCTATGGCGAGAAATCTTCGGGATTGTTACTTGACCAGGATGCGTCGTGTCTTGCTGGCGTGCAAAAAGGATTGCACTCGCGCGGCATGAGGGGGCTCTGGATTTCTCATCACGAAAGACGTATCCGCAACTTTCACCATTGGTGGGAAAAGTACATGGCCGACCAATAGGTCAGGTAACTGGGGCCATAGGAATACGAAGATGCGCCCCCACTTATTCCATCTACGATTACATCCTTTCGATGATTACCGCGGGAGCCATGCCACCTGCGGCGCACATGGTAACCAGCCCAAGGGATTGATCACGGCGTTCGAGCTCATCGAGAGCCGTACCGATCAACATGGCGCCGGTTGCGCCTATGGGATGACCCAATGCGATGGCGCCGCCATTAACATTGACCTTTTCGTGGTTGACGTTAAGGTCGCGCATGAATTTGACGGGTACTACGGCGAAGGCTTCGTTGACTTCAAACAGGTCTATGTCGTTGAGCGTCAGGTTAGCCTTTTTCAGAACTTTCTTGGCAGCCTCCACAGGAGCATTCAGGATGTACTCGGGAGAGTGCCCCATGTTTGCCATTGCCTTGATTTTCGCCCTGGGCTTCAGGCCGTGGGCTCTTGCGTATTCCGGTGAAGCGAGTACCAGCGCACCGGCGCCATCTACAACCCCCGAAGAACTACCTGCATGATGCACATGTTCTATCTCAAGGTCTGGCCATTTCTTGGCGACCATCTCACGAAAAGTGAGCCCTGAATCGAAAAAGGGTAAATCCATGAAGTTACCAAACACTGGGTTCAGGTTGGCCAGCTGTTCCGCGGTAGTTTGCGGCCGGGGAAACTCTTCTGTGTCCAGTGCCAGTGTGCCGTCAGGACGATAGACTGGAATGAGGCTTTTCGAGAAGGCGCCGCTTTTCAGTGCTTCGCCGGCGCGGCGTTGGCTTTCAGCGGAAAACGCATCCAGTTCTGTTCGACTAAATCCTTCTTCCGTAGCGATAATATCTGCGGCGATACCGACGTTGGTTTGTGGATGGGCATTTCGAAGGTCAAGATTCCCTGCATCCAAAGGGTTGGGTGTACCCTCGGCTGATGTGTACGACATCATTTCGACGCCGCCAGCAACGATCAGGTCTTCCATGCCGCTCATGATACTGGCCGCTGCCATGTTCACTGCGCTGATTCCGCCTCCACAGAAGCGATCTAGCGTAACGCCTGAGGCTTTGTTGGAATAACCTGCATCCAGGGCCGCCATTCGACCTATGCAGGCACCCTGTTTTTTAAACTGGCTACTACAGCTTATTATTACGTCATCGATTTCCTCCGTCGTGAGGGAATTTCTTTCGGCCAGCGCCGAGAGAACCGTAGACAACAACTTTTGTGGATGGATTTCCCAGAGCGCTCCCTTACCCTGTTTTCCCACACCCCTCGGAGTTCGGGCCGCGTCAATGATCCAGGCTTCAGACATAACTTGTTCCTTAATGTGTTTTTTGATTTGTGATTAAGAGGCTGCAGAGACGCCTTGGGCGTCACTACGTCGTACCAGCTTGCCTGGCAGGGCGCCGCTGTGCTGCCCATTGTTGAAGATAACTTCGCCAGATTTAATGGTGATCTCGTAGCCTTCAGCACGTTGCACAAGGCGCCTTCCACCTGCGGGTAAATCGAACACTGCTTCGGGTCGGTGTAACCGGAGCCTGTCAAAGTCGATAACGTTAATGTCTGCGATCATGCCCTCAGTGAGTAGTCCCCGGTCGAACATACCATAGGCGTTTGCTGTACTGGAGGTGAGTGACTTCACAATAAACTCCAGTGACATTTTGTCACCTCTGGTTCGATCACGACCCCAGTGAGTCAGGATGAATGTGGGCATTCCTGCGTCAGCGATCACACCGCAGTGTGCACCACCATCGCTTAGTCCGAACAATACGTTCGGGTGTTCCAGTAATTTCTTTTGATAGTCCAGCGAAAACTCCTGATAGCCGCCGAGTGGCTGATAGAAGAGTTCCTTGCCGCCATTGGCAACAAGCATGTCATACATGACATCCATAACGTCAAGGCCGCGGGCTTTTGCGATACCGGCAATACTTTCTTCAGGCAGAGGTTCGTAATTTGGATTCTCTCCTAGAGGGAAAACCTGTCCCATCAGACCTGGAAGGTCCTGCATCAATCCGCCCTTTATGATGGATTGTTCTGAGAGTATCTGGGCTTTTGTTGCTGGTTCGGCAAGTCGCGCCAGTAAAGTGTCGTGGTCAAGGTTCGCAAGTTCGTTGCGCCATGTTGGATGACCTACAAAAGCATTGAAGCTGGATTGCAGCCCGTGCAGGACACCTGTTGGGCGACCAGCAGCCTGAGGCCTGATCTCACGACCTTCAGCTCTTGCCTGTTCAGCAAGCTTATACATCTTGCCGTTTTCGTAGGCCGGTGCCGTTGTGGCGATGAGTGTAACGGTCAAACCGGTCTGCTTCTGGAAGTCAGTTATCCATGCCCACTCTTTGTCATCTCCCAGGTGATCAGACACAAGTTCGAAGACGGAATTTTTGAGTCCTTTCATGCCCAGGCCAAGGGCCAGCATTTCATCATTGCCGGAGAAGGTGCCTGGCATATATTCGCCATGAATATCTTTGTGCAGCAGGGTTTTGGAACTTGAGAACCCGAGGGCCCCTGCTTCGACGCCTTCACGAACCAGCACTGCCATTTCCTCGACCTCTGCCTGGGTTGGTGCGTAATCCGTATTACAACGCTCACCCATGACGTAGGCGCGGATAGCACCGTGAGGAACCTGTGTTGCAACATCTATTGCGCGTGGTATGGACTCCAGGGTGTCCAGGTATTCCGGGAAGCTCTCCCACTGCCAATCGATACCCTCGGACAGCGCGGCGCCTGGAATATCTTCAACGCCTTCCATCAGCTCAATCAGGAAGTTTCGATCATCTGGTTTCACCGGGGCGAACCCAACACCGCAATTCCCCATCACAACAGTAGTGACGCCGTGCCAGCTGGAGGGTGTAAGCAAAGGGTCCCAGGTTGCCTGGCCATCGTAATGTGTGTGGATATCAACCCACCCGGGGGTGACCAACTTGCCTTTTGCGTCGATCTCGTTGGTGGCTGGACCTGTGATCTGCCCGATTTTGGCGATCTTGCCATCCTTTATCGCGATATCAGCAACAAAACGGTCGTTTCCCGTTCCATCGATAATAGTGCCGTTTCTAACGATCGAGTCATACATAGAGTTCATTCCCTGGTTTCAGGCTTAAAAATAGCAACAATCAGTGACAGAAGTCACCTGATTCGATCATCAATAGCGATGATGGCCCGCTTGAGAACTTAACTGGGGCTCATCAAAGCCTGTTCTAACTTTACTTCTACCAGCTGCTCAGTCGGGTAGACGGCTGGCCCAAACTGGTTGTAAACAGCGACATCCGCCGCGTCGCGGCCATAGCCCAATGCGACATAACCGCCGCGCTTTGATTCCTGGGTAGCATCAAATGTGTACCAGCGTCCGGCGACGTAGGCTTCGAACCAGGCGTGTAGCTCCATTGGCCTTAAATCATAAAGGTAACCGACTACCAGGCGGGCAGGGATACATAGGCTGCGACAGAGTGCAATACCGAGATGTGCAAGGTCTCTGCAAACACCCGATTGCTGCAGGTTGATTTCAACGGCGGAAAGCGGCGTGTAGCTGCTGCCGGGCTCGTAGCTGATGGTTTGTTGCAACCACTGCTTGATGGCCTCGATCTGGTCGTAGCCTGGTTTCTGGTCTGCGGTAATCTGCATTGCCATCTCGCCAAACCTGTCTGATTCACAGTAGCGACTGGGAAGCAGGTACTTTAAAACACTATCAGGCAGGTACTGGACTCCGACAAAGTCACCTCCAGGTTCCACGTCAATCCAGTCTGTTGTTTTGACGCGAGCCGATGTTTGAATCTTGAATTCACCAGGCAGAGCAACTAACCGCTGGCACAGGTTTCCGTAGTCGTCAGTAAACTCAACCGCGGGTACGCTCGGGAACAGCAAATATTCCTCGCTTGAAATCCACTGTTGGGCGCCACTTCGTGGGCGTAGCATCAAGATGAATGGCGTCGGCAATTCGATATAAAATGTCAGTTTACAGCTTGTCTGTAACAGCATGATGCTTCCCTCGGTCCGCACTATAGCAAGTAAGCTATCTTGGGATGCGTTTGTGGCCGTCGTCTTACTTTTTCCTGTAGCGCTTAATCAATTTTTTCAATCTGCTCGAAAAGAGCAGATGTCACCCTGGGTAGGTCGCTTTCGTTGATCTTCGAACACAATCCGGAGTATTGCCGGATATAATATTGGACAGTCAGAGCGTCGTATCGCGATCAACTTTTTCTTCGGGTCACCTTCACTGGAAGATGGGTATAACCGTTTACAAATGACGAGAAGGTTCGCTCTGGTTCCGCGAGAACCTCAATTTTCTCAAATCGCGTGAGAATTTCTTCCCATAGTATTCGAAGTTGCAATTCAGCAAGCCGGTTGCCCATGCAACGGTGTATGCCAAAACCAAAGGAAAGGTGCTGCCGAGCATTGTGGCGTTCGATCTCCAGTTCGTCGGCATTGTCGAATACATCGGAGTCGCGATTTCCAGAGGCGTACCACATGAGTATTTGATCACCTTGTTTGATCTGTTTACCGCCAAGGTCACAATCGCGATTCGCAGTTCTTCTCATGTAGGCCAGAGGCGTTTGCCACCTGATGAGTTCTGCGACCATTTTCGGAATCAGCGCGGGATTCGCAATGAGCTTGTCATACTGTTCCGGAAACTTGTTCAGTGCATAGACACTACCAGACATGCTGTTCCGGGTGGTGTCGTTGCCACCTACAATCAGTAGCAGAAGATTTCCCAGGTAGTTCATAGGGGAAATGTCTTTGGTGTCATCGCCGTGTGCGAGCATGGAGACAAGATCGTTGCCGGGGTTTTTCAACCGCTCGTCCCAGAGCCCCGTGAAATATTCAAGGCATTCGAGCAACTCAGTGCGTCTTTGTTCCTCCGACTCGATAATGCCGCCTGGCTGAGGAATGGCGAAGGTGATGTCTGACCATCGCGTTAGTTTTCGTCGGTCTTCGAATGGGAAATCGAAGAGCGTTGCCAGCATCATGGTGGTTAGTTCGATAGAGACAGTGTCCACCCAATCGAATGTTTCATCTTCGGGCAAGGAATCCAAGACCTTGCAGGTGCGCTCGCGAATCAACGGCTCCATTTCGACAAGATTGGGTGGTGCGACTGAACTGGTAACGGTTCTGCGCTGGTCGTCGTGTTCTGGGGGATCCTGAGCAATAAAGGTTGTTATGCCCAATGCACCCTCTGGCAGTTCAGCGTCAATGGGCAGACCGAGCGTTATGCCCTGTGCCGAGCTGAAATTCTGCCAGTCAGCATCCACTTTTTTGATGTCTGCGTATTTGGTCAGTGACCAGTATCGACCTGCAAGATCAGTTTGGTTGAAATGAACCGGGTCTTCAGCCCTGAGTCGTTCGAAATATTCCTTCCAGCGATGTTGGCTCCATAGATGGGGATTGATCGGGTTGATATCCTCGAGAGCAAGATCATAGGCCGACGGTATTACTGTGGATGATTCAGTGCCCTCCGATCCAGGTCTCGGTGAAAGGTTAGTTGAATCGTCAGAACTGGTTCGAGCTTCACTCATTGTTTTTCTCTGGCGTTAATCAGGTTGGTCCAGGATAGTCAGGGTTGTGATTGTAATGCTCAATGTGGTCGACGTAAACATTGCCGAACGGTAAAGGGCCAGCTTCAGTGGGTAACAGCTTGGAATTGGACACTTCGGCAGGATGATATGCTTGCATCTCTGCCTCAATACCGTCGCTGCCTTCAGGCCATTACATCAACGCTCGCCTATGGGGACTTAATTAATGCCAACACGTAATGTGATGGTCTTATTGATTAATAAAATGCCTTATCTGTCGTGCCGGGCTAAACCATGATTAATAGACCGCATATTGAAAAGCCTTTTGGCGCTCGATTCCTGATATTCGTGACTTGTATTTGACAACACGGAGCCTGATGGAAGTCTATTTTCAAAGTGTAATGGTTTGCGTCAAGGAAGGCGGTATGGGAAATTGTCGCGATCTACTAACCTGATCATTAAACATGCGAATATCTGATATTGAAAACTCCACTGTGCCTTACTTTAAGGGTAACTTTGCGCCGGTTCAGCAGGAACACAATGAACCTTGCCTGGAAATTATGGGTGCGGTTCCAGAGGCGCTCAATGGGGCGTTCCTGCGTATTGGCGCAAACCCGGTGTTCGTTAATGACCCGGAGTCTTACCATCCTTTCGCCGGTGATGGCATGATCCATGAGGTCTTTTTTGACCTGGGTAAGGTCACCTATATCAACCGGTTTGTTGAAACCGAAGGCCACCTGGCAGAGCAGAAAAGGGGCGGTGTCATATGGGACGGGCTAAAGACGAAACCTGAAGATGCGGAGCAATATGGAGCTTCCAAAAATATCGCCAATACAGCCATGATCTACCATGCAGGTAAGTTCCTTGCGTTGCAGGAGGGAGCCCGTCCTTTCGAGCTTAAACTGCCTAACCTTGATCCTGTCGGAGAGGTTGATTACGAAGGTCGTTTGAAGCATCCCTTTACCGCGCACCCAAAAATTGATCCGCGTACCGGCGAGTTGGTCACGTACGGATACAACGTGACAAGCAAACCGTACTGCTCGGTTTCGCTGATCAGCAAAGCGGGTGAGCTTATCCATACAACCGACGTCGACATACCCAAGCCAGTCATGATGCATGACTGTGCGATTACCTCTAACCACACTGTAATCATGGACCTGCCGTGTGTCTTTGACTTTGGGCGCATGGCCGAAGGCAAGAGCATGTTGTATTTCGAAGAGGAAAATGGCTCACGTTTTGGTGTGCTGGCTCGCGGTGCAGATGGCAATGAGATTAAGTGGTTTGATGTTGATAGTTGCTATTGCTACCACACAGTCAA
>LWDU01044254.1_pt1 | contig 10423 bp, 12 predicted proteins | sample 727161 | NCBI WGS metagenome assembly LWDU01 (sample SAMN04566230, study PRJNA314399) | hydrothermal vent metagenome | isolation source: deep sea hydrothermal plume seawater | place: Mexico: Gulf of California, Guaymas Basin | collected 2004-07-11 | reverse complement strand
TCCTGAAATTACTGATGTTGTGCCGCTTCCAAATGCTGAACCTTCTGAAAGTCAAACAATTTTGGCGTCTTCGGAAGATATTGAAGTTTTCAAAAAGGATCAAAGACGCTGGCTATTAGTGAACAAAAAACCAGACGATGTATGGTTACAAGCCAAAGATTTCATAAAGTCACATGGATTTTCTATCAAAAAATCAATTAAAAAAATAGGCTTGATAGAGACTGAAACTCTAGCTCGAAACGAAGGCATTCCTGAACAAGCACTAGGTACTATTCGTTCCATGTTGCAATCTACTTTAGGTACTAGATATACTTTACCAGTCGTTGATAAGTATCGCATTAGAATAGAGCCTGTAGAGGGTGGTCAAAAGTCTGAAGTTTATCTCTCATTGACCTCTATGGAGGAAATCATTATTGATAAGGGAGAGAGAAGCGAGAGAAGGATGTGGCAGTCACACCCTAAAGACTACAATTTGGAAGTTGAAATGTTATATAGGCTTATGACTTTCTTAGGTAGCGATGAGGCTAAAGCTAAAGATAAATTTCTCGCTGCAAAAGAACAACAAACTATAAAAGTTGACTTGGTTGGAGGTACCGGAGGATATGCTAAATTAGTTTTTCATATTGACGAGAAAGAGACATGGAATAGCGTTGGTTGGGCCTTGGATGAACTTAATGTTGATATTGATGACAAGGACGTTAAAGAGAGGAGCTTTTACATTGACGTAGCCAGAACTGAAGACAAAGGTATCTTTTCAAGTATATTTGGAGATGAAGCAATTAAAAAAACATTCCAAATCCTTGTAAGACTTAAAGATAATAATGTTACTGAAGTATTCTTTAATGACCTAACCGAGGAAAACGAACAAGAGACAATAGATTTTAGTCACGATTTCTTAGGAAGTATTGCAAATCTATTTTAATTTAGGTGTCAATTAAATATGACACTATCAAAAGAAAATATCAATAAAATCATACACCAAGACATTTTGGTGGAAGAAATATCAGACGAAGAGTTGGCTGATTTTTGTGTCCATGCTAACTCAACTTATAGATCAGGTAGTCCGATAGTAAGCGATCATGATTACGATTTCATTTACTTGGCTGCACTCAAAGAAAGAATCCCTAGTCACGAATTTTTTTCATCTGTTGAGCCTGAAGTTTTAGGATTTTCTGAAGAAAAAGTCCTACTTCCTAAGGCTATGCTTTCTACTGATAAGGCTTATAGTTGGGATGAATTTAGTAAGTGGCTAGAAAGGATAGAGAAGTCTTCTATTGAAATTATATTTGAGTTAAAAGACGTCAAAATAAAGGCGACACCAAAACTGGATGGTTTCGCAGGTTTTGATGATGGTTCACGCTTGTATACACGTGGGGACGGCAAAAAAGGTAGCAACATTTCTAGAGTATTTGACAGAGGGCTGCAGTTATACAATGATTCTGATCGTGGCCAAGGTGCAGGAGAGATAGTTGTAAAGAAAAGTTATTTTAAGAAGCACCTTTCTGATAGTTTTGAGTACCCTCGTAATTTTCAGGCAAGCTTAATCAAAGAAAAAGAGCTAGATGTCAAAGCACAAAATGCTATCATTGAGAAAGCCGCACTTTTTGTTCCATTTACGCAATTACCTTCATGGATTGGGAGTATAGAGGAGTTAAAAGCTGGGTTTGATATAATTATTGATGATATATCAAGTTCAGTAGATTTTGATGTTGACGGGGTAGTTTTTGAGGTATGCAATGACACCTTGAAAGAGCACATGGGGTCTAACAGAAAATTTCATCGCTGGCAGATTGCCTTTAAAGAAAACAAAGAAAAAGCCCAAGTTAAAGTTATTTCAATAACTCCACAGGTTGGCCGTACTGGAAAAGTAACCCCGGTAGCAGAGTTAGAGCCAACAATATTAAGTGGTGCAAAAATTATGCGCGCTACAGGGCACAATTACGGTTTGGTAAGGGATCAAGGATTAGGTAGTGAAAGCGTTGTTGAGCTTATAAGGTCGGGACTAGTAATTCCAAAGATTAATAGAGTTCTGAAACCTACAGTCACCAGCATTCCAGATGAATGCCCAAGCTGTGCGCAGCAACTTTCTTGGGACTCTGACTTTTTAATTTGTAATAACCATGATAACTGCCCTGCACAGGTGGTTGGAAGGATGGAGTATTTCTTTAAAGTGCTGGGTAATAATGATGGTTTTGGTAATGCGACAATTGAAAAGTTATACGAAAATGATATAAGGACTGTACCTGAGATATATAGATTAACTGAAAAATCTCTAGTTGGTTTTGGTTTTGGCGAAAAAACATCATCTAACTTAATTAATCAATTGCTAAGGTCTCACACTGAGCAGATCGAGGATTGGAGGTTCCTGTCTGCATTCGGTGTTGTAAGAATGGGTATGGGGAACTGTGAAAATTTATTAAAAAATTACCCATTGGAAGAGGTTTTTGAGCTCTCTACAGAACAAATATCTAATATTGATGGTTTCGCTGAATTGACTGCAAATATGATTGTTGTTGGGCTCAATTCCATACGCGAAGATTTTGATTCTTTGTCGAGATATGACTTCAGCCTAGAGAGAACTGTCCTTAATAAAGATATCCAGAAAATGGATCACATATTGTTTAGTAAAAGATTAGTATTTACAGGGAAAATGCAGGGATCAAGAAGCGAAATGAAGAAGCATGCAACCAGCATAGGGGTTCAAGTATCTTCTAGTGTAAGCTCCAAAACAGATTTTCTAGTGGTTGGCGATAGTGTCGGCAAGAAAAAAATTGATAACGCAAAGAAATTTGGCATAAAAATAATTACTGAGCAGGAATATTCAGATATTATTTCGACATAGCGCCTTAATAGTTTAAAATATGACAAACGACCAAAGTCGGATCGTTATTGCATTGAAGCCTAATAAAAAACTTGTTCAAATACAAGTTTGTTATTAGGCTTTTTTATTTATAAGAATTATGAGTATTTCAGAATTAGTTGAAAAACAAAAAGAATTTCTAAATTATCAACTTGAGACAGGGTTTAGGCAACTTGCCGAGCATTGCTCTTTGTTTATTAAAGACAAAGACGAGTTAAATAGGATACTTTTATCATATATGCAGAAATGTACATATGCTAATTTGGTTTATATAATTGATGTTTCTGGCGTACAGATAAGTGCTAACGTGAGTCAGGACTCTGTTTTGGAAAAATATTATAGACAAGACTTGTCAAGTCGCCCTTTTTTTAATAATGTTAACATTAATAATAAATTCTATTTATCAGACACCTATATTTCTGGAGTAACACTCAAGCCCTGCATAAGTGCTGTACATGCAATAAATCATGGCGATAAAATGGTCGGTTTGTTAGTTCTAGACCTTGATCTTGAAAAGTTGCAACTTCCTGATCAAAATTTCAGTTTAATTGAGTGGCGTCAAATTAAAGGAGACCCAGAGATTAGGTCAAACTTATTCAAACAAACTAGAGTGCAGTCATCTATAGACCAATCTATTGACACTGTTCATGCCATTGCCTCAGAACTAATGTGTGATCTTGGTGTTTTTCATATAAAGATTCATTATGCATCTTCAAGAGCTACTATATGGACCTATGACGACCCATATAACTATCGAGTCCATTTATTAGACGAGCTTTTTAACCCAAATATTTATATGTTATATCCAAAAAAGAATTATCCAGCAACAGCAAAAGTGTCTAAGCCTTTAGTAAAACAAGTTTTAGATAATTTCAAATATTTACGATTTATGGATAGCAATCTTTATCTTAAAACTGGAAGTATAAATATTATGAATGGTATGGTTGGAATAACCTTTTCATGTGACGGTAATCATTATTTGACGGCGACTGATTTCTTGTCTAACTTTGATAAAGTTTATGCCTAATAAAAAAAAATATCTACTCCAAGGCATATTTTTCTATATAATATACATTAGTTAATTCCCAATGTAGGGATTTAACAAAGAACATTGACGTTTATTTGGGTTTTCTTTTGGAAATTTAAATAAGCGTTTTTTTTCGTCAGTTTCAAAGTTGAAATTATAACGGTATAGAAGCCAGTAGTCTTGTTTGCATTATGCAGATTTAGGTACTGGCTTTTTTTGTTTTTAACACAAAGAGTTTTTGCTCTTTTTAATGGAGAGGCTAAATGAAAAAAACAACGATTAGTAAGTTTGAAAAAATCAATGGTAACTCGATTATTAATAAAGGAGAGGTAAGGTTTTATAAAAACACTAATACAAAAGAGTTTCGTCAACCAAAAAGATCTCATCTTTTTGATAACTTAGAAGTTGAGCTTGCGATAGCTAGAAGGATGCGCTGGTTGGACATTACAAAGTAACTAAATACGCCCTACTGTGTTCAATGCATACAGGGATTAAGATTAATTAACACAAGGAGACAATGATATGAAAATAGTAACAGCGATTATTAAGCCATTCAAGCTTGATGATGTAAGAGAAGCCCTTTCTAAGATTGGTGTTTCTGGGATCACTGCAACAGAGGTAAAAGGGTTTGGACGCCAAAAGGGTCACACAGAGCTCTATCGAGGTTCTGAGTACACTGTAGATTTTTTACCCAAAGTTAAATTAGAGATAGCCATAACAGCTGACCAGGTAAATGCTGTGATTGAGGCTATAACTAACTCTGCAAAGTCAGGTGACGAAGGGAAGATTGGTGATGGCAAGATTTTTATTTCAAATTTAGATGAGGTGGTTCGTATCCGTACTGGCGAAACTGGCTCAATAGCAATATAAGGAGCATAAAATGGAAAATACAATTTTAGAAATGCAATTTGCCATAGACACTTTTTACTTTTTAGTAATGGGTGCGTTGGTAATGTGGATGGCGGCTGGTTTCTCTATGTTAGAGGCTGGGCTCGTCAGAAGTAAAAATACAGCAGAAATATTAACAAAAAATATTGGCCTGTTTGCCATTGCATGTACTATGTACATGGTCTATGGTTATGATTTAATGTATGGTGGAGGTGTATTGTTGGACGGCATAAGTGGTTCTGGCGATACATATTCAGATGCTGCAGACTTCTTCTTCCAGGTAGTATTTGTAGCAACAGCGATGTCGATTGTATCAGGTGCAGTGGCTGAACGTATGAAACTATTTTCATTCTTCGCCTTTGCTGTGATATTTACAGGCATTATTTACCCTTTAGAGGGTGCTTGGACATGGGGAGGTGAATCTGTATTCGGTCTATACACTCTAGGTGACTTAGGTTTTGCTGATTTTGCAGGCTCAGGTATTGTACATATGGCTGGTGCTGCAGCTGCTTTAGCTGGCGTTATAGTGTTAGGAGCGCGTAAAGGGAAGTACAATAAGGATGGCTCATCTAATGCAATCCCAGGTGCTAATATGCCATTGGCAACTCTAGGTACATTCATACTGTGGATGGGATGGTTTGGCTTTAATGGCGGTTCAGTATTAGCGATGGCCAGCAAAGATAGTGCTAATGCTGTTGCAATGGTATTTCTAAATACTAATGCAGCTGCTGCTGGAGGTGTGATAGCAGCACTATTATTAGTTAAGCTATTATGGGGTAAGGCAGACTTAACAATGGCACTTAACGGCGCATTAGCGGGATTAGTAGCAATTACTGCTGGACCAGATACACCAACTGCTCTACAAGCCACTTTGATTGGAGCTGTAGGCGGTGTACTTGTAGTTTTCTCTATCGACATTTTAGACAAAGTGTTCAAGATTGACGACCCAGTCGGTGCAATCTCTGTACACGGCGTTGTTGGACTGTGGGGTCTTTTGGCAGTTCCATTAACAAATGACGGTGTATCGTTTAGTGGTCAGTTGGCCGGTGCCGGTACAATATTTGTGTGGGTGTTCGCTACTTCTTTATTGTTATGGGTAGCTCTTAAATCCTTAATGGGAATTAGAGTATCTGCGGAGGAGGAGTCTGAGGGAGTCGATATTGCAGAGTGTGGCCTTCAAGCGTACCCTGAATTTACTAAGTAAATAGTTAATAGTTACCCCTTTAAAAGGTAGAAATGCTAATCATTTCTGCCTTTTATTATCTTAGAATAAAATTATAGGTAAAATTTATCTTATGAATACAGCTTTAAAAATAATATTAGTAGATGAGAATACAGGCAGATCTGCAATGCTGAGAAGGGCATTACAGGACAAAGGGCATGAAGTAATATGTAGAATGGATAGTAGTTCCAATCTTCAAAATAGTAACGAAATGACGCACGCCGATGTTGTCATAGTAAATTCTGATATACCTGATGAAGAGGTCTTTGCTAATTTGAACGATGTAAACAAGACCAAACCTAAACCTATAGTTATGTTTACAGAAAAATCAAGTTCTGAGATGGCTAATTCAGCAATTAAATCTGGAGTAAATGCCTATATAGTTGATGGACTCGAAGAGAACAGAGTGCAACCAATTATTGACGTCGCTATTGCACGCTTCAGAGAGTTTCAGGCTTTAAAGGATGAGTTAGATGCCACAAGAAGTATGCTCTCAGAACGCAAAGCTGTTGAGAAGGCGAAAGGGTTATTAATGGAGCACAAAGAGATTACTGAGGATGAGGCATACCAATCTCTTAGAAAGATGGCTATGAATAAAAATAAGAGAATTGTCGATGTATCAGAGAGTGTTATTAATGCATTCGAGTTGTTAGAGTAACAATTACTTTTTATTTTTATCCTTGTCTTCTTCATCGAGCTTTCTAATATAGTCAGCAAACTCGTCATCCATTTTCGCAAACTCGTCATCAATTTTATCCATCTCTTCATCAAGTTCATCATCGCTTACTTCAGATTCTTCGTCATCATTATCTGAGGCATGTGGTTCTGCATTTGGTTTATCGTTCTTTGAATCCTTAGTCTCTTTACTTCTTGTTTTAATCATCGGTGCAAAAATTAAACCAGCTTCAAATAACACCCACATCGGTATGGCAATTAGTGTTTGTGATATTATATCTGGAGGGGTTAATACCATACCTAAAGCAAAAGCTCCGATAATAACGTATGGTCGATTTTTCTTTAAAGTTTCAACAGTTGTTACACCGAACATTATCAGTAGAATTGTGGCAATTGGAACCTCAAATGCAACTCCAAACGCAAAGGAAACTTTAAGAACGAAGTCTAAATAGTATTGAATGTCTGGGGTGAAGTCAACAATATTAGGCCCTATACTTACTAGGAATCCAAAGATTACTGGAAAAACTACATAGAAAGAGAAAAGTAAACCGGCATAAAACAAAATAGTTGATGATACTACGAGAGGCACAATAAGTTGTTTTTCGTGCTTATAAAGTGCAGGTGCAATGAAGGACCATACTTGAAACAAGAGGTACGGCATAGCCAAATAAACCGCAAAGATAAGTGCCATTTTAAGGGGAGTAAGAAATGGTGAAATAACTCCGATGGCAATTATATTAGTGTCGGTTGGCAGAACTCCAATTATTGGTGCTGCGATGAATGAGTAAACCTCGTTTGCAAATGGAAATATTCCAATAAATATAACTAGAATAGCAATAACCGAGTGTAGTAGTTTGTCTCGCAATTCAACCAGATGTTGAATAAAGGTCATCTCGCTTGAACTCATGATTTTTTGCTTTTAATTTTATCTATGTCTGCTTTAGCTTCTTTCAATGTCTCTTTGGTGTCTTTTATTATATCTACGATGCCGGAGTCTTCATCGTCCATGTTTAGTTGCTCTTTAAGTTTGCTAGCTTCTAGCTTCAGTTTGTCAGCATCTAATTCTTCACTAACATCGTTTTTAACTTTTTCAATAAACCTTTTTATTTTGCCCACATAGAGGCCTACCTTGCGTGCAATGCCTGGCAATCTTTCAGGACCAACAACGATTAGGGTAATTACACCAATGAGGGCGACTTCCCAGAAACCAAAATCAAACATAAATAAATTATTTTGTTTCTTCTTCTTCTTTAACTACTTTACTTTCTATGATCTCTTCCTTGTCTTCTATTTTGGTTTCGCTACTTTCCTTCATAGATTTTTTGAATCCTTTAATAGCTCCTCCCAGATCTCCACCGATATTTTTTAATCGTTTTCCTCCAAAAATTAGTAGCACGATTACTAATATAATAATTAGTTCAAACGGTCCTGGCATCATTGTTCTATCTCCTATTTATTTATTTATTTCTCTGCTGGCTTTTTCTTTTAATCCCGACAAGCCAAACCTTCGGGATAACTCTTCTTCAATTTGAGTGACCGAGATATCTTTATGTCTAAGCAGTACCAAGGAGTGAAACCAAAGATCTGCTACTTCATAAATTATTTTATCTTTATCATCATCTTTTGCAGCCATTATTACTTCTGCCGACTCTTCGCCGATCTTTTTTAATATTTCATCGGTACCTTTGAGGTATAGAGATGATACATAAGAATCTTCAGCTCTTGCAGCTTTTCTCTGTTCTAAAACTTGCTCTAATCTTAATAAAATATCATCCATAAATATCTTCAGGGTTTTTTATAATTTCAGAAGTATTTTTCCATTTATGGCCATCAAGTTTTTGGAAAAAACATGACCTTCTTCCTGTGTGACATGCAATACCGCCAATCTGTTCAACCTTAAGTAGAATAACATCATTATCGCAATCCATATAAATTTCTTTAAGTATTTGTGAGTGCCCTGACTCTTCACCCTTGTACCATAACTTTTTTCTAGAACGAGAGTAATATACAGCCTGCTTATTTTTAATAGTCAAGCTCAGTGACTCTTTATTCATCCAAGCCAACATAAGAACTTCGTTGGTTTTGAAGTCTTGAGATATTACGGGTATTAAGCCGTCATCATTAAATATTATTTGTTCTAATGCTAGCACTAATTAGAAAGGACTCAGATAAAATGTTAATTTTACCGCTAGTATTTTATGAGATGAAGTTATTTGTCTTGAGCTTTTGTGTTGTATTGCCAGTATTTTCATATACTGGAGATATGTTACTTGATAGTGATAAGGTATTCCATATTGTTGATGGAGATAGTATTAATGTACGTATGCGAATTGCAGGAATTGATACACCTGAAGTTAACCAAAAGTGCAAAAGTACAGAGAATGAAACTATAGACTGTGGCATTCTTTCTAAGAAATATTTCCAAAAGATAATCCAAGAAATGCCCGGTGATTTGGTTGTTTCTTTAGTTGGCGTGGACCATTACAATAGGTTGTTGGTGAAAGTATTTAAAGGCAGTACAGATATTGGAAGATTGATGGTTGAGGATGGTATGGCTTTTTCTTATAAAGATGATTATAGATTAGAAGAAGACGCATCTAAAAAAAATAAGACCGGTTTTTGGGGCTTTTATTCACCACCAATTGAACCATACAAATGGCGCAAGAAGTATAAATAGCTATCTCAAGGTTACCACCTCTTCAGCACTGGTAGGGTGTATAGCAATTGTATCGTCGAATTGTTTTTTGGTAGCCCCCATGTTTATTGCAACTGCAAAACCCTGCAGCATTTCGTCAGCCCCATGCCCAATTATGTGACAGCCAACGATTATTTCATTCTCACCTTCACATATAAGTTTTATTGCTGTAGTTGTTTTAAATTCTAGTAGGGCGTCAGCCATTGGAATAAATTCAGACTTGTATATTTTGATATTTTCAAACTTTTCATTGGCCTCTTTTTCAGTAAACCCAATGGTGCCTATAGGTGGATGTGAAAAAATTACGCTAGGTATGTTGTTGTAACTTAAGTGGCGATCAGTCATGCCGTTATATAGCCTATCTGATAGCCTTCTACCTGCAGCAATTGCTACTGGTGTTAGTGCGGCCCGCCCGGTAACGTCACCTAGGGCAAAAATATTATCAATATTTGTTGTCTGAAACTTGTCGGTATTTATGAATCCTTTACCATCAGTATTAACTCCAGCACTCTCTAGGCCGAGATGTTGCGTTAATGGTTTTCTGCCAACTGCCCAAATAATTTTATCGAAATTTGAAAAAACTCCACTATCTGTATTGACCGTTAAGTCTTCAGATATACTTTTTATTTTGGTGTTGTTATGAATTTCAATGCCGTGTTCCGAGTAGTCCTTTTCAATTGTATCTTGAATTATAGAGTCGAAGCCTCGTAGAAGCCTTTCAGAACGAACAAAAATTTCGACTCTGCTGCCTAGCGAATTAAGTACACCTGACAATTCAACACCTATATAGCCACCACCTATCACTGCAACTTTGCTAGGCATTATGTCTAATTCAAAAAAATCGTCTGACGTAATGCCATACTCGGCCCCTCTTATACTTGGTACAAAAGGTTCTCCTCCCGTAGCAAGCACTATATGTTTAGTAGTATATTTTTTATCACCAACAGACACAGTGTTTTTATCAATTAATTTAGCAAAACCGTTTACATAATCAATCCCAAGTTTTTGTAAATAGCCGTCATACCAATCGGTAATTCCTTTTATATAAATATCTCT
>LWDU01039670.1_pt2 | contig 10424 bp, 8 predicted proteins | sample 727161 | NCBI WGS metagenome assembly LWDU01 (sample SAMN04566230, study PRJNA314399) | hydrothermal vent metagenome | isolation source: deep sea hydrothermal plume seawater | place: Mexico: Gulf of California, Guaymas Basin | collected 2004-07-11 | reverse complement strand
CTTTTATTCGGCTTACTAAAAATTAAATCAGACGATCTCGTCTATCATGCCATCAGCCGCCCCCTCAAGGGCCTCGCGCTGGTTATAAAAACCGCTGCCTACCAATTGCCTCGTCCGCTCGACCTCCTCAGCTCTCACATCAGGAACCTCGCTGAGCTGTTCTTTGGCGGTCTGAAACTGTACAATTTTCGAGACGACATCTTGAAGGATATCGGACTCGATCATGGTATTCGCCACGTTTTCGAGCGCCTCCGGGGTATTGTAAAACCCCGACTGAACCTTCTCGCGAACTGCGTCTAGGTTGGCTTTTGACTGGGCAGGCGTAGATTCAGCCAACTCCGTCAACTCGGCAACACTCTGTGCGCCCTGCGAAATCTCGACCGTATCACTGGCCTGTGCGCCCTCTTTTTTAGGGCGGGCGGCAGCGTTTTGCTGCTTGGTCTGTGAGACTTTGGGCTGATGCGATAATGGATCTATTCCGCGCATCATAAGCTACCTACTTGTCTGATGGTTAAACCCGGCTCTTATTGGTATTATCGGCCTTGTAAACAAAAACTTTAGCAAAATCTCAAATTATATATAAAATATAAAGTTGACTCGCCCCCAATATAGACAAAAGTGGATTTGATTACAAACTCAACGCGTCCCGTCATAGAGCCGAGACTTGCCTGGGCTCGCAGATTTATAACCGCGAAAGGCCTGCCGCCCCTTCCCCATTTGGCGCATTTCCCCGCGTGTCGCAACTAGCAACTTCTGCGCCATCTCCTGTGTATCGTGCCGAAGCCCTTCAAGTTCGTAGAGTAGGTTGCGCATAGTATCGACTCGCGCCCCTACCTCCGGCCCCCCATTGCGTGGGTCGGGCATGTGCTGCTGACGCAGCCTCACTCGATCCCTCAGCTCCTGCATTCGGGCAAAGGATGTTTCAAGCCCCACCAAATCCTCGCGTTCGACACAATCCCGCTGTTCTATGCCGATAGCGTACATAGCACGGTAATCACCGCATTGCAGATCGAGCAAATCGAGTATTTCGCAAGTGTCGGCCATAAACCTATCCTGTCAATGCCACACTGGGCGAGGGCGCGAGATCCGCACCACCTGAACCATCGTTGAGTACAACCTGCTCCCAGGCCTGCAAAAGATTCTGCATCAGCTTAATAACCTCTTCGACCGCCTCCGTATCCATATGAACATTGGCGTGGACCAATCTCCGATAGGAATAGAGGTATAGACGCTGCAAGTTCAGTGCAAGTTCATCGCCTTGATCCAGCAAATCCTGATCGAGGGAATAAAGTAATTCGAGAATGATATCTTGCGCACGAATCAAGGCATTCCCCTTGCCTTCCATATCCTTCTTCTCCAATAGCAGCAACGCTCGATTCATAAAGCGAATCGCGCCTTGATAGAGCATGACGATCAACTTGCCCTTATTGGCCGTCTTGATCTGGACCTGATTGTATTGGTTGTGCTGTTTGTAGCCGCCTCGATTCATAAACCCTCAGTTCCCTCTTTCATACTTATCTGGATAAGCCCGCAAGCTGACCACTGAGAAAATTGCCCTGAGATTGCAAATTCGCGATTGTGCCCTCTAAGGAAGCAAATCGACCCACTAGATTCAATCGTTTCTGTTCAATGCGTCTTTCCATGTCCACCACCCGATCGCCCAAATCCTCGATCGTATCGTCGATTGCTTTTCCGCGATTAGTCAACGTGCCTTCGAATTTGTCCGTAATCGAACCAAGGGAATCGCTAAGCCGCCGGGCGACACCAAAGATCAGATCCACGCTGCCCGCATCTTGCCCCTCGGCCGCGACCTCATTTTCGACCAGGTTGACCCGCAGAGAAAGCCCGGCGACATTTTCGGCGTCGAGCGAGCCGGTGAGGATCCGACCAAAACCATCGGCGGCTTCCCCATTGATCGTACCTTCGACGTTTTTGCCGTCGAACGATCCGGCCACCAGCCCGAGTTCCGCGGAATCCTCTTCCATGCTGAAGCCATTACGGCTGCCAAAGCCATTGTGCCCGAGTTCGAGCTTGCCATCAGTATTGGCTGCGGTGATATCGAGCGAAAACCGCCCCTCCGTCTCGGCTTCGATGCTGCCGAAATTCAGGCTGCCGCCGCCTTCGTTCTCCTCGATCAAGGTGACGGTCATATCGCTGTTGCCCACCTGGTTGTCGGTGACGCTGATCCGCCCCTCCGCATCGACATTGACGCTAACTTGACCATTCAGTGTGCTGCGGATCTGGGTTAGCAGATCCCCGACCGTATCGGTCGCCGTATCGCCAATCGTAAAAGCTGTACTGCTACTATTGCCTTCGTGGTCCGTAGTGTTGATGCGGATCGTATCACCGTTTTGCACGCCGGCACCAAAAATATCGGCAAAAGCCGTGTCGGCGTCGATGGCCTGGGTCCCGTTGGTGGTATTGGCGGTCAACCCCCGGCGCACCTCGGCAACATCGCTGGCCAATTGCGTATTGATTGAGGAGATGACATCGTCCAAATTCGATCCGGCGGCCAAGCTAATCACCGCGGGTTTGCCGGTGACATTGTCGATAAGTGTCAGTGTTTGATCCGTCGACAGGCTGCCAGTGAATTCCACCGTCCCCAAGACATTCGCCTTAGTCGCGGCCTGAATGACCTCAACCGCATAATTGCCGTCGCGGGTCCGCGAATTGGTCGAAACGAATTCGATACCCTCCTCGGAAGTATTACCCTGGGCGACAAAGAGCTTGCGCACCTCCTCAAGGTTTTTGTCCAACGCCGTCGTCAACCGCTCCTCGTCGATTTCCAGACGGCCGCTGCGGTTAAAACTGACGCCGACCAGCACCAACGCGTCAAAGCCCTCGGATAAGCCGCCGATCTGCTTGGAAACGACCGATCGCAATTCCGCCTGCACCGAAATTAGGGTCGAGTCACCGGTCAGCGGTCCGCCCTGCTGGGTGTCTTGGTCGAAAGCCGAAGCTTCATCGATCAAATCCATGACCGAGTTGAACTCGTCGACAAAACTCTGAATATCGCCGCGCAAAGCCGAAGTATCGTCTTTGTCGATACTTATATTAACAAGCTGCCCCTCTTCTGCCTCAAGCAGATTCAAGGTTACTCCCTGAACCGCGTCAGTCACAGAATTAGTAGAACGACTCAGCGTGATCCCATTGATCTGAAAAAACGAATTCTGCCCCGCCTGCAACTCCGCCGAGCGAGCATCGACCCCCGAAGTGGTCAAAGATTGCGTACCAAAATCAAGGCTGCCGCCACCTTCGTTATTACTAGTGAGCGTCAGCGCGAGTTGGCTGGCTCCACCCTGCAGGTCTTTGACGTTGATCCGCCCTTGGGCATCGATCGAAGCTTCGACATCACCACCAAAGGTTTGCTCGATGGAGGTAAGTAAACTCTGGACCTTGACATTGCCGCTGGCAATGGAAAAGGTGCCGGCAACTTGGTCACCCGCATTATTGACACCATTGATACTAATCGTATCGCCGACCTGAACGCCGGCCCCCAAGATATCGGAGAGACGCGTATCAGTATCAAGTGTTGTCGCCGCGGTGACGACACCGAGGTCCTGCAACACATTTCCATCGTCGGTAAAACTAGTCGTACCGCTGATCTCCAACTCGAAGGTCGAAGGACCGGTCGCATTGACGGTCGCGGTTACGCCGGTCGGCGCCGCTGCATTGATCGCATCGCGGATATCGTTGAGCGAATCGTTCGCCAAGTCGATGGCGACCGTCTTATCCCCGATCGCAACCGTGCCGGAAGCCGTCGAAGTAATCAGGCCACCCACCACATCCGACCCGCTGGCGAGTTCGTCGGTTTTAGCCCCGTCGTTGGTGGCATGGACCAGCGTGCCGTTTTCTTGCAGTGCCGTATTGGCGGTAAGGACCTGCGCGACGCTCTCGAAAGCGTTGTTGGACCCGACCAGAATACCAATGCTCTCCAACACATTGCCACTGTCGGTGAAAGATCCAGTCCCGTCGATACGCAAACTAAACTCAGTGTTGCCATCGTCGTCACTCGAGGAGGTGATCGTCGCGACGACTCCGGGCGGCGCCGCGTCATTTATCTTGGTCTGGATATTGGTGAGCGAATCGGTTGCCAAGTCGATGTCGACATCAACCCCACCGACCTGTATAGTAGCACTCGGAGCATTAGCCAACCCGAGTAAAGAGCCAATGGCGGTGCTGGTGCTGACAAACACGTCACTCTCGGCTCCAGTAACGATCTCTTCGGCTAGCGACCCATCACTGGCCAACACACCCAAATTCTCAAGCACGCCGCCATCATCAATCAGGTTCGTCGTCCCCTCCACTTCAAGCCTATGGCGCGTTATCCCCTCCTCCAGACTCGAACTAACCGTGGCCGTAACACCCGTGGGCGCCACCGCGTTTATTTTATCGCGGATACCTTCGAGGGTGTCGGTAGCCAAGTCGATCACGACCTCTTCGTCGCCGACCGTGATCGTACCTGAAGGCGAGGAGTTCAAACCAAGCAAAGTCCCCACCGCCTGGTCGGAGGCGAGAAACTGGCCGGAGCGACCGCCACTGGCGAATGCGTTCTTTATACCGGTGCTGGAAGAGGTAAAACCCAGGCCTTGGAGGACATTGGTGGAACTGGCATCCTGGATCGAGAAACCGTCTGCGCCGACCTCGTCGGCGGTCAGGATCATCCTGGTGTCGCCCGAGGCCACGGTGAGAATCTGCGCCGAGACTCCCGGGTCAGCGGCGTTGATCTTATCCCGGATATCTAGCAGACTATCGTCAGCCGCTAGTTCGACGCCCTTCCCGTTGATGGTGAAGTCGCCACTGAGCCCGAGCGAGTCGGAAATACTGCCGAACGAGCGCGAAGACAAGCGCCGCGACTGAGCCAATTCGACAACTTCGACACTAAATGTTCCGGCAGCCGCTTCATTGCTGGCACTGACGGAAACTCGGCCGCTATCGTCCGAATCCGCATTGACGATCGAAAAAAGATCGTCACTCTCCAGTTTCGCCACCGAATCCTTGAGCGAGAGCAAGCTAGAATTAATCGACCCGATGGCCGCTTTCTCCTGCTCCAATTCGACTTGACGACGCTGAATAAGAGTAACGGGACGGCGCTCAATAGCGATTAACTGCTTTATAATCGAATCCGTATCGAGACCGGATCCCAGACCAGCAAATGAAATTCCTTGGGACATACTATGCTAACCTATTCCGCGGCGTTGATTCCGCGCCTCATTCCTACATGTACAGCAAGGTTGAAGCCACCCGGGGCACGGGCACTTCAGCCTTGGTCATTTACTAATAGACCAATTATTTTCTCCACGCTCATACTGATATCTAACATCTGTTGTGGGGGAACTTGCTTAACTATTTCCCCAGTATCGACATCCGTAATCCTCACCACGACCATTCCGGTAGCATTATCCACAGACACGGAATAATCGCCATCAACCTTTTCAAGGGCGCTGTTTAATTCCTTGACCAGCGCCTCTGTTTTGGCCACCCCAACCTCGCGCTGCGCTATCGGAGCCGATGCCGGTGCAGGGGCCGCGCTCTGTTTATCAGACAAAGCAGTTGCCTCGGGGGACCGCTCCGAGAGCGATACGCTCTCCGAGGCTTGTGTGCGTTGGGTGTTCTGGGAACTAATATTATTCATAATCTTTTCACCCCTCTCTTAGAGAGATGTCCTACTTATTAGCAGCGTTTAAGTTCTGTATTCCTCTTGCATATTTAGCTCCCCGGAGTGCCTCTATTCGGCCCTCCGGGGAACGGCCCTCATTTAGTCTTATTCGCCCTACTGCAGCAGCGCCAAAGCGTTCTGCGGCATGACATTCGCCTGGGCCAACATCGCCGTGGCGGCCTGACTCAAGATCTGCGCTCGAGTAAAGTCCGTCACTTCTGATGCGATATCGGCATCGCTGATCGAGGCCTCCGATGCCTGGAGATTCTCGATCTCGTTCTCTGTGTAGGCAATTGCGAATCCCAACCTGTTCTGGAAAGCACCCAAGTCACCGCGTTCCTGAGACACCCGAGTGATTGCCTGGTCGATGGCCGTGATCGTACTCCGCGCAGACGAGATCGTAGCCACCGAGGCCGTCTGCAAATTGAGAGTATCACCCGACGCCCGCATATCGCTAACATTGACTTCGATGCGGTTGTAGGCCCTATCGGTCGGCCCCACTTGGAACGAACCTCCGGTGCCTTCGGCGATGATGATCGTCTGGCCATCCAAATCACCATCGGTATAGGCGCCAGTGGCATTCGAGACACTGGCTCCGGCCAGCGTCACCTGCGCGCCAACACGGTCAAAATTGGCAACGACTTGCGTGCCCGTCGCGACATCACTGCCGTCGAGCATGGTGGCGAGGCGGATCGTCTGCGTTACTGTGCCATTGCCCAGCGTGACTTCGCCATCGTTTCCAGCATCGACAAACGTATAGGTCCCAGCGGCAGCACCCGAGATCTTAATACTAGTCACACCAGAAGTATTGCTGGCCGTCACCGCCGTCGAGGCTCCATCAACCTGATTTCCGAACCCGGTAAGAAGCGTCTGCTGGTTGTAGCTAGTAGCCTGAGCAATCCGGTCGATTTCAGTGGAAAGCTGAGTAAACTCAGCCTGAGTCGCCTCGCGGTTCTCGTCGGTGATCGTGCTTGACGAAGACTGAACCGACAACTCACGCATCCGAATCAATATTGCGTTGACCTCGTTGAGCGAACCTTCGGCGACTTGAATCAAATTGGTCGCCTGCTCAGCATTCGATACATTCACCTTCAAGCCACTGATCTCAGCCCGAAACCCCTCTCGCACTGCGAGACCGGCAGCATCGTCAGATGCTCGATTAACCCTCAGACCGGAAGCCAAACGTTCAAGCTTGATCCCCAGAATGCGGTTATTTGCATTTAAGTGCCGTCGTGAATTGATGGCAGCTATATTACTATTAACTCGAAGTGGCATATTAGTCGAACCTCCTTGTTTGTCTTGCTAATAAAGGCATCCATGCCCAATTATTGGCTCCGTTCCCCAACGGAGCTTAATACCCGATCGATCAAATGATGCTAAAACCTTAAAGCAAATAGCGCCTATCGACCTCCTTCTTAAAGACCAATACAATCAAGGCAACAAAGTTTCTTAATAATTCTATCGGCACTATGAATAGCGACCTTTAACATTTTCTTACACAGCTAAGACCACCCCCCGGTGGCCTCAACTATATGGTCCTCTTTTTTTCTTCTTCTATATATATCGTCCGCTATAGCGGGATCTTTACTCCCGACTCATTTTCGCCTACTGACCAAGAAGCCCCAAAGCCTGTTGTGGTGTCGTATTTGCCTGGGCGAGCATGGCGTTGGCAGCCTGACTCAATACCTGACTGCGAGTAAAGCGAGCTACCTCCGCCGCCATATCGGTGTCTCGTAATGCCGATTCGGAGTTAGTGTTGTTTTCTATAGAGTTATCGGTGAAACTAATCGTGTGTTGTAGACGATTCATTATCGATCCGAGATTCCCACGGGCCTGCGCAGTATTATCAATTGCCTGATCGATCCGGGCAATCGACGACCGAGAAGAAGCCTGGGTCCCAAGCGATACCGCATTCAGGTTGAGAAAAGCACCACTCGCCCTCATATCGGCAATGTTCCCCTCGATGCGATCTTCAGCCACATCGTCAGCCCCAACTTGAAAAGACCCGCCAGCCGCCTCAGTGACGACAATCGTCTTGCCATCCAAATCACCGGCGGTATAGTCACCCACCACATCAGCAACTTCGCTACCGGCGATGGTGACATTAATCCCCAAACGGTCAAAATTGAGGACCGAAGTCGTCCCGGTGGCCACTTGATTGCCATCGAGCACCGTATTGAAATTAATGGTCTGAGAAACGACGCCATTGCCGATAGAGATGGTTCCATCAGCGTTATCAGCCATAGTATAAGTGCCTGCAGGGGCACCAGATATAGAAATATCTTTCACGCCGGTCTGCGCAACATCCGTCAAGGCCGACGACAAAGTAGTATCTACGGTATTGCCAAAGCCGGTCAGCAAGGTTTGGCCATTATAGACCGTCGATTGCGCAAGGCGATCAATTTCCTGCTTGAGTTGATTGATTTCCGACTCAATCGACTCTCGGTTTCGGTCATTAACCGTGCTCGAAGACGACTGCACGGCCAATTCGCGCATGCGGATCAACATCGCACTAACCTCATTGAGAGACCCTTCGGCGACCTGTACTAAATTCGATCCCATTTCGGCGTTGCGCACTCCCATTGTCAATCCTGTGATTTTCGCGCGAAATCCCTCTGAGATGGAGAGTCCAGCCGCATCGTCTGCAGCCTTATTGATCCGCATCCCAGATGAAAGTCGTTCAAGCCGCGTCCCTAAATCTTTATTATTCGCACTCATCGTATTAGCAGTGCGCATAGCAGGTATATTTGAATTAATTCTTAGGGCCATAACCAAAACCTCCTTGTCTGGTGGGGTTCCCTTGGTAGAATCCGTTCTACCATCTTTGTAGCGTCATTCAATTTGATATTACTTGATATGACTCAGTAATACTTTATTTATCGACCTGATTTCATGGATCTTTAGTTTTTTATACTTTTTTACTGCAAGAGCTGCAAAGCGCTCTGTGGCAAAGAATTAGCCTGTGCGATCATCGCAGTTGATGCTTGAGTTAGTATCTGTGCGCGAGTAAAATGCGAGATTTCCTCAGCCACATCGGCATCGCGAATCGCCGATTCTGCCGCCGTCAAGTTCTCAATGGCATTTTCGAGGTTAGCGGTAGTAAACTGCAATCGGTTCTGCACAGCACCCAAATTACCGCGCTGTCGGGTTACAACAAGGATTGCAGCATCGACACGCGAAATAACGTTTCTCGCACTTTCGAGGTTCGCCACCGACAAACCCGTCAAGTTCAATTCGTTGCCGCTGGAACGCATATCGCCAATATTGAGCGCGATGCGGTTGCTAGCTTCATTATTCGGCCCCACCTGCAACACACCACCCTCAGCTTCGCTCACGACGATCTGCTTACCATCAAGGCGCCCATCGATATAGCTGTTGGCAGCTGTAAGCCCCAAGACACCAGAAGGAACCTCCAAAATCCTATTGCCCCCTGAATCAATTTGTATCTCGTTGAGCCTAGCATCGTAAGTAGCTGAACCTGCGGGGTCCTGCGCAGATAGGGTCGCATTCAAGCTAGTCGCAATATTGGCCAGGGTCTCGTTAGCTGGAATATTCACAGTTTCGTTTCCAATCTCCAAATAACCACCTGTCCCGGCATCGGCAACAGTACTTTTTAATGTAGTACTCTCCGTATCAACCGTGGGACCGACTAGCGTAACCTGGACGCCCATACGATCGAAGTTGGCAACAAAGGTAGTACCGGTGGCCACCAGATTACTGGTTCCGTCGCGGTCGAGGGTCGCCCCCACGTCAATCGACTGTTTGAGCTCGGTGCCGTCGGAGAGAAGCACCTCCAACGTGATCTGATTATCGTCGGCGCTGGTATCGGTAAAGGTATAAGTCCCCGGAACAGCACCCGAAATGCCCACCTCGCTAACACCGGCATATCCATCAAGTGCAGTAGAAATTGTCTTGGTCTGCGAAACGCTATTGCCAAAACCCGTCAACAAGACCTGGTCATTATAAGTAGTAGAAAGCGCAATGCGGTCAATTTCGGCGCTGAGCTGGTTAAACTCAGACGAAAGACCTTCGCGGTTCGAGTCATTGATCGTCGAGTTGGCTGACTGCACGGCCACTTCCCTCATGCGGCGCAGCATACTGCTGACCTCGTTGAGAGAGCCTTCTGCCAACTGGATCAGACTAATTCCCTGCGTGGCATTGTTAACGCCCTGCTTCATACCTAGAATTTCTGATCGCATCCCCTCAGAGACCGAGAGACCTGCAGGATCATCGGCACCTCTATTGATCCGTAAACCAGACGAGAGTCGTTCGACGCGCTTGGTGAAGTCGGAGCTATTCTGATTTAAAAAACGCCGCGCATTAAGCGCTGGAATATTGTTTCCGAGGCGTATCGGCATAATGAACCTCCTTGGTCGCCGGACTGTCTGGGCCTTCCCTAGCTAGACCCTGATACTTCGAATCGGCATGCTTTGTTGATCCGAAGTTTATTCTACTGTCCTTTGAGCAAGTGTTGTGCCAAAGAGTATTATGAGGGGATTTTAATTATTGCATATTATTAAAAAACAACTACTTAAGATTCTTTAATTCAGTCCAACTCAGCGGAAAAATATAAGCCTATTATTTGCAGGGGATCAAAAAAGAGAAAAAACTGAAAGGGCCCTGGAATATTTTACCCGCCCTCAACCGCTCTTTCTTATCGCTTTTCAGCAGATAGCTAAAGACTGAAGGGCTCATGTTTTTCTATAAGAGGGTTTTATCCTGCTGTGGCAACCACTTCCCGATCTATACAGCAACGATTGGCTTC